>Ga0118677_10008879_pt1 | contig 15917 bp, 13 predicted proteins | sample AliMusrvi5mmetaG_FD_86154 | JGI IMG/M metagenome (GOLD analysis project Ga0118677, IMG submission 86154) | reverse complement strand
TTTTCTTTTTAATCGTTTTTATTTTGATGAGTGGAATTTTTACGCCAACTGAAAGCATGCCGCAATGGGCGCAGTATTTAAACAGAATCAATCCGTTTTATTATTTTATGCGTGTCATCCGGATGATATTGCTGAAAGGTTCCGGATTTATTGATATTCTTACGGAATTTGTTTCATTGTGTATTTATGCCATCATTGTATTAAGTCTTGCAGTTTGGAGATATAGGAAAGTTGCTTAAATTGTAATTAGATGAAAAAAAGAACATATATGTTTATTTTGATAATGCTTTTCGGATGTATTATTTTTAATTGCAGAAAAGAAAAAATAAATTCACATTTGGATTACCGAAGTAATTTTACAGGAAAATATAAAACAAAATATCAAGTCAGTTGTTATGGTCCTTGTTGGACTTGCAATTCAGTTAAAGATACTATAATTTCAGTCGTATCTGCTGCTGCTGATTCAAGTATTACTGTGCTTGGTAGAACCTTTAAAATAGATATTTCAGGAGAATATTACAGTTATCATTACGGTTTAACTTTCCGACATGATAGCATATTTTCTACTTATATGAATGGAGGTTTAGGTTGTGGAGCTTATGAAACCTATATTGGCTACAGAATATCGAAATAAAAAAATTATTTCAACGTTCTTTTAACTTCAGTTTCTTCATATCCTTCAATGATATCACCTATTTTAATATCATTAAAATTATGGATATTTAAGCCGCATTCCTGACCGGATTTAACATCCTTGACATCATCTTTGAAACGTTTAAGCGAGCCTAATGCTCCAGCATAAACAACGATACCGTCACGTATCAAACGGATCTTCGTATTTCGTGCAATTTTTCCGTCAAGAACAATACAACCGGCAACTGTACCAACTTTTGTAATTTTAAATACATCTCTGACTTCAATATTACAAACGATTTTTTCAACGATATCAGATGATAACATGCCTTCCATCGCTGCTTTTAGCTCTTCAATCGCATTGTAAATAATAGAGTAGAGGCGAATATCAATGTGTTCCTGTTCGGCTAATTTTCTTGCATTTAACGATGGTCTTACCTGGAATCCAATGATTACAGCATCGGATGCGGATGCAAGCATAACGTCTGATTCAGAAATTTGTCCAACAGATTTATGAATAACATTAACTTGAATTTGTTCATCTGAAAGTTTCAATAATGAATCTGCTAAAGCTTCAACAGAACCATCCACATCACCTTTCACAATAACATTCAGTTCTTTGAAATCACCAATTGCAATACGTCTTCCAATCTCATCCAGCGTAATATGTTTACGCGTTCTGAGACCTTGTTCTCTTTGAAGTTGTAAACGTTTATTCGCAATGCTTTTAGCTTCTTGTTCTGTCATTACGTGGAACGTATCACCTGCTTGTGGTGCGCCATTCAGCCCAAGTAGAAGAACAGGAGTGGAAGGACCTGCTTCTTTCGAAATAACATTACGTTCATTGTACATGGCTTTTACTTTACCATAACAACAACCGGCAAGAACAAAATCTCCATTTTTTAAAGTGCCGCTTTGTACTAATATTTTGGCAACATAACCTCTGCCTTTATCCAATGCAGATTCAATAACTGTTCCTAATGCTTTTTTATTTGGATTTGCTTTTAGTTCAAGCAATTCGGCTTCAAGTAATATTTTTTCAAGTAGAACATCTACATTAACGCCTTTCTTTGCTGATATTTCCTGACATTGATATTTTCCACCCCATTCTTCAATTAGCAAATTCATTTCAGCAAGCGCTTGTTTTATTTTTTCAGGATTTGCGCCTGGTTTATCAATTTTATTGATGGCAAAAACCATAGGTACTCCGGCTGCTTGAGCATGATTGATAGCTTCTTTGGTTTGAGGCATCACACTATCGTCAGCAGCAATAATGATTACAGCAATATCTGTAACTTGAGCACCACGTGCACGCATGGCTGTAAACGCTTCGTGACCTGGTGTGTCAAGGAATGTCATTTTTCTTCCGTCTTCAAGCTTCACTTCATACGATCCAATATGCTGTGTAATTCCACCTGCTTCATCACCAATAACATTTGTTTTTCGGATATAATCGAGCAAAGAGGTTTTACCATGGTCAACATGCCCCATGACTGTAATGATTGGTGGACGTGGAATAAGATCTTCAGGTTTGTCAACTTCTTCTATAATTGCTTCTTGTGCATCAATAGTAACAAATTCAACTTTGAAACCAAATTCATCGGCAACAATTGAAAGTGTTTCGGCATCTAATCGTTGATTAATTGATACAAACATACCTAAGCTCATACAAGCAGAAATGACTTCACTGCTTGAAACATCCATCATTGAAGCTAATTCATTCACTGTAACAAATTCTGTTACTTTTAGAATTTTTTTATCTTCTTCACTTCTTTCATGATCTTTTATACGTTGTAGGTTAATGTTTTCGCGTTTTTCACGACGGTATTTTGCTGTTTTTGATTTGCCTGCTGGCGCTAATCGGGAAAGAGTTTCTTTAATCTGTTTATCAACAGCTTCTCCAGAGATTTCTGGTTTATCGCCTTTTCGTTTTATTGCTGTTTTTTTATCTTTAAGAAATGGTTTTGGTTCGAATTTTTCAGTTGGTTCTTCTCCAATAACTTGCTTGAACTGCTTCTTAATTCGTTTTCTTTTTTTCTTTAAATTGTTTTCGGCATCAGTTCCAGCTTTTGTAGCAGGATTAACTTTTTTTGTAATTTCTTTTTTCTTTTCTTCTGGAAGTTTCATCTTTCCTAAGATGACAGGTCCATCAAGTTTTTGATATTTTGTTTTAAGAAAATCAATAGATTCTGGAGTTTCTGATTCGGAGTCAATTTCAGTTTCTGATTCAATCGTAATTTCAACTTCTGTTTCGGATTTAGGCTCAATAGTTTCAATTTTAGCAACTATAGGCGTTTCAATAGGTGTTTTTTTAATCTCTTGAACTGGTATTTTTTCTTCTTCAGTAGTTACAATTTGTTCCTTGGTTTCTTTTTTTGCTTTTTTAACTTTCCCAGTTTCTTTTGTTTTTTTATCTGAACCTGACTTGTTATTAAGATCGTCAAGATTCATTTTTCCGATAACTTTTATTTCTTTTTTAGTCTCTTTTTCTTTAGCAGTTTTTTCTTCGATTTCAACTTCGATCTTTTCTTCAATTTTTATTTCTTCTGCTTGTTCTTGTGGAGTTTCTATAGGAGTCTTTTCAGGTATTTCAACAGGTGAAACCGATTTTTTCTTTACCGATTTTGGAGTTTCGATATTTATATTTGAGTCTTTAATTAAGAACTCTTTGTTTTGTTTTTCTTCAAGAATTTCATCTTGGATTTGTGTGTTTTCTTTTTCCGATTCAATGGTAACCGTTTTTTTTTCTGAAAGAAAACTGTCTTTCATCCGCGAATGTTCTTTTACATTCTTATCCGGCTGAAATTCCTGACAAAGCACATTATAAACTTCTTCAGAAATTTTTGCATTAGGGCTGTTTTCAACAGGTATCCCTTTCTTAATCAGAAAACTTAAAATGGTATGAATACCAATATTAAACTCTCTGGCGACTTTGCTTAATCGTATCGTGGTTATATCTGACATATCTGTTTTTCGTTTGCTCCCGACACTATTCAATTACAGGCAAAGCTATGAATTTAATCCCATTCATATGTTAAATTTACCTGAATAAATAATATTATTAAATGTTAATTATTCAAATTCCTCTTTTAATATTCTGACAAGTTCTATTATTGTTTCTTCTTCTAAATCTGTACGTTTTACAAGTTCTTCAGTACTTAAGTCAAGTACGCTTTTTGCAGTATCGCAACCGATGTTTTTCAATACATCAATAATCCACTGATCGATTTCATCTGAAAATTCCTGCAAGTCAACATCATCAGCATCTTCATCAGATTCGCGATAAACATCTAATTCGTAACCTGTAAGTTTTGATGCCAATTTTATATTATATCCGTTTTTACCAATGGCGAGCGAAATCTGATCAGGTTTAAGATAGACTTCAGCTTTTTTATTTTCTTCATCCAGCGTGATAGAACTTACTTTTGCAGGACTCAATGAACGCGTAATATAAAGTTTTGGATTGGTTGTGAAATTAATAACGTCAATGTTTTCATTTCTTAATTCACGCACAATGCCGTGTATTCTTGCGCCTTTCATACCAACACATGCCCCAACCGGATCAATACGATCATCATAAGATTCAACAGCAACTTTAGCTCTTTCACCGGGAATTCTTACGATATCTTTAATTGTTATCAAACCATCAAATATTTCAGGTACTTCCGCTTCAAACAATCGTTCAAGAAATTTAGGTGATGTACGTGATAATACAATTATAGGATTATTATTTTTCATTTCTACTTTAAGAACAACAGCTCTTACAGTATCGTTTTTTCTGTAGTAATCAGAAGGTATTTGTTCCGTTTTTGGAAGAATCAATTCGATTTCTTCATCATCCAATATCATGATTTCTTTTTTCCAAATCTGATATACTTCACCAGTGACAATCTCTCCAACTTTTTCTTTGTATTTGTTAAAGATTTCGTCTTTTTCAAAATCAAGAATTTTTGACACAAGATTCTGTCTGATTGAAAGAATTTCCCTTCTGCCAAAGGCTTCCAGCTTTACTTCTTCTGAAACTTCTTCCCCAACTTCAAAATCGGGTTCAATTTTTATTGCTTCAGAATAGCCAATTTCTTTATTAGGATCCTGAATCTCTTCATCATCAACAATGATGCGGTTTCTCCAGATTTCAAGGTCGCCTTTATCAACATTTACGATGATGTCAAAGTTTTCATCTGAGCCATATTTTCTTTGAATCATGTGTCTGAAAACATCTTCCAGAATAAGCATGAGCGTTTCACGGTCAATATTTTTGAACTCTTTAAATTCCGAAAAGGATTCGACTAAATTTATTGCATCCATTTTAAAATTTGTTATTTAATTAAAACAATCAGTTTCGTTTCTTTAATGTCTTGAAATAGAATATCCATATTGTTTTCTTCTTTGTTTTTTTTATTTTTTGCAGAATCTATTGTTACTACTATCTTTTCAGCATCAACTGATGATAGAACACCTTTAATTGTTAGATTGTCTGTTGTGTTTACTTTTATTTTTTGTCCAATGTTTTTTTGATATTGTCTTGCTAATTTTAAAGGTTTATCAAGCCCTGCAGAAGAAACTAATAAACTGAAATCTTCAGCTTCGCGATCAAGATTCGATTCGACAAATTTGCTTATCATTTGACAATCTTCAATGGTAACAGTTTTATCACTATCAAGATAAATCAAAATATCATTCGCTGCAGACACTTTTATTTCAACAGGAAATAGCTCTGTGCCTTGCGTTTGTTGTTCAACCAATCTTTTTATTTTTTCAATTTTTATCATAGGTCAATTCAATAAAGAAGGGGCTCCCGCCCCTCACTATCAATCCTAATTCTTTGCAAAGATACAAAATTTATATTATTTACAATTTTTTTTCATTAAATAAATATAATTGTGCATCTGTTTAAATTAATTTAAAATATTGGATTAGATAAAATGTGATTTTTGCTTTTTACAAATCAAGCCGAATTTGATATAGTCAAAAAATTAGTGGTATTGATTTTTTTGATGAAATTGAAAATTAATATAGTTATTTTATTATAAATACTTCCCAAGAATAAATAAATGCAACCCATATTAAAATTATTATAAGAGTCCATTTCCAAAGTCCTGGCCATGAATGGTGTCCGGCAAAAGGACCTTTAACGCCGGGAATAGTAAAGATAGTTAGATTTTTTAATTGTTCTTCGTTTTGCGGAGTTTCAAAAAAGCTTAATAAAATTATCATCAATGATGTACTTAAAAAAACGAATAAGCAAGTATATGCAAAATTTATTTTGAATGTGAAAAAAGCAATTGTTGACAGTAATATCCCAAATATCCCACCAATTAAGGCTGCGCGAGATGTGGTGCGTCTTGAAAATATTCCTGTTAAAAATAATGCAATAATCACAGCAAGCACAAAACTTATGAATTTCTGAATAAATTCCATGGCTGAACGCTGTTTCAAGATAACACTAAAAACTAAAAGGGCCAAAATAACTACGCAAAACTGGAATATTCTTGTAATAAAAATGATTCGTTTATTATTTGCTTTCGGGCTAATGTATTTTAGAAAAATATCTTCCATAAATAATGAACTGGATGCTGTAAGCGAACCGTCAATAGCGGAGACCAGTGCAGCAAGGATTGCTGCTAACATCAAGCCTTTGAGAAACGTAGGACAGTAGGTAAGTATCATTGTTAAATAAGCATTGTCAGGAGCAACATTTGGTAATAATTTTTTTGCGGCAATACCAACAATATATGCTATGATACAGGTGAAAATATTAAGTATGCCAAAAAGATATATTCCTTTCTGAGCGTCTTTCAAAGTGCGCGTGGTGAGCATTCGTTGAATAGTTTGATAGCTAGTTGAAATCCATGCAATACAAAGAATAGGAGACCAGAATAAAACAGCTGGCAATGGAAAAAATTTATCTGAATCAATGCGCCAATCAAAGGCTGGGAGCGTACTTGGCATTTTGTGTTCGTTCAAACTGATGATGTTAATATTTATCATTCCTTTTAAACCACCTATTACATAAAGAGAAATAGCTGCCATTAAAACAAATAATGTTAACATGAAAATTGATTGAAAAACATTGATACGAATAACTGTTTTCATTCCACCTAAAGAAACATAAATGATAGCAATTAGAACAAGCATAATGGCGTCAGCATAAAGATTCCAGTTGAACAAATGATTTAACAACAATGCCCCAAAATAAAGAGGAAGGGATAAAGAAACAATCATGCATATTGTCATAATAATTGAAAATAAAGTGCGACTGGCAGTATTAAAGCGTTTTTCGAGATAATCAGGAAGTGTAACAATTCCTGAATGCCAGTAAACAGGCATGAAGAACATAGCTGCAAAAGGCGCTGCAATGAGAAATGTTATGGCATTCCATTGTAGATGAAATCCAAAAAGGAATGAAATACCTGCCAATGCTAGCATCCCGTCAGATGAAACACCGACAGCAGCCATGCCGGCACGAAACCAATTGGTTGACTTTTTACCTGAAAGAAATTCATGCGCATCTGTAGTTTTATTTTTTTTGCTAATAATAAAACTTATTCCTATTATACAGGAAAAATAAGCAACAATAACAATCAATTCGGTTAAATATGGGGTCATGTAATAAAAATTAAACAATATTTTTTCTTTGTTTTTTTGCTACAATGAATCTATAGAATCACATGGTCAATTGTGATTTTCGGGAAATTAATCTTTTTACTATTTTTTTAAGAACGCCTTGAAAATCTATACGTTTGAAATATGTATATTAATACAAATATATAATGTTATTTCAATTTTTTTTATTGAAATAAATCAAAAATAATAATAGGTGTAATAAAAAAGAAGTATTCGGAAAAAATATTTTTTTAATCTACTCTGAAATTTTCCCTTTAAACGTTTTTATATAATCTTCCCATTTGGTAGTCAGATAGGCATCATCACCAAAAAATTTAAGGATCGCTTCAAAGTCGTGAGGCGTAAGAAAATAGGGCGATTGATTGATCAGTTGCATTTTTTCATTAAAGAAAATTTGTGATGGAACGATGATATTTCCTCTTAATAAAGCAATGACAAAATCATGAAAGAAATTTTTATCTTTTCCACCATTGCCAAATTTATCTCCCATGAAATTCACTGAATCCATTGACTGTGCATTGAAATCAACCGGATAATATTTTTCATTGATATACTTTACAATTTCAGGATTTTTAAAAACAGTTGATTTCATTACGTTGCAACTGTTGCACCAAGTTGTAAAAATATTTATCATTAATTTTTTTGACTTTTTTTTGTTTTCTGCCAATGCCTGATCCATTGTGTACCAATGGATTTTTAAAGTATCTTTCTTTTTTAAAGTGTCATTATTTGCTTGGGTATAATATTTATCAAAATCCTGATACGATGTTGTTTTGAAAACATTCTCCAGTGTGAAAATAAGCAACGGTGCAATCTTCTCTGTCGTAAGATAACCGGGTACTTTGAGGTTAAGTTTATAGTTATCATTTATGAAAATAGTGGTAGGATATGACAAACTTGAACCTAACATTTTAATTGCAAAATCATGTGGAGAACGTGGATTTGGATTTTTATTTACAAATGTGTCGCCTTGAAAGTGAATCGTGTCATGCGTTTCAGCATTGAACTGCACCGGATAAAAAAACGTATTGATGTAATTTGCAATATCAGGATTTGAATAGGTTGTTTTGATCATATATTTACACCAACCACACCAATCAGTATAAAAATCAATAAGAATAGGTTTGCTGAATTCTTTATTCTTTTTTTCAGCTTCTTCAATCGTCATCCATTTCACTAATCCGTGTTCGGCTTCAGGTGCTGGTTGCTCTCGCATAACAGTTTGTGCTGTTAAAAATTTACTAAAAAGTAATATGAATAGTAGGCACGTAATTCTCATTTGACAAATTATTTTTTTACAAAAATACTAATATTATTTATGTTTCTCTAAATCAGAAGTAAGTCAAATTTCATTTTCAATTCATTTAAATTATTTACTTGAAATAACTTTTTGCTTTTTTGTAGAATGCAAAACCCAAGCATAGTGGCTGTTGCAAGGTGTTTTTATAATATTGAAAATATTTTTTTTCTTTAGCGCCAAAACTTTTATAAAAACGAGCTAAATCAGGATTATTGGAACCTTCAAAATCAAGCGAGAGATTGCTTTGCGCATGTTCTCTGATGAATGTGTCAATCAATAATGACATGGCGCCATTTTCAAAAGCTTGTTTATTAGTTGCTGAAAAAAGAAAAATAACTTTATTATTGCTTTCGATAAACGAAGCTCCTGCACATAATTTGTTGTTTTCATAAGCTCCAAGAACAGTTGCTAAACCTTTGGAAATGCAAGTATCTATAAGCTTTTCAAGTATTAGATATTCTTTATCAGAAAAAGTAGAAATACTTTTACCTTTATTATTTTTGAAAATTTCTATGATTGGGTTTATTGATTGATTGTTTCTAATCTCAACACCGGCAGCAATGGCTTTTTTAATATTTCTTTTTATGTTTGAAGAATATTCATTTTTCAAAATATCATAAGAAACATTTAGTGGTAATTCATGTGTAAGCGATGCTTTTAAAGGGATTGCAGGATTTGTAATTTTATTTTTAGTATTCAAATTAATTTCAATCAAACGAAAATTTGACGGAATCAATTTGATAAAATTCTCAACTTTTTCAGTAGTTAAAATTTTTTGTGAAAAAACGCCTAATTGCTGCGCAAAGAAAGGTTGATATAAATAATGAATATTAAATTTTTTATTAAAAGTTAAAGGAAAAACGCTTTTATAATCATCTTCCACCAAGGCATCCCACGAATTGCAGACCAAATCAAGATACCATGAATACGCATAAATCAAACCATTGTCAGCACGTTGAATACATTCATCCCATTTGTTTTTATCAATTTCAGAATGCTTGAGATGTTTAATCATTTTTTTATTGCATATTTTACCATCTCTTCATACATGACATGCCAACCTTTCCAACGCTTTTCATTGCTCATTGATTCATTATGCCAAAGAGAAATAAATGTCCCATTCACCGCTTTTACTTCGTCTATAAGATGAAAAATTTCAGCTAATGTCTGCTTGGCTGTCATTCGTTTATAATCTCTGAGCGTACCTTCCATGAAGGCAAAGGGATGAATACGCAAATTGGTTTCTCGATCCAAATCTAAATCGTAAAATTTAAAAGAATCACAAATACTGGCACGGAAGCCTGTTTCGGAAGCAAATCCCATGGAGTATTCGTCTGTAATATCATTTAAAAGCAGGTTTCTGTAAGTATATGGCAAATTCAGTTTCAAAAAATGTTGTCTGCTTTTTGTTACTTCAGAATGTAAAACATTAGACAAATTTTTTATTTCTTTTCTAAGTTTTTCATCATCTGTATTTGAAGCAAATGATGGATGAATACCCACTTCTGCATAGTCATCCATGAATTTTATCAACGACTGAAATTTTCTATTTTCAATAGAAATGTTTTTATCATACTGACTGTATTGCGAAAACAAAATAAAAAAGATTGGCTCTAAATTATATTTGTCATGAATTTTTCTAATTAAATCATATGTGTCAAAAGGATCTTTATCTAATCTTAAAAGCACTCTTGTACGCTTTTTTATCTCATCAAAATCAAGCTTAATGAATGATTTAATGTATCCGCCGATTGTTCTGATTGGACCTTTCATCCGATAAGAATAAGCAAGATCAATATCAAAAGTCGGTTGAAATTTAAAATGTTTTGCAGGAAAAATCAGCGTTGGAAATTTATCTTTAATTATTTTTGCAATCTTCAAAGACCAAATGTTTACAAGCGGTTTATCAAGAAATCCATATTGATAAGCTAAACTGTTTTTTGGAGAAAAACGTCCGAATTCATCTTCAATAAATGGCAGATATTCTTCGTAGCGAGTAACAAAATAGAAGCTGGCTGCAAACGGATCAAATGGAAAAACAGCATGTCTTTCATACACTGGGAAAAACGCTTTATGTCCTTCAAAGTCAATAATAGAAGGCGGTTCATCGTTGATTCCTGTTTCAAATAATAAATCATGCGCAGAGAAAAAAATCTCATCTTTAATTGGATGTTTTGAATAATTTATCTTCGGCCCATCACACGATTTAAACTCGTCAATGCTTACAGTAAAAGCATATTCAATGTTGAGCAGTTCTTTAAAAATCAGGTCGAAAATATAGCTCTGCCTGCGTGTAATTTTGGTCGTATAAATTAATAGCATAATTTTTATTGATGAAATTTTAAAATTTCATTACAAATATATTCAGCTGCATGACCATCACCAAATATATTTTCATGATTGATGTTATTTCCTTTTTTAAAATGAGAATAAGCTTCAAAAATTTTCTTCTCGTCTGTGTCAACAGTAAGCGCTGCACCGTTTTCAACCAGTTCCGTCCATTCTGTTTCTTTTCTCAAGATGATACATGGTTTATTGAAAAAGAATGCTTCTTTCTGCACGCCACCTGAATCTGTAAAAACCATTTGAGCATGATTTTCGAGTTTCATAATATCAAAAAAAGAAACACCTGGCAGAATGCAAAAATTTGAATTATTAAAAATCAATTTTTTAAAATCATCTGAAAAATTATTTTCAATTGACTTTCTTGTTCTGGGATGCAAAGGCAAAACAATTTTTATTTTTTCTTTGTTTGCAATGTAAATGAAAGCATTGAAAATAGAGGTTAAACGTTCTGGATTATCCGTATTGAAATCTCGATGAATCGTGGCAAGCAAAAAATTTCCGGATGTTAAATTATTATCTGAAAGTATCGTTGATTTTTTTTCTGCAATTTCAGAATAAAATAAGGTGTTGTCATACATAATATCTCCGCTGATGCCGATATATGGATTGTCCATTGAATAGGGTGGCTTGGCAGAAGCATTAAATCCTTCTTTAATTAAATTTTTATATCCAATGTCAGTTGGTGCAAACAGCAGTGTTGACAAGTGATCGCAAACAACACGATTGATTTCTTCAGGCATGCTTTTATCATACGAACGCAAACCTGCTTCAATATGAATGATTGGAACAAGTATCTTGGAAGCCGCAATTGATCCGGCAAGCGTAGAATTTGTATCACCAAAAACAACACAATAATCCGGTTTTTCTTTTAACAAAATTTCTTCAATTCCGATAATCAACGCAGCTGTTTGGCGCGCATGAGAACCTGAGCCAACATTTAGATTATACAATGGTTTTGGAATTTGCATTTCATCAAAAAAAACTTGCGACATATTATCGTCATAGTGTTGTCCGGTATGCAAAATGATTTCAGAAATTTTATTAGAAAAATTATTTTTAATCGCACGGCTTAATGCAGCAGCTTTGATAAACTGAGGTCTCGCTCCAACTATTGTCAATAGTTTTATCATTCTTTATATCTTAAAATTTTAAAATATTATAAATAAAAGTAATTAGTAATTAAGTTAAATCAATCCTTCGTCTGCAAAGCTAAAATATTTTTCATCACCAATTATCAAATGATCGAGAACTGATAGGTCAAGCAGAACGGCTGCTTGTTTCAGTTTTTGAGTCAAATTTTTATCCGCTTCGCTTGGTGTTAGGTTTCCTGAAGGATGATTGTGCCCAAGAATAACGGATGATGCCTGATGATCAACAGCCAGTTTGAAAATCTTTTTTTGATCCACCACAGTGCCTGAAATTCCACCTTCGCTGACAGCAATTTTTTTAATTACTTTATTTGACCTATCTAAAAGTAAAATCCAAAACTCTTCATATTTTTTGTCTGTCAAAGAAGTATAAAAATATTCAAATGCATCGTTGCTTGAAGTAATTTTTTTTCGTTCAATCACTTCTGCTTCGCGGCGTCTTCTGCCAAGTTCAAGGGCTGTAATGATTGTTATTGCTTTCTTTTTCCCTATTCCTTTAAACTTGCTAAAATCATTGATAGAAAGTTTTGATAATTCTATCAGATTGTTTCCGGTGTAAGCAAGAATTTTTTTTGCAATTGCAACAGCAGATTCTTCCTTTGTGCCAGTATTTATAAGTATTGCAATAAGTTCAGTATCGCTCAATGCTTTTGCACCATGCAACAACAGCCGTTCGCGCGGACGGTCGCTTTCAGCCCACTCTTTAATCGGGATACTATTTTTAATTTCGGATTCCATTTTTTATTCTAATCTACATATTTTTTCAATTTTTCATAATCAAGAATAGTAATATCGCGTCTTTCAGCTTTTATACAACCTTCGTCTTCAAGTTCAGCAATGGCGCGTGAAAGCGAAGGACGTGTGACGCCAAACAACTCTGCCATTTCCTGTTGTGCATTCGGAAGATTGACCACACGCAACATATTATTATTTGATAGTTGAATGATATAATGCGCTAATTTGCCACGAATAGTTTTGAAAGATAAAAATCTGATTTTTGAGGCGAGAAACTGCGAACGTGAGGAAACAACATCTAAAAAGTTATTCAGCACAATATCATTTTCCTGCATGATAAGAATGAATTCCTGTTTTGAAATTGACAGCATTTTTACTTGATTCAATGCAATTACATTCACCGGAAAACGATTTATTTTACCGAATAAAAATGACGGAGCCAGCGGCTGTCCGGGCAATCGTTCTTCGATTTTTATTGTCTTTCCCGAAAGGTCAATCATTTCGCCTTTTACAGAACCTTCAATCACAATCAGCAATCTGTCGCATATTTCAAAACTTTGAACGATCATCTGATCTTTATTGAACTGTAAGATTTGATAGGTATGCCTTTTGAAAATATCTGTTAATTCATTTTCTTTAATTCCTATGAATAAAGCAGATTGAGCTAAAACATCAAACATAAATATTATCTATTAATTAAAGTCAAAGATAATAATATTTGAAAAACTTCTTCCTTTGTAACAAATGTTACATCTAAAAACTATTTATTGCAATACTTTTGTTTCATAAAATTTAAAAAACATGAAACGACAGATTATAAAAATAGACGAAGAACTTTGCAATGGTTGCGGCGAATGTGTTCCAAACTGCCATGAAGGCGCTCTTCAGGTTATTGATGGGAAAGTGCGTCTTATCAGCGATTTGATGTGTGACGGATTGGGCGCATGTATTGGGCATTGTCCGGTTGGAGCAATTGAAATCATCGAACGCGAAGCAGAACCATATAATGAAACATTGGTCATTGCAGAAATGGTTAACAAAGGCGCAAATACTGTCATTGCACATTTACAACATCTGAAAGAACACGGCGAAACCGGTTTTTTGCAAGAAGGAATTGATTATCTGAATAAAAATAAAAACGATTTAAAATTTAATATTATGGATATACTTGATAAAATTCAACACGAAAAGAAACCACAAGGTTCTGCGTGTGGTTGCCCGGGATCAAAGGAAATGAGTTTTGGTCCAGCCGTAAAATCAGCTACTATAGGTGTTCCACCAGTGAATACCGCTTCTGCTTTAAGGCAATGGCCTGTTCAATTGCATTTGGTAAATTCAATGGCGCAGTATTTTCAAGGAGCAGATGTCGTATTAGCTGCAGACTGCGTGGCTTTTGCACTTGGAGATTTTCATCAAAATTATCTTAATGGAAAATCGCTCGCAATTGCTTGTCCAAAGCTCGATTCAGAACAGGAAACCTATATTGAAAAAATTCGCCGATTGATAGATGATGCAAAAGTAAATACAATCACAGTGATGATTATGGAAGTTCCTTGCTGCGGCGGACTCCTACAATTGGTTAGACTTGCGCTTCAACAAGCAACAAGAAAAGTTCCTGTAAAACTTCTTATTGTCAGCATTCAAGGTGAAATCTTGAAAGAAGAGTGGATTTAAAAGTCTAAATTTTTTTCGGAAAATATTAAATAGGAATCCAGAATTCAGAATCCTGAAGAAAAAATCTTAACAAAGATTAAGTTGAATTATTCTGAATTCTGGATTCTGAATTCTACATTCTTTATTTATCTTTGTCATTCATTGAATAAAAGACATGAATATTCAAATACCTAAGACAGAACAGAAAAGAGTTGTAGTTGTTGGCGCTGGTTTCGGCGGTATCAATGTGGTGAAAAGATTACTGAAACTGAATTTTCAGGTTGTATTGATTGATAAAAATAATTATCATACGTTTCAGCCTTTGCTTTATCAGGTGGCAACAGCCGGTCTTGAAGCGGGTTCCATAGCATTTCCTGTAAGACGGATTTTCAAACGGGTGAAGAATTTTTATTTTCGAATGGCTGAAGTGCTTGAAGTTAAACCTGAAAGCAATCTGTTGAACACTTCGATTGGCGAATTAAGCTATGATTATTTGGTTATTGCTACCGGTGGTCAAACAAATTTTTTTGATTTTGATTGTGATGAAAATGATCTGATGCAACTCAAAAGCGTTCCTAATGCGATTGATTTGAGAAGTTATATACTTCAAAATTTTGAACGCGCCTTGATTGCTGAAAAAGTTGATGAGCAAGATCAATTAATGAACATCGTTATTGTCGGTGGTGGTCCTACAGGCGTTGAAATGGCAGGCGCTTTGGGCGAAATGAAAAAATATGTTATCCCTAAAGATTATCCTGAACTCAATGCAAACAGGATGCATATTTATTTGGTTGAAATGGGGAATCGCTTGTTGAGCAATATGTCTGAGAAATCTTCAAAAAAAGCACATCAGTTTTTAAATGAACTTGGTGTGAATGTATTGACAAATATTTCTGTAAAAAAATATGATGGCGTTCAGGTTTTTTATGGAGATAATCATATTTTAAAAACGAAAACTCTCATCTGGACAGCAGGATTGAAAGGCGTTTGGATTAATGGAATTGATGAAAGCATGAAAGGACCGGGCGGAAGAATCGTTGTTGATGAATATAATAAACTTGCAAAATACGACAATGTTTTTGCTATTGGCGATGCATCCATTAATATTACTAAAAATACACCACGAGGATTTCCACAGGTTGCGCCGGTTGCTGTGCAGCAAGGAAAACTGTTGGCTGATAATATTTCACGAATGATAAAAGGAGTATCATTAAAACCTTTTATTTATACTGACAAAGGAACTCTTGCTACAGTTGGCCGTAACCGCGCCGTTGCTGATTTTAAAAATTTAAATTTTCAGGGAACTATAGCATGGATGCTTTGGCTAACTGTTCATATTTTTACACTTGTAGGTTTCAGAAATAAATTGATTGTTTTTACAGACTGGATCTATAATTATTTCACGTATGACAGGGCATTGAGGGTTATCATTCGACCATACAAAAGAAAAAAAGATTTATAATTATTGATTGTTA
>Ga0118677_10008877_pt1 | contig 15921 bp, 17 predicted proteins | sample AliMusrvi5mmetaG_FD_86154 | JGI IMG/M metagenome (GOLD analysis project Ga0118677, IMG submission 86154) | reverse complement strand
GGTGACGACGGAAAACGGCTGGTTCGCCGCGCGTCCCTCCGGCACCGAAGACGTCTACAAGATCTACGCCGAAAGCTTCAACGGCCAGGAGCATCTGAGCCAGATACAGAGCGAGGCGAAGGCGCTGGTGGCGAGTGCTATCACCTGAGCCTTACTTCAATTTCAATTCTTTTTTCGCTGAAAGTATTCGACGTCGCCGGTTTGAAAGTCTCGCAATACAGCCTCTACGCCGTCGTCACCACTTACCTTGACCTGAGTTCGATATTCGGAGACATGATAGATAACCACTACTGATTCCACTGGCACACGAACATCAGTTCCATCTGCTCTCTTCATTTGAATGAACTTACCAGGCGTTTGAATTGTAGATTCATACGGCCCCCCGGGGTCTCTTTGCAATATTGGTACATTTTGATCTAGCCACTTGCCTAAGGGCTCAGAGACAGGCACGCCCTCGGCATCCACAAATACGGAATTGACGGGATTGCCAGGAATACTTGCACTTTCGACTAGACTTGCTGCACTTTTTGGCACATTCAGTTTCAATGAAGGGGGTTTACTTCGATCAAATGATTTAAGTGAAATGTTGATCTGGACTTCGCGAATAAGACCAGCCCAGTCCTCATCCGTAGGCTTACGCGCCAACTTGATGTCTATGCCTTGTGATTTTGCAAAATCACGAGCGCCTGACTGAAATCCGACCTTGGTGACAATGAGACCTCTTGATGCGCCAATGTCGTCGATGACAGTCTTGAAGTTCCGAACGTCACCTAGTTCAACAGTTGACGCATAGTTCTTGCACTCGACAGCCACTAGATGCTCAATTCCTGCTTGCTTGAATCGCCAAAAAACATCTATCTGATGGGCAACACCAGATTTTCCCATTAAGTCTTCATTATGTTTGACCTCGATTGTCTCCTGACCTTCATTCTTTAACAATTTCTGATAGATCGTCTGGACTAGGCGTTCGTACTCAGTCGATGCCTCATGGTTTTTAGGTCTCGTCATAGAGTCTCCTACTGAAAGCATAAACCGGGTACCGGGTGCCCCATCTATGACCGCTCTGTTCATCATGGGTGGAATCGCTGGTTGCCCCATTCATGGCACCCCTCGTCTCCCACGATGAATGGATATTGTACGCACCACAATCGCTTGTGCTCAGTCTTAGAACGCTCTCATTGAAAACATCTCGACATTGTGTAATCGGTTGATTACAGTTGCTTCATGGTCTCGATCAAGTCAATGCCAGAGTTCGACGCGGCCCGTTATCTGAACAGCGAGACATCCATCGCCGCCTATTTGACCGACATTCTGCAGGCCAACGATGCGGCCCTGCTGGCGGCGGCACTGGGCGACATTGCTCGAGCTCGCGGCATGACTGAGATCGCAAAGTCGGCTGGCATCACGCGCGAGGCCCTGTACAAAGCCCTGCGCCCGGATAGCGCCCCACGATTCGACACTGTGAACCGCGTATGCGCGGCGCTCGGAGTGCGTCTGGTAGCGCAGGCGATTCAACCCTAGTAGATCTGCCCAATCTCCGCATCGTCTACAATCGATTTGAGGTGATGCTATGCGATACACCGCCGCAGGCGATACCGAACCCAAGCTGGCCGCGTTGCTCGACGCCGCGCAGGGCGAGCCGGTTTTCATCGAGCGCGGGCAGCAGGAGGTTGCTGTGCTCCTCTCGGTGCGCGAGTACGACCGCCTTAGCGGCAAAGCTGCTCGCGAGTTCCTCGACTTCTGCGACACTGTCGCTGACAACGCAGCCGCAAAAGGGCTGACCGAAGCCAAGCTCGAAGAGTTGCTGAAGGATGCCTGAGCCGGTCCGGTTCGTCGCCGATACAAGCGTCACAATCAGCCGGCTGTTCTTCCGCATTTCAGTTCCAGCTTTGGCCTTCGAGCACGCCCTGCTCCACTCAAGAATGATCGTCTCCACGGAAACACTCGTTGAACTGGAAGATGTCCTGTCGCGTTCAAAGTTCGATACCTATCTCCCTCTGCAAAAGCGCATGAGTTTCTTTTATTACCTGCGCCGGAACTCCGATTTCGTCGAAAGTGTCGCTCCCATCTCAGCCTGCCGCGATCCCAAGGACGACAAGTTCCTCGCCCTGGCACTGACAGGCCACGCCAACATGATCCTATCCGGCGACCAGGATTTGCTTGTCCTTCATCCCTTCCGTGGAATCAAAATTCTCACACCAAGGCAATACCTTGACCAACCGGTTGCATGAGCCAACTTGAGCGGAATCGTTCACCGCCCGCGCCAGGTCCATTCCATTCCGCCCATGATGGTGCGGCCCTGCATGGGGACGCCGACGATCTCTGTGTAGCCGGTGTTGCTCAAGTTCAGCAGGCGGAGGTAAGGCCGGATGCTGCCGGTATTGCGCGTCAGCCCCGTGTCCCACAATGGGTAGGCCGTCTGCGTGGTCTTCTGCACCACGTTGACCTGTGTGTGCGCGGAGAGCTGCTTGAACTGCCCCGACCAGCCGAAGACCGCGTTCTGCGCTGCGTAGTTGAACGCGTACTTCGAGAGGTAGTTGGGCGGCAGGTTGCCGGAGTGCGCCGCCGTATAGCTGAGGTCGATCCACTCTGTCGCGCTGATTCGCACTCGCGCGCTGGCCTCCGCGCCGCTGATGTCTAGTGTGGGTACATTGACTGCCTGCCACTTTTCACTCGCCGTCAGCGGCAGTGTCTTCGTGTAGTCGATGGCATTCGTCTCGTTGAGCCGGAAGCCGACTGCTGTCAGCGTCACTCGCCCGCCTGCGGGCTTCCAGTCGAGGCCGCCCTCATAGCTCCAGCTCGACTCAGGCTTCAGCGTAGGATTGCCCACCGTGGCCGGGTCGGAGTAGTAGAGATCGGTGTAGGTGGGCAGGCGGAAGCCGTGTCCCGCCGATCCGCGCAGACGAACCGTCTTGCTGAGTGTGTAGGCTGCGGCCGCACTGGGCGAGAAGACTGAAGTGCCGCCTGAGAGCACCTCCTCGCGCGCCCCGATGGAGAGCGAGAACCGCTTCAGTGCGCTCATGCTCAGGTTGGCGTATCCCGCGCCCTGGTTGCGCGCATGGACACCGAGTGCGTTGCTGCGCACCTCGCCGGAGCTGCCCTGAGAGAAGTTATAGCTTTGGATCGAGTCGCCCGACTCCTCCAGTCCATAAGCCAGCGTCGAATTCTTGCCCAGTTCGTCGGCGCGACGCAGCGCTCCCTCGTAGCTTGTGGTGATGTGGTTGTTCTCGTAGATCGCGGGCAGGCCCTGCAGCAGAACGAACATATCTGTGTGGCGCAGATATCCGAAGCTGGCCGCGGTCATCTTGCCGAGTTGCTGCTGAATGCTCGCCAGCCAAGCCTTGGTTCGCTCCCATGAGTTGTATGGCCCATAGAACTGGTTTGCGCCGTAGGGCCGGTCGCTGGTGGCAAGAAGAATGTCGGTGGTGCCCGGCTTGGTCTTCAGCCAACTCTCGCTGGCAAGCGCGTTGCTGCTGTAGTTGCGGTCGTGGAGGAAGCCGTCGGAGGTATCGCGGCTACCGGTCAACTGCTCGGCAAACGGCCCCGATGAGTACGCCGCCCGCAGATGTTCCTCCAGCGAGCCGTAGTTTCCTGCGCCCGAGCGCGCGACCACGCTCAACCCCGCGCCTGGCGCTTCGGTCAGCAGGTTTACCGCGCCGCCGATGGCGTCCGATCCGTAGAACGTTGAACCCGAACCGTGCAGCACGTCTACACGCGTGATGGCGTCCAGCGGCACGGGAATGTCCAGGTTCAGGTGGCCGGTTTCGGGGTCGTCCACGCGCAGGCCATTGATCAGTACCAGCGACTGCTCGAAGGTAGTGCCGCGGATCGCGAGGTCGGCCTGCACTCCCTCGCCGCCGCGCGCCTGCACATTCAGCGATGGGTCGGTGCGCAGCAGGTCCACCACGCTGTCGGTTCCCGGCAGCGCCTCGCGCGGCCGGATTACCTGCACCGAGCGATTGCTCTCGGCCAGTGGAAGCGGCTCCACGGTCGTCGTCACCTGAACGCTTTGTGTATCGCTGATTGCACTTTGAGGCTGGGAGACGGCCGGAGTTGAGGCCGGTCCCGCGCTCGAGGAACTCTGTTGGCAGATGCCGCATGGTACGTAGAACAGGCAGAGAGCGAGCGACGCAAAGCATTTCTTCATATATTGATCATCGAACAATACCCGGAGCGGGGCAACGATACTTTTGTCTTGCTATAAATAATTGATTAACTAAACTATTTAATATGATGCGCATTGAAGCCTTTCTTCGCGAGAGTCCCATGTTCACGGTGAAACGTGCAGCGCGCCACTTTGACGCGCTTGCCTCCGAAGCCTTCTCAGTAGACGACCTGGGATTCATGGAGGGTCTGTTGCTGGCGGCAATCTTCTTCGAAGCTCCGCGTTCCATCAAGCCATCGCTGTTGGCTGACACATTTTCCACCACGCGCGGCAACGTCAGCCACGCCATCTCCTCGCTGGAAGCCAAAGGCCTGGTGCAAAGGAAGATCGATTCATCCGATGCGCGGGGGTATCTGCTGGCGCTGAAACCCGCGGGCAAGAAGTCCGCGCTACGTGTGATTGCAGCATTCGACAAGATGCAACAGAAGTTCGAACAAAGAGTGAGCAAGGCCGCATTGAGGAATACACTCGATGTCATCCGCGCACTGGAATCCTGCAACCACAACAAGATCCTCGACCGAGCGGAATCCAAGTAGAATGGGCGTGTGAGCACAACAACCACCTCTATCGCCGAGATCCGCAGCAAGATCGAGCGCAGCGAGCGCATCACGCCCGCGGACGCCCTGTTGCTCTGGCGCGAAGCCACGGACGAGGAGATGCGCAGTCTCGCTTCGCTGGTGCGTGTGCGTTTCCATGCACCGAACTCATGCACCTATCTGCTGATGCGGATTATCAATACCACCAACGTATGCGTGGCCCAGTGCGACTACTGTGCCTTCTACACGTTGCCCGGCCAGCCTGGCGGATACGTTCTGACTCAGGAACAGGTCTTCGCCAAACTGGATGAGTTGCTGGCACTGGGCGGCGACCTGGCCGGCTTCAACGGAGGCTTCAATCCGCAACTCTCCCTGGACTACTACTGCGACCTGGTACGCGCCATCCGCGCCCGCTACGGTGATCGCATCGAGCTCTATGCCTTCACCATTGCTGAGTTCATGTATCTTGCCGACCACGCCTCACTGAGCTTTGCCGAAACAGCCGTACGCCTGAAGCAGGCCGGGGTCCGCTGGATCACTGGTGGCGGCTCGGAGATTCTCACCGAAGACTTTCGCCGCCGCCATAGCAAGTTTAAATACACAGTGGCGCAGTTCTTTGAGGCGCAAGCGGCCATCCTTGCCGCCGGACTGCGGACGACAGCCACCATGGTGATCGGATTCGACGAGACGATTGAGGAGCGCATCGAGCACCTGGACCGCACGCGACGCTTTCAGGACGAGACCGGTGGCCAGGAGAGCTTTCTCTGCTGGAACTTCAAGCCCTGGTCCACGCCGCTTGGCGAGCAACTGCACAACATCGAGATCACGCCCGCGGAGTACCTGCGCCATCTGGCGTTGAGCCGGATCTATCTGGACAACATCCCGCGCATTCGCACCTCCGTGCTGACACAGAACGAACGCGCGCTGGAGGGGCTCCTCTACGGAGCAGACGACTTCGACTTGCCCATCGAGGACGAGGTTACGCAGAAGGCCGGAGCAACCATCAGCCTGAACTTCGACAAGATTCTGGACGTGGCGCGCAGTCTTGGCTTCGAGCCGACATATAGACATGTGGCATTGCAGCACGCGGCAACCGTTTCCTAGAGCGGGCCATGCTTATTTGCTGGGTAGGGTGTAGATCACCTCACCCGGACGGGTGTAGTGCAGCTCTTCGCGCGCCTGATGCTCGATGGCATTGGGATCGCTTTGCAGCCGACCAACGTGCTCCGTCAACAGATCGTTCTCGCGTTGCAGGTCCTGCATCTGCTGGGTCAGTTGATGCTTCAATTGCCGCTTCCGCTCATACCCCTTCAACCCGTTGGTCCCGAGAACAACGTGATAGGCCACAGCCAGAGCAAACGCCGCGGCAACGGCCGTCGCAGCCTTGCGCCGTTCCATCGAGAGCCTTCCGAAGAAGGCGAGCAGTGATGCCAAACCGCTAAACTTCACCGTGATTGGAGGGTTCACTGCCATCTATTCAGTGGATGAGATACAACGATTTGCGTCAAGGCCGAACGCAGCACTCACTGCGGCAGGAATCAAGTTGGTACATGGACATTGTTCCCGGAGCTAGAGCGGAACCAGAGCAGAGGTGCGCACAATCCCGCGCCGCTTGCTATTCTTGTATTGCCCTATCTCTTCGCCGGATCAGTCTCAATTGCGACCGTCTTCAGCGCGACATTCCGCGATACTTAAGGACCGCCCATGCAATCCGCACTTCCGATCCAAATTGGCGACCTGCACGACCTCCAGGAGCTTCGCCGCAGCCTGACCGGCAAGATTTTTCTGGCCGTCTCCGCCACTGCCTTCGTCGCACTCTGCGCGCACGTCTCGCTGCCGCTGTACTTTACGCCCGTGCCGCTCACGTTGCAGACCTTTGCGGTACTTCTGGTTGGCCTTACGCTGGGCCCGGCACTGGGCTGCTCCGCCCTGCTGCTCTATCTTGCGGAGGGTGCAATGGGCCTGCCCGTCTTCAGTCCGCATGGCCCCGGCGGCGGTGGGAAGGCCGGCGTTGATGGAGCCGATAACCGTGCCGATGCCCGTTACATTGACGTGATTCAGGGGATTGGTGGAATTCACCGTGAACGTGATGGTGTGCCGCTCTTTAAAACGGAAGGTGCGGAAGACCGAAGCGTTCAGAGAGAAGTTCGGAATACCGGGAATCGTGTTCCTTCCCGCGTTGCCGTAGGTACCGGACAAAGGTATCGAGTAAGCTCCGGGGTTGAAGTAACCGGAACCCGTATTGACCGGCGCGCCGGTCGCCTGGGCTCGCGCGCCGCCCGTGATGCCCGTGCCGGAAGGATCGCCGGCGACCGTCGCCGTGAAGGTGCTGCCCGAGTTCGCGTTCATCTGGCCGTTGAGGGTCCAGCCGCGGATCGCGTGCCAGCGCCAGGAGGTTCTGGTGGCCCCGACGGGCGACTGGATCTGGAAGTTCGCCGTCACGCGGTGACGCTGGTCGTTATTGGAAAGCGCGCGCTCGGCGCGGATATCGTTGACGATCTGCACCACGCCGCCGCCCAGGGTGGACGTATCGTCGATCGCTTTCGACCAGACGTACGTGACGTTGAAGGAACGATTGCGCGCCATCCGCCGCAGGAACGAAACCTGCATGGCGTTGTAGATGGAATTTCCGACGGAAAGATCGAGATTGAACACGGAAGCGTTGGCAATCTGCAGCCGCTGCTGCGTGGTGAGAGACGAGCCGCCGAGGGGCGCGCGATTCGGGCTCTGCAGGACGTCGAGATGCGTCCCTTTGGTGCCCTGGTAGCCGAGTTGCACGACGTAGTTGCGCAGCAGCGTGTACTGCATCGAGTAATTCCAGGACTGTGCGTAAGCCGGTTTGTAATCGCGGGAAACGGAGAATGTGTTGGTGATGGTCTGCGCCGGCAGGCCGCTGAAGCCGTTTTCAAGCGAGAGCGGGTTGGCCGGGCTGGTGGTGGTATTGATGGCGCGGACGAAGGGCGGTTCTAGTCCCAGCCGGTTGGCGAAGCCGCCGTAGACGCCGCCGGTGTAGTAGATGCCGTAGCCGGCGCGAACCACCAGCGCGCGGTTTTTCCACGGCTTCCACGCAATGCCTTCGCGCGGCGAGAAGAGCAGGTAGCGCGGCTGGATGAGACCCTGCGGATAGTAGCCGGAATAGTACGGGCCTTTGGAGTTCGGCGTCACCACCGCCACGCCGGTGTAATCGGGCGCGACGTCCAGGTTGGCGATCCGGTTGTTCTTTTCGGTGTAGGGTCCGAAGTATTCCCAGCGCAGGCCGGTGATGAAAGAAAGCCCGTTGCGGGCACGGAAATCGTCCGAGACATAGGCGTTAATCGCGGTCTCGCGGAAGTAGAAGCTGTTGTTGCCGTTCTGATACTGGTTGACGGAAGTGGAGTACGGCTTGTCGAGAAGGAAATCCGCGAGATCGTAACCGGTGCCCGTAACGGGAAGGCCATTGGCCCCGATCTGCTGGGTGCCGACGCCCGTGAAACTGAACGAGCCGCGCGCGTTCTGGTTGGTGAGCAGATTATTCTGACGGCGCTGAAAATTCACCCCGTACGTCACGGTGTGTTTGGCCCGGATGTAAGTCATCGAATCGGTCAGGCTGGCCGTTTGTGCCCGGGTCAGCGAAGGCAAAGCGTCGCTGAGCGAGGAGAAATTGTTGAACGACACGGTGGGCGGGCCGTAAGCGATGGGATCCAGCGTCACGCCGCCGATACCCAGCTGCGCCGCGATGTTCTGCCCGTTCGAGAAGAACGAGTAGTTATTGTTCACGTTGCGGCTGAAGGCGAACGCCAGGTTGTTGATGAGGGACCGGCTGAAGGTGTGCGATTCGCTCAGATTCAGGCTGTTGCCGGAGCCCGTTGTGTTGTCCCGGAAACCGAACGACTGGACGTTCACGCCATCGCGCCCCTGATGGTTGTAGTTCAGCGCCACACGGTCTTTGTTGGTGATGGTCTGGTTGACCATGACCTGCAGATTGTTGTTATTCGAGGGGTTCGAGCCGATCAGCTGATAGTTGTTGCGGGAGCCCGCCGCGTTCGGCAGCGGAATGAAGCCCAGCAGTCCGACGGCGGCGCGGTTGATGCGGCTGGCCGGGATGGCGTTGCCGGCGAACGGAAGGTTGGTCGTCGGATCGTAAATAATCTGGGGAACGCCGGAGACGGAGGTGAGGCCGGAGAAATCGCCTGTCCGGAGAGATGCCAGCGGGACCGTGGAAATGCGGTCGAAACCGTTCTTTGTGCGCTGGCCGGTGTAGTTGACGAACCAGAACGTCTTGTCGCTGCGGAAGAGTTTGGGAATCGCGAGCGGGCCGCCCACGGAAAAACCGAACCGATTATTGGCGTAGGCCGCTTTCGGCACCTGTTCACCATTGACGAGTTGGGGCGCCGTGAAAGAGTACGGCCGCGCGTTCAATGCCGAGTTACCGAACGAGTAATTGGCGCTGAGACGCCACTGCTGGCCGCGTCCACGATTGACGCGATTGCCGAACTGGCCTCTGCCGTTGGCCGCGCGGGGTCCGCCACCGCCTGTCCGTCCACGACTTTCGCCCGCAAGCGCAGGTGACGCGTGATCAACTGGCCGTTGAGCGCCTGGATGACGTTAAGCTTCCCCTGCCCGGCCGGAACCGCGAAATCGGCGGCCACGCGCGGGCGGGCCCGGAATTGATTCACGACCCGCGACGGCTGCCGGGGCAGCAGGCTGCGGCCACCCGTGGCCACCAGGCGCCCCGCCAGCCACGTGCGCCGCACGCGGAAATTCCTCCAGCTGTCCACCTCGATGAAATCCGCCGGATCGCCCTCGCGCAACAGCCCCACCGCCAGGCCATAGTGCCGCACGGGATTGACCGACGCACACGCCAGCACGTCGTAGCGGTCAGCGCCCAACGCCAGCGCCCGTCGCACGTGTTCGTCCAAGTGGCGCACCATCAGCAGGTCAGGATGCAGGTCGTCGCAGCAAAACATGCACCGCGCCACCGCCGCCGTCTTCAGCAAGGGCGCCAAGGCAGCAAAGTTCCGGGCCGCCGAGCCCTCCCGAATCAGGATCTGCATCCCCGCGGCCAGCTTGTCCTTCGCCTCGGGCAGCGTGAAACACTCGTGATCGGTCGTGATTCCCGCCGCCGCGTAACGCGCGGCCTTGGACCCACGCAGCCCCGGCGCATGGCCGTCCACGGGTTTGCCGAGCTTCCGCGCCGCGGCGATCATCGCGCGCAGCGCCGGGTCGCCATTCAGGACACCGGGAAAATTCATCACCTCCGCGAGAAACTTGATGTCGGGCCGTGCGAGCAATGAGGCCACGGCGCGCGCGTCGAGTTTCGCGCCAGCCGTCTCGAAGGTCGTCGCCGGCACGCAGGACGGCGCGCCAAAGTTGAACTTGAACGGCGTGCGCCGCCCGTCCGCGATCATGTATTTCACCCCGGCCGCGCCGAGGACGTTGGCGATCTCGTGGGGGTCCGACACCGTCGCTACCGTGCCATGCACCACCGCATGCCGCGCGAACTCCGCCGGCGGCAGCAGCGAGCTCTCGATGTGGATGTGGGCGTCCACCAGCCCCGGCATCAGCAGGTGCGGCCCGCGGGCCCGGGCGTCGCGCGTGATCCGGCGGATGACGCCGCCCGAGACCTCGATCGTGCCTGGATAGTCCGTGCGGTTGACCACATCCACAATCCGGCCCGAGATGCGCTGCACGCTCATCCTCCGAGGATTGAGCTGCCCCGGCCCGCTTGGCAAGAGAGGGAGGAGCCAGAGGTCAGAGATCAGGATCGGCACGTCGCAGGTCCATGGTCTGACGTCCGACCTCTGACCTCTGATCTCTGACTTCTGATCTCTGACGTCTACCGTCAGCCACAACCCGGCCAAACCACTTGCCAACGGCGCCAAGGCCGCCAACGTTTTTGGCCTATGCATTTCGACAATCTGCAGCCCGGCCTGGCCGCTCCTGTCCCGCGGGCGGATGATGACGACGAGGATGACGAGCCGAACGAGGCCTCCCCCAAGAAGGGCGGCACGCCCGTGGCGATGCTCATCCAGCGGAAATTCCTCGAGCAGCGGAAGATCTTCCTGTGGGGCGCCGTGACCGACGAGACCGCCAAGGACATCACGGAGAAGCTGCTCTACCTCGAGACGGTCGCCCCCGGCGAGCCGATCACGTTCTACATCAACTCGCCCGGCGGCTCGATCACGGCCGGCATGGCGGTGTACGACACGATGAAGATCGTCACCTCCCCGATCACGGTGGTCGTGACCGGCATGGCGGCCTCGATGGGCTCGATCCTGCTTTCCGGCGCGCCGAAGGGCCGCCGCCTGCTGTACCCGCACTCGCGGGTGCTCATCCACCAGCCGCTGATCTCGGGCCGCATGGTCGGCCCCGCCACGGACATCAACATCCAGGCGAAGGAAATGGAGAAGCTGCGGGCCGAGCTGAACCAGATCCTGGCCGACGCCTCGGGCCAGCCGCTCGAGAAGATCAACCAGGACACCGACCGCGACTTCTACCTGAACGCACAGGAAGCGATCGCGTACGGCCTGGCCGACCGCATCGTGGACAAGGTGTAGCCGCCGCGGCGCGCTACTTCCGGCGCTCGACGAGCAGTTCCTCCCGCTCCCGGGTCCACGCCTGCGCCTGCTCGGCGTGCCCGGCGGCCTGCGCCGCCTCGCTCGCCTCGCGCAGCCACGGCGTGCGCAGCGTGCGTGGCAAAGCCAGCTCCGCCAGCAGCCGCGCATAGTATTGCTCCGCCCGCGCCGGCGCGCCGGCCGCCAGCAGCAGCTGCGCCGCCTCGCGGGCCATTCCCCACTCGTCGGACGGAAACGCCGCCGGCAGGGGCACCGCCATCAGCGTCCGCCGCGCGGCGGGCAGATCGCCGGCCCGCTCGCCCGCCCGCGCCAGCGCCAGCCCGACGGGCAGCGACGGCCGCTCCGCCAGCGCCGCCGCCAGCGTGGCGCTCGCCTCGGCCGCGTGGCCGTCCGCCTCCAGCAGGTGCGCCCGCCGCAGCACGGCGTACGGCGCGAGGCGCGGCGGGAGCGACCCGCGCGCGTCCCACTGCCGCTCGAACGGCACCGCGAACGGCCGGTACAGCGGATCCCCGATCGCCACCGCCTGCCAGCTGAGCACCGGCAGCGCGTAATAGGCCGCGTCGCCAAAGGTGTCGCCCCGCGCCAGCGCCCGCAGCAGCAGGTCCGGCCGGTGCAGCAGCTGAAGGTAGGGCTCGTAGACATTCCCCACCGTGGCCGTCACGCCCCGCGCCACGAGCGGGCCGCACCAGCCGATCTCCGCGGATCGCAGGGTCTCGGCCGAGAAGCTGTGGATGTGCATCGCGACCGCGCCCGGCGGGAAGCGAAACCCCGGCAGCGCGAACGGGCCGTTGAGCCGGCTCGCGTACCAGCCGAAATAGAACACGGGCGCATCCAGCCGCGCCTCCGCGTCAAAGGTCGTCGGCGCGCTGTCCACGCCCAGGTCGAACCCGAGCGACGCCAGCTGCGCCGCCACGGTGCGCAGCCACTGGTCGCCGACCGGCCGGATGCCGCCGAGGTCCACGTACGCACGGCCGAGCAGCCCGGTGCGCTCCGCCGCGACGGCCTGGTCCACCAGCGCCTGCGCCGCCCCGGCGGTGGGGCCGTCAAGCCGGGCAACCTTGACGACCTGCGCCAGCTCCCACGGCGCCGGGTGGTCGCGGTGGAAGAGCGGGTTCGCGAGGAAGGCGTTGATCGGGCTGTCGTTCACCGCCAGCAGGCTCAGCTCGGAATCCACCGCCGCCTGGTTGGTCTGGAAAAACGGGTTGTCCGTCACCGGCGGATGCGGCCGGTACCGCGCCGGGTCGTGGCTGATTCGCAGCGGCACGCCGCGGCAGACGACGAGGTACGCGATCCGGTGGCCGGACACCGCCATCTTCCGCCGGCCCACCTCGTCGGTCAGCGCCATCGGGATCGCGTCGATCCACTTGCGCCGCACGAGCTCGTCCTGCAGCGGCTGCCAGAGGGTGGTGACAAACTCCGCCCACGTGATCGTCTCCTGCGCCGGCAGGCCCAGGGCGATGATGTTCTCCGGCGGCACGCCGCGCACCGCCGCGTAGTGGGCCGCGAGCTGCACCGAGTCGGGGTCGGCGCGGTTGGCGAGCACCACGACCCGCGCCGCGAGCGGGTCGGCGGCGCGGAGGCCCGCGCCCAGGAGCACGGCCAGCAGGCACGGGAGGAGTGGACGCAGCAGGGTCAACGCGGCGAATGTGCCGGCCCGCCCCCGGATTTTCGAGCCACAATCGCGCGGCTTGCCAACCGGCGGCCAGGCGATTGACTCCGCCGTGGCGATGGATTCCGCCTTCCCGCAAGGGTAAACCGCCCGCCCCGCGCCGGCTGATGACTCCTGTTATGCCCTCACTTCCTAACAGGCCTGTCGCATGATGCTCTATCTCCTCATCGCCCTCGGTGGCGCGCTCGGCAGCGTGGCGCGCTTCGCCCTCTCCGGCCTCGTGGCCCACCACATCGGCGAGACCTTCCCGTGGGGCACGCTGATCGTGAACGTCTCCGGGTCGTTCCTCATCGGCTTCTTCTCGACCCTGACCGGGCCGGACGGGCGCTGGCTGGTGAGCGGCGAGAGCCGGCTGTTCTTCATGACCGGCATCTGCGGGGGCTACACCACGTTCTCGTCGTTCAGCCTGCAGACGCTGTCCCTGGCCCGCGACGGCGAGTGGCTGCAGGCCGGCGGGAACATCCTTGCGTCCGTCGTGGCCTGCCTCGTGGCCGTCTGGCTGGGCCACATCGCGGCCGCCGCGCTCAACACCCTGAAAGGACCCTGACCATGAATCTGCCCCCCGACGCCCTGCTCCTGCGCATCTTCATCGGCGAATCCGACCGCCATGAGCACAAGCCGCTGTACGAGGCGATCGTCCTCAAGGCGCGCGAGCTGAAGCTCGCCGGCGCCACCGTCCTGCGCAGCCCGATGGGCTTCGGCGCCTGCAGCCACCTCCACACGAGCAAGATCCTGCGGCTGTCCGACGACCTGCCCATGGTCATCGAGATCGTGGACGCGGAGGACAAGATCAACGCCTTCCTCCCCGTGCTCGACGCGATGATGGGCGGCGGGCTCGTCACTCTCGAACCCGTGCGGGTCATCCACTACCGTGACCGCAGCCACCGCCAGCCCTAGCCGCGCCGCCGGCCAGCCGCCCTTCCGCCCATGACATCCTCCTGGCTTTTCTGGTCCCTGCTCTCGGCGCTCTTCGCCGGCGCCACCGCGGTCCTGGCCAAGGCCGGCGTGGCGGGCGTGGACTCGAACCTCGCCACGGCCATCCGGACCACCGTGGTGCTCGTGTTCTGCTGGGCGATCGCGCTGTCCACCTCGCGGCCGCTCGCGCTGTCCACGCTGGCCGGCCGCACGTGGCTCTTCCTCGCGCTATCCGGACTCGCGACCGGACTCTCGTGGCTCTGCTATTTCCGCGCGCTGCAGCTCGGCCCGGCCTCGCAGGTGGCGCCGGTGGACAAGCTCAGCGTGGTGTTCGTGCTCGGTCTGGCCGCGCTGTTCCTGCACGAGCCGCTCTCGCTCCGCAGCACGCTGGGCAGCGCGCTGATCGTCGCGGGCGCGGTCGTGCTGGCGTGGAGGGCCTAGAGTCTCTTCCCTAACTGCGGCCCCACCCGGACGTCATCCTGAGCGAAGGCGAAGGATCGCTGTTGGCTGCAACGTCAGACCACGAGGTGGACCTGACACTCTGGCCACGTCGCTTGAGTGTCTGGAGACCTGCGTTGGCTCGAGGGGCGGGATAACAGCGATCCTTCGCCTTCGCTCAGGATGACGAAGCAAGGACCCACCGCATAAGGACTGGCCTAGGCCCGGCCGTTACGGCGCGGGTTTGGCCGGGGCCGGATGGGCCGCCGCCTTCCGCTTGAGCAGCTGCGTGCGCAGGAAGGTGTCGGGCACGGGATTGTGCCACGCGGTGAGCCAGAGCGAGGCCAGCATCTCGCCGCCGACCACCAGCCGGTCCTGGATGAACGCCACGCCCTCCGGATTGACCGGGGCGCCGGGCGCGGGCCGGTGGCCCTGCCGCTCGGCCTCGTTGCTGAGCTTGCCGTCCTTCTCCATCTGGTAGAGCGGCTCGACCAGCCGGTTCGACGCAATGATGTAGTCCATCACCGCCACGAACAGCGGGTCGCGTCCGTCCGCCTGCGGCGGCAGCGACAGCGCCGTCGCGGGCTTCACGCGGCCGGCGATGGAGGCGTAGGTGATGCCCGCCTTGTTGATGAGCCCGCTGTCAATCCAGCTGTGGAAGTTCTTCCAGGTGGTGTAGCCGTGCGGGTTCGGCCCGACCCAGCCGGAGTGGTACTCGGTCGCGTGCAGTGGCTGGGCGCAGTCGCCGACGTAGTGGCCCATGACACCCATGAGGTAGACGACGTTGGCCTGCGCGTTGGCGACTTCCTCGGGCGTGCCCAGCTCCTGGTAGGTCCGCAGGTACATCAGCGCGGACTTCAGCCGCGCGTAGTACTCGGCGATGGCCCACGGCGCGAAGCCGGGCCACTCGCGGGTGTGGTCGGCGTCGTTGGCCGGGTCGATGGCGGGAAAATTCTGCGGGTGCGCCGCGCGTCCCGCGGCGAAGGCGAGCATGAAGTCGTAGCGCAGCGAGGGCACCTTCGCCGGGTCGAGTCCCGCCGCGGGCAGCTGCTCGATGTCGAGGTAGTGGTCCGCCCAGCTGCCGCCCGACTGGCGCATGATCAGGTCCGGGACGTTCCGCCAGCGGTCCGGCTCGCCGGCGAGGAACGCGATGCGCTCCGCCATGGCCGGGTCGTGCACGAACGCCGGGAAGTCCGGCGGCAGTGCGGCGAGGGCGACCTGGTTGACGATGCGATGGCCCTCGTAGTCCCAGGCGCGCAGGCCGGCCGGAAGGAACGCGAGGGCCGCCAGGAGGAAATGGCGGGTGGTCAGGGATGAGTTCATGGTGAGGAAGGGGGTGGCGCGAGCGCCGCCAGGGCGTCGGCATACGCGTTCAGGCCGGACGCCAGGGCCGCGGCGATGCGCTGCCGGCCCTCCGGCGTCGCCGCGAGGGCGGCCTCGGCGTCGTTGGACAGGAACACCGACTCGACCAGCACCGCCGGGCAGTTCAGCCCGCGCAGCACGGCGGAGTGCATCGTCTTCTGGCCGCGGTCGAGGCTGTGAGCGTGACCGGGATGTTCGGCAGCGAGTTGACCGACGCGTCGGTAACGGCCACCACGACGGGATCGTTGAAGGGCGACGATGTGGCCGCGGGCTGCGGGGTCC
>Ga0118677_10008875_pt1 | contig 15926 bp, 7 predicted proteins | sample AliMusrvi5mmetaG_FD_86154 | JGI IMG/M metagenome (GOLD analysis project Ga0118677, IMG submission 86154) | reverse complement strand
CTTATGGCTTTGGCTCTGGCGGAACTCTCTCCGTAACATGTCCCGGGGAAACAGGCTCACTTTATTAGTGGCGTTTTCCTGAACAGCTGAACACAACCGCTCAACGCGGCGCCAGGTGTTGGGAGCCCCCACCCCCACCCCTACGTGGTGGTTCTAATCAGCGACTGAACTCGCTCTCCCCACTCCCATCAGAGCTCCACCTCGGCGTCGGACAGCGCGGCTCTTTTGGAGGCCTGCCGCTCCGCTGCCCCGGCGCAGGCCCTAGCCGTGCTGCAGCGGGGCACCCCCAGCCTGGATCACACCGACGCCGGAGGCAACACCGCGCTGCACCATGCCTGCGCCGCGATTCTCGACCAACTGCCGCCCGCCCTCTCCCAGCCCGAAGCGATGCGCCTGCTGCGCGCCGCGCGCAAGGCCGCACCACGGTTTCTAGCAAACCTTGAGCAGACGCCGCAACGCATCACCCAATGGCGCCACGATACGCCCGTGCCCCTAACCGATGCGATCGGCTCCTTCCTGACCGGCAAGGACTGGGTCACCGGCGGCGAATGGCAGGATTTCTATGGCATTCTGCCGTTGCTCGTCGGCTCGTTGATGATCTCGCTCGTGGCGCTCTGCCTGGCCATCCCCGCCGGGGTCGGTGCCGCCATCTATATCAATCAATTCGCCTCACCCATCGAGCAAGCCATCGTCAAGCCCGTCATTGAGTTCATCCAGGCCATTCCGTCGGTGGTGCTTGGCTTTATCGGCATCCTCGTCTTCGGCAGTGTCTTGCGCGACCTGTCGCAACTCGACTCGCTGGCATGGGTGCCCGGCTTCCCGATCGAAGAGCGCCTCAACATCTTCACCGCCGGTTGCCTGCTGGCCCTGATGAGCATTCCCACCATTTTCTCGCTCGCCGAGGATGCCCTCAACAACGTCCCCTCCGCCTATGCCGAGGCCTCTGACGCGCTCGGCGCCTCGCACCTCCAAACGTCCTTCCGCGTGATCATTCCCGCCGCCTTCTCCGGCATCCTAGCCGCTGTGTTGCTAGGCCTGGGCCGGGTCATCGGCGAAACCATGGTGGTCTTGCTCGTTGCGGGCAACCGCATCAAGATCCCGGATTTCTCCAGCGGCATCGGCGCGTTTCTGCAACCGTCCCACACGCTCACCGGCATCATCGCCCAGGAACTCGGCGAGGTCCCGCTGGGCAGTGTCCACTACCGGGCTCTCTTCGTCGTTGGCATCCTCCTCTTTGTCATCGTGCTGGGCATCAACGCCACCGCCCACAAGTTCGTCAGCCGGACCCAGCACTAACATCCGCGCGCCATGCACAACCCCGAATCCCTCATCCTCAAAGGCTTGCCCAAGGGCCATGCCAAGGACCATGCCGTGCGACTTTTGCTAGGCGCTGCCACCTACCTCATTGTGATCATTGCCGCGTTGTTGTTCTGCAAAATCATCAAGGATGGCGCGCCGGTCCTCTTCACCACCAAAGCGCCCTTCGTCGATCTTGGGTTTTTGCTAGATAAGAACGAGACTCTCCATGTGTTTGACGATGCCCAAGGCGTGCGTCATCAGCTAGCGGCCTCCAAGTACAGCGAGTACGTCAAGCACCACGATGGCGCGCCCATCTATAATGAACAGACCTTTTCCTACTCGGGCGGCGGGATTGCCGGCCCGATTGTCGGCACCGTCTTGCTCACCGTTGGCTCGATGATTCTGGCGCTGTTTTTCGGAGTGGGCGCGGCCATCTACCTATCCGAATATGCCAAGCAAAGCCCGTTCATCCACGCGGTGCGCCTGGCCATCCTCAACCTCGCGGGGATTCCCTCGATTGTGTTCGGGCTGTTCGGCTTTTCGGTATTTGTGTTAGCCGTGCCGGTGATCACCCGCACTCCCGCGGACCGCTCGCTGCTGACGCTGCCGCTGTGGTTCGGCGATGCGGTGGTGAGTTTCCAGGGGTGGAATTCCTCGCTGCTGGCCGGTTGCGCCACCCTCGCCTGCATGATTCTGCCGGTGATCATCACCGCTTCCGAGGAATCCTTGCGTGCCGTGCCACAGGGGTTTCGCGACGCCGCGCTGGCGATGGGCGCCACCCGCTGGCAAACCATCCGCACCTGTGTCCTGCCATTTTCCATCCCCGGGATTCTTACATCCTCGCTGCTCGCCGTCACCCGCGTCGCCGGGGAAACCGCACCCATCATGTTCACCGCCGCGGTTGCCGCCAAGGACGACCTGCCGTGGCAATCCCTCGCCAATCCCTTCGACCTGCTCTCGTCCCAAGTCCAGGCCCTGCCCTATCACATATACACTCTCGCCGCGCGCATCCCCGCCTCCGAAGCCACCCAGCGCGCCCAATACGGCTCGGTCTTCGTGTTTCTCATCCTCGTCGCATCGCTCTCCGCCGGCTCCATGCTGCTGCGGGCCAAACTCCGCTCCAAACTCAAATGGTGACCGACCGCACCAACTCTGCCGTGCCGCTGCCCGCCGCCATCCGGATTGCGGACCTGTGCTTTGCCTATCATGCCAAGCCAGCCCTCACCGACGTAACCCTCGATCTTCCGGCCCATCAAATCACTGCCTTGATCGGCCCCTCCGGTTGCGGCAAATCCACCCTCCTGCGCTGTTTCAACCGCATCAATGACCGCATTCCCGGCGCCCACATCACCGCCGGGTCCATTCACATCCACGGCATTGATATCAACCGCCGCGACATCGACCTGCAGGAACTCCGCCGCCGCGTCGGCATGGTCTTTCAAAAATACAATCCGTTCCCGAAATCCATCTACGAAAACGTGGTGTTCAGCCTGCGCCTCAGCGGTCTGCGCAAGCGCCATGAGTTGGATGCCATCGCCGAAACCGCGTTGCGCGCGGCGGCCCTCTGGGATGAGGTCAAGGACCGCTTGCACAGCCGCGCGCTGGGTCTGTCCGGCGGCCAGCAACAACGCCTCTGCATCGCCCGCGCCATCGCCAGCCAGCCCGACATCCTGTTGATGGACGAGCCTTGTGCCGCACTCGATCCCATCGCAACTCTCAAGATCGAGGAACTCCTCCACCAATTAAAAAAACAATACACCATTGTCATTGTGACACACAATATGGCACAAGCCACCCGTTGCGCGGATCACACCGCTTTCATGTATCTGGGCCAGCTCATCGAATTCGCCCCCACCCTGCAGCTCTTCAACACCCCCCGCCACCCCCAAACCCTTGCCTATGTCACCGGAAGTTTCGGATAGAGACGGCAGACCGCTGCGCTACAAGACAACAAGAAGAGAAGAGACGCCGCAGCGACTATTCTCTTGTCTTATGCCTTCGGTCTTGCAGCGCAGCGGTCTTCGGTCTCTTTCCCTCTAACTAACAACCACTCCCCGTCGGTGTCCCTCCCGTCGTCCAACCCGCATCCCCCGTCCATTGAAGTGCGCGACGTGCATTTCAACTACGGCCATGCCTGTGCATTGAAGTCCCTGACCTTCGACATCCCGGACCAGCAGGTCACCGCTTTCATCGGCCCGTCCGGCTGCGGCAAATCCACCTTGCTGCGCTGCTTCAACCGCATGAACGATGAGATCCCCGGCGCCCGCGTGACCCGTGGCTCTATCCACATTGGCGGCGTTGATATCCAACAACGCTCGGTGGATGTGGTCAAGCTCCGGCGCGAAGTCGGCATGGTCTTTCAAAAGTCCAACCCGTTCCCCCGCAGCATCTTTGACAATGTCGCTTTTGGCCTGCAGCTGCACGGCACGGGCAACCGCAACCAGATCACTCAAGCCGTCGAGGAAGCGCTCATCTCCGCCGCTCTCTGGGATGAGGTCAAAGACCGCCTCCACGAGTCCGCCCTCGCGCTGTCCGGAGGCCAGCAGCAGCGCCTGTGCATCGCCCGCAGCCTCGCAGTCAAGCCTCGCGTCATCCTCATGGACGAACCGTGCAGCGCGCTGGATCCCATCGCCACCGCCAAAGTCGAGGACCTCATCCGCACCGTCAGACATCAGTTCACCATCATCATCGTCACCCACAGCATGCAGCAAGCCGCCCGTGTCTCCGACCGGACCGCCTTCTTCTATCTGGGCGAACTCATCGAGTTCTCAGACACCCTCAAACTCTTCAGCAACCCCGCCCACAAACTCACCGGGGCCTATCTGCGGGGAACCTTCGGATAGAGACGGAAGACTCGGAGACAATAGAAATTGACACAGAAGACAAGAGAGATGTTCCATCATTCCTTTCACTCCCGTTCGTCCCGCTCTTTTCTTCAACTTGTCTTCTGTCTTCCGTCTTGCAGCGCAGTGATCTTCGGTCTTTCTCTTGATCACTAATCATCCATAACTAGCAATTCTCCCCCATGTCCCAGCACATCTTTCGCGATTACGACAACGCCATCCACTTGCTCCAGGAAGACCTCCTGACCATGGCCACCCTAACCCGCCAGAACCTCGAGCAGGCGATGCAAGCGCTGTTGCGCGCCGACACGGATCTGGCCAATACCGTGATCGCCGCGGACTCCGATGTGGACGAACTCGAGCGCAAGGTCGACCAAATCGGCATGGAGATTCTCGTCCGTTTCCATCCGGTTGCCACCGACCTGCGCCTGATCATCGCCTCCATGAAGATCAGCACCAGCCTCGAACGCATCTCCGATCATGCCGTGGGCATCGCCAAGCGCGCGCGCAAAATCAACCAGGACCAACCCTTGCAGGAAGTCCAATGGCTCGAACCCCTCTACGCCCAGGCCTATGCTCTGTTGCGTGACGCGATGGATTCCTACACCAATCATGACCCGGTACTCGGCCAGGCGCTCCACGAGAAGGACAAGGAACTCGACCGATTGCACAAACAACTCACCCGCACCCTCAGCAGCCAACTCGAAATCGCCAACGGCCGTTCTGCAACCTGGCTGCATCTTATTTTCGTGGCCCGTTCACTGGAGCGCATCGGGGACCTTTCGGTGAACATCGGCGAGGAAACCGTCTTCCTCGAGAGCGCCAAAGACATCCGTCACGAGCACCGCAAGCAGCCTCCCGAAATCCAGCCCCCCACACCATGAGCCGCATCCTCGTCATTGAAGATGAAACCGACATCGCCGACCTCGTCGCCCTGCATTTGCGGCGCGATGGCTTCACCCCCATCCTCGCCCACGACGGCATCAGCGGCCTCGCACTGGCCAAGGCCGAATGCCCTGCGCTTATTTTGCTAGACCTGATGTTGCCCGGCATGGATGGGGTGCGTGTGTTCAAGGAACTGCGCCGCGATCCGCGCACGCTGCGCACGCCGGTGATCATGCTAACCGCCCGCGCCCAGACCGAGGACCGTGTGGCCGGCCTCGAACTCGGCGCCGATGATTATATTACCAAACCCTTCTCCCCCAAGGAATTGCTGCTGCGCATCAAGTCCGTGCTGAAACGCAGCGAGGCACCCGCCCCGCGCGAAATCCTCAGCGTCGGCCCGTTCCGCTTCGATCCGGCAGCCCTCCAGTGCTACACCGACAATGAGCCACTGGATCTAACACTCACAGAGTACAAGCTTTTCCAGCACCTCTGCGAGCACGCCGACCAACCCTGCGACCGCACCGAACTGCTGCGCTCGGTCTGGGGCTACAGCGATGCCGCCAACTCCCGCACCCTCGACACCCATATCAAGCGCCTGCGCATCAAGCTCGGCCCCCATGCCGAGTGGCTCGAAACCGCCCGCGGCACCGGCTACCTGCTGCGCACCGCGGCGCAATCCTAAGGAGCACGGGCTTTAGCCCGCATGGCCCATGGGAAGTGCAAGCGTGGCCGCCAAGCGTCTTCTCTTGCTCCCTGCATGGGCCATGCAGGCTGAAGCCTGCGCTCCATGCCATGCAGGCTGAAGCCTGCGCTCCCGGCCATGCAGGCTGAAGCCTGCGCTCCATGCCATGCGGCCTGGAGCCTGCGCGCTCCTTAGCGGCCCGTGACTTTCAGCCGCACAAACCGTTGCGGCCCGGCGGCGGCAGGCACCGTCGCCGTGACAAGCTGCGTGTCGCCCTGGTCGGATGCTGTTTCAGTGACATAGGCATGGCTCCAACTCGCGGATGTCAGGGTATCGCTCCACTCGACGGTGAAAGTGACGCCATCGTTTACGGCCGCCTTGCTGCGCGAATAAGTGAAGCCAAGCCCGGTGGCGGAGCGGCTGGATGAGCCGGGCATGGTGCCGGCTTGGCCGGGATTCATGCCGGTGGCAAATTTCATCAGGTTGACAACGCCGTCGTTTTGAGGAGTCGCCATGTCGGCCGCATTGCCTGTGTTATCTGTGGTCTGGAAGTGAGTCAGGCGCCACTGTTCGATTTGGGTCAGCCCGGTGCCGGTTAGATCGACGTCAAACGGATTGGCCGCGCCGGTGAGGTTGCTGATGATATGGATCGCGGCGGCGCGCGCGGCAAGTCCGGTGGGGGAGAATGTCACCGCGAAGGTGGTGGAACCACCGGCGGCAAGAGTCGTGGCACCAAGCGGCCCCACCGTGAACTCGTCCGCATCCGGGCCTTCCAAAATGATTGATAGACTATTAAGATCGGTGTTGCCCGGGTTGTGAATCGTGAACGGTTGCATCACGGTGCCACCGACCGCAACCTGGCCAATATCCACGACACTCACCCCATCAGCGAGAGCGATTCCCGCCGGACACTCGACGGCAATTGCGGGAGCGACCAGTTCGGCGACAATCCCAAGACTGTGGAAGGCACTTGGGCCGCCGCCGCCCGCCACAAAACGTCCGCCCACCGGCAATGTAGTCATGGCAACTCCAATCGGCACAGTGCTGGATGTCGTGCTGCCGTCGCCCAGTTGGCCATTGGAGTTGGTTCCCCATGCGGCAAGCGTCCCATCCGCGCAGTACGCCAGACTGTGGTAATACCCTGCACCAATCGCAACGACGGACTTGCCGGCCAGCACCCCCGCCGTGCTCACCGCCACCGGGACATTGCTGAACGTCGTGCTGCCGATGCCCAATTGGCCATAGGAATTGGCTCCCCAGGAGACCAGCGTGCCATCCGCACACAGCGCCAAATTGTGGCTATCTCCCGCGGTCACGGCGATGACGGTCTTGCCGGCCAGCACCCCAGCCGTGCTCACCGCCACCGGCACGGTGCTCGAAGCCGTGCCGCCATCGCCTAACCGACCATTCGAGTAGGGTCCCCATGCAGCCAGAGTGCCGTCGGAGCACAATGCCAAACTGTGGTCGTTTCCTGCGGCCACCGCGCTGACCGTCTTGCCGGCCAGCACGCCCGCCGTGCTCACGGCCACCGGTACGTTGCTGTTCGTATAGGTGCCATTGCCCAACTGACCAAAGAAGTTCATTCCCCATGCCAGCAGCGTGCCGTCCGCACACAATGCCAAACTGTGAGACTGTCCAGCGGCCACGGCAATGACCACCTTGCCAGCCATCACGCCCGCGGTGCTGACCGCCACCGGCACGTTGGAGGACGTCGAACCACCGTTGCCCAACTGGCCATAGGTATTGGATCCCCAGGCGGCAAGAGTCCCGTCCCCACATAGCGCAAAACTGTGTGACTGCCCTGCCGCCACCGCAATGACCGTCTTGCCGGCCAGCACGCCCGCCGTGCTCACCGCGACCGGCACATGGGAGGGCGTCGTGGTCCCGTTGCCCAATTGGCCACTCGAGTTGGTTCCCCACGCGGCTAGACCGCCGTCGGCGCATAGCGCCAGGCTGTGGTAATTCCCGGCCGCCACGGCGATAACGGTCTTGCCGGTGAGCACGCCGCCCGCACTCACTGCCGCCGACATGTTCGTCGTGCCGTCATTGCCTAACTGGCCACCCGAGTTGTTTCCCCAGCCAAACAGCCGGGTGGCCGCCCACTGGAGAACCAGATCATTGCCACTACCTCCATAGTAGTTTGCCACAAACCGATAGATCAAGTCGCCGCAAATCAACGCCACCGTTTGCCCTTGGGCCAAATTATCGAATCGTCCCTGGATGAAATTCGGTCCGGTGTTCCTGACCACCATCAAAGCCGCTCCGGTTGTGGGCACACTGTTGAGTGAAAAACTCACGCTGCTGCCTGTCGCTGTGAAATGATTGACCGTGAGGGGTACTTCCGCGCCGGTGTTGTAGCTGACCGTTAGATTGCCGCTGCCAGTGGCCGTGAGATTGAGATCAAAGACGCTGGTAATGGGATCATTGGTTGCGATGTGCAGAGCCGCGCTGCGGTTAAATCCACTGCCGGCAGTAAAAGTCACCGCAAACGTCGTGCTGGATCCCGCGTCCACGCTCGCGGCGGGTGGGGTGCTCAGGACGAACTCGGCGGCGTTCGGGCCGTCGATGACCACGCTGGCGATGGCGAGCGGAACGATGCCATTATTGCTAACGGTGAATGTCTTCGCCGCCACAGCGCCCGCGCCACTGCTGTCAAAGTCCGCGGTGGCGCTGCCACTGGTCAAAACCGTGCCTGCGAGCTGTTCCACCACCAACCGCGGAATGAACGGCATGGCGACAATCCCAAGGCTATGCTGGGCACTCTGCCCGCTGGCTGCCCCAACGAAATTCTCACCCGCCGCCAACGGGGTCATGCTCACTGCAACCGGCACATTGCTAGATGGGCTAACACCCGTGCCCAACTCGCCGTAAAAGTTGTAGCCCCAGGCGGCCAAAGTACCGTCCGAACAGCGCGCCAGACTGTGACCGCTTCCCTTGGCAATGGCGGCAACCGTCCTGCCGGCCAACACACCCGCCACGTTGACCGCCACCGGCACATTGCTGGCCGTGGTGCTGCCGTTGCCTAGCTGGCCATAAGCATTGCCCCCCCATGCGGCCAGAGTGCCGTCCGAGCACCGTGCCAGGCAATCCGAACTTCCCGCAGATATGGCAATAACCGACTTACCGGACAGCACCCCGGCCGTGCTCACCGCCACCGGCACATTGCTGGCAGTCGTGCTACCGTTGCCCAACTGGCCGCTAGAATTGTCTCCCCAACCTGCCAGCGTTCCGTCCGCGCACAGCGCCAAACTGGAATACCCTCCCCCGGCCAAAGCGATGACCGTCTTGCCGAGGAGCACGCCCGCTGCGCCCGCCGCCACCGGCACGTTGCTGTCCACTGTGCCACCCGTGCCGAACTGGCCATAATTGTTAGATCCCCAAGCGGCGAGCGTGCCGTCAGAGCATAGTGCCAGACTGTGGTAACCACCTGCGGCCACGGCGACGACGGTCTTGCCAGCAAGCACCCCCGCCGCGCTCACCGCCACCGGCACTTTGCTTTGAGTCGTGCCGCCGTTGCCTAACTGCCCGGATGAGTTGTCCCCCCATGCTGCCAGGGTGCCATCGGCGCAAAGTGCCAGACAGTGGTACTGGCCGGCCGCAACTGCGATGACCGTCCTGCCGGAAAGCACGCCCGCCATACTGACCGCCACCGGCACGTTGCTCTTGGTCGCAGGGCTGCCGTTGCCCAACTGGTAATAGGAGTTGTCCCCCCAGGCCGCCAGCGAACCGTCCGAACACAATGCCAGGCTATGGTTATAGCCCGCGGCCGCAACAATCACCGTTTTGCCAGCCAACACACCCGTCGTGCTCACCGCCGCAGGCGTTTTGTTGTCCGCGTAGCTGCCGTTGCCCAGCTGACCATAATTGTTTGACCCCCAGGCACACGGCCGGGTGGCCGCCCACTGGAGGACCAGGTCGTTTCCACTACCGCCGTAGTAGTTGGCCACGAACCTGTAGGTCGTCCCGCCGTAGCCGAGCGCGACCGTCTGTCCCTGAGCCAGATTGCTGAAGGTGCCGTTGATGAAACCCAAGCCGTTGTGTTTCACCACCATCAACGAGGTGCCCGTCACCGGCGCGTAATCGAGCCTGAAATTGACGCTGCTTCCGGTTGCCGTGAACCCCAGGGTGCTCAATGGCACGTCCAGGCCGCCATTGTAGGTGGCCGTTAGGACTCCGGGGATGGTAGCGGATAGGTCGATGTCAACCAGGCCGGTGTATGGATCGTTGCTGGCGATATGCAGCGCAGCACTGCGGTTGAATCCCGCGCCGGCGGTGAACGTCACGACCAAAGTCGTGCTGGCCCCCGCCGCCACACTTGCGGCCGGTGGCGTGGTCAGAATAAAGTCGGCGGCATGCGTGCCGTCAATGACCACGCTGTTGATGGCGAGGGGAACGATGCCATTGTTCCTGATGGTGAACGACTTCGACGTACCGCTGCCCGCTGCGGCGGAGCCGAAGTCCACGCTGCCGCGGCCCCCGGCCAAGCCAGTGCCAGCGGGTTGTTCCACCACGATGCGGGGAATGTACGGCATGGCTGCCAGCGCGAGGGTATGGATGGCGTAATGGGATGCGCTGGCCGTGATGAAGCGCTCACCAACCGCCAGGCAAGTGGTGCTCACCCGCACCGGTACCCTGCTGGATGCCGCGCTGCCGTTGCCCAAGAAACCGTTACTTCCCCAAGTTGCCAGCGTGCCATCCGCGCAGCATGCCACACTGAACTCGTAACCCGCCGCCACGGCGACGACTGCCTTGCCGGAAAGCACGCCTGTCTGATTCACCGCCACCGGGACACTGCTTTGGATCGTGCCGCCGTTACCCAACTGACCATATGAGTTGTCTCCCCATGTTGCCAGCGCCCCATCCGAGCACAGGGCCAGTCCATGGTCATTGCCCTTAGCCATGGCAACCACGGCTTTTCCGGCTAAGACTCCCGCCGTCACTGCCATCGGTACGTTGCTGGCCGGGGCGTCGCCGGTGCCCAGTTGACCCGAGCGGAAGTCGCCCCAAGCGGTGAGCGTGCCGTCCGAACACAGCGCAAGACTGGAGTAAAGCCCAGCGGAAATGGCAATAACCGACTTGCCGAAGAGCACTCCGGCCTTTTCCACTGCCACGGGCACACTGCTCGTGGTAATGGTTGCGTTACCCAAGGCGCTGCCTCCCCAGGAAACCAGCGATCCGTCATCGCACAGCGCAAGGTTGTGATAGACCCCCGCCGCAACCGCGACAACCGTCTTGCCTGCAAGCGCCCCAGCCATGCTCACCGCCACCGGCAAACTGCTGGACGTGTAGGTTCCGTTGCCCAGTTTACCAGACTCGCCGTTGCCCCATGCGGCCAACGTGCCGTCCGAGCATAACGCCAGACAGTGGTCATATCCCGCGGACATGGCAATGACCTGTTTGCCGGAAAGCACGCCCGCCATCCTTACCGCCACCGGCACACTGCTGTCGACCGTGCTGCCGTTGCCCAATTGACCCATATTATTGCATCCCCAGGCGGCCAGGGCGCCGTCGGAACACAGCGCCAGATTGAGGCCATAGCCGGTGGCCGTGGCAAGGATCGTCTTGGCGACTAGCGCTCCCGATGTGCTCACCGCCACCGGCACAGCGCTGTCGGCGGTGCCGCCGTTGCCCAGTTGACCATAGGAATTGTGTCCCCAGGCCAAAGGCCGGGTGGCCGCCCACTGCAACACCAGGTCATTGCCACTACCGCCATAGTAGTTCGCCACGAACTTGTAGTCTGTCCCACCGAAACTCAGCGTCACCACCTGCCCCTGGGCCAGATTGCTGAAAGCGCCTCGGATGAAGCCAATGCCGGTGTTTTTAACAACGGTTAGAGCCGTGCCGGTCGTTGGCGGGTACTTGAGCACAAGATTGACGCTGCTGCCTGTTGCCGTGAAACCCATGGCCGTCACTGGGACATCCGAACCTGTGCCATAGGAAGCGGTGAGCACGCCACTGACAGTCGCGGTGAGATTGACGTGGTACACGCTGTTATAGGGGTCATTGTTGGCGATGTGGAGGGCCGCGCTGCGATTGAATCCCGCCCCGGCGGCGAAGGTTACGGCAAAAGACGTGCTGCCACCCGCTGCCACGCTGGCGGCAGGTGGGGTGGTCACTGCAAAGTCGCCGCCATTTGCGCCGTCGATGGTCACGCCCGTGATGGCAAGGGGAACGATGCCACTGTTTTTGATCGTGAAAGTCTTTGATATGCCATTGCCCGCCGCGCTACTGCCGAAGTCCAGGACGCTGCTTCCACTATTCAACGGCACTCCCGCGGGTTGCTCGACAACCAACCGCGCAATGAAGGGCATGGCAACAAGCCCGACACAATGCCTGCCGTCCTTGGAACAAGCTCCCGCGAGAAACCTCTCGCCGGCAGCCGAGCTTTTCATGGTCACCGCCACCGGCACATAGCTCGGGTCCGTGCCGAGGTTGCCCAACTGCCCATAGGTGTTGTCGCCCCAAGCTGCCAGAGTCCCGTCCGAGCACAGCGCCATGCCCTCACTTTTTCCAGCCGCCAGGGCGGTGATGGATTTGCCAGAGAGCACGCCAGTGGTAGTAACCGCCACCGGAGGGATGCCGGTCCCTGAGGTGCCGTCGCCCAATCCGTAGGTGTTTTGTCCCCAGGCCGCCAGCGAGCCGTCCGAGCACAGCGCCAGTGTGTGGGTGTCTCCTGCCGCCACCGCGACACCTGACTTGCCGGAAAGTGCATGGGTCGGATTCACCGCCACCGGAACATTGCTATTCGTGGTGTTGCCGTTACCCAATTGGTCATAAGAGTTGTATCCCCATGCAGCCAGCGTTCCGTCCGAGCACAATGCCAAACTGTGCATCCCGCCGACAGCAATGCCCACCACGGCCTTGCCGGATAGCACGCCCGTCGTCGTCACCGCCACGGGCACATTGTTACTTGTCGTCGTGCCATTACCCAACTCGCAAAACAGGTTGTCGCCCCATGCCGCCAGGGTGCCATCCGAACACAGCGCCAGGCTGTGGTAAGTCCCTGCCGCGATGGCGACAACAGTCTTGTCTGAAAGCACGCCCGCCGTGTTCACCGCCACCGCAACATGGCTCTCTTGCGTGCTGCCGTTGCCTAACTTGCCACTGGAGTTGGAGCCCCACGCGACCAGTTTGCCGTCCGCGCACAAAGCTAGACAGTGACTCGCCCCCGCGGCAACGGCGACAACCGTCTTGCCGGCAAGCGCGCCCGCCATGTTCACCGCCACCGGCACGCTGCTCGATGTCGTGCTGTTGTTGCCCAATTGACCAGAGGAGTTGTCTCCCCATGCAGCCAGTGTGCCGTCCGAACACAACGCTACAACGTAACTGCTGCCGGCGGCCACGGAGGTGACTGTCTTGCCTGCAAGCACCCCCGCCGTAGTCACCGCCACCGGCACGGTGCTCGCTGCCGTGGTACCGTTGCCCAACTGGCCCGAAGTATTTGTTCCCCATCCAACCGGCCGGGTGGCCGCCCATTGGAGAACCAGGTCATTGCCACTACCGCCATAGTAGTTCGCAACGAACTTGTAGTCCGTCCCACCGAAACTGAGCGTCACCATCTGGCCCTGCGCCAGATTGCCAAACGTGCCGTCGATGAAGCCGAGCCCGGTGTTTTTCACCACGGTTAGAGTCGTGCCGGTGTCCGGAGCGCAGTTGAGCGAGAAATTCACCGTATTGCCCGTGGCGGTGTACGCGCTCGCGGTCAGCGGCACATCGCCGGGCGCGTTGTAGGTGGCGTTGAGCGGCGCCGCCGGGCTGCACGATCCGGACAGCAACCAGGTGGCGAGGACGATGACGAGCGGCAGCGTAACGAACTTCATTGTGGAGACGGGCGAGAAGGTGGCTACTGGGGAGCACGCCCCCCGGAAGGACAGGTTTTGTCGCCCACGGAGCATCAGTGCTTATAGGCCGCCGCACACGCCAGAACAAGCCCAATCTGGTGGATCGCTTCAGCAGGCGCCTGCGCATCAAGCTCGGCGCCCATGCCGAGTGGCTCGCAACCGCCCGCGCCACCGACTCCCTACTGCGCCCCGCGCTGCTAGACTACGGAGCGCGGGCTTTAGCCCGCATGGCCCATGGGAAGCGCAAGCGTGGCCGCCAAGCGTCTTCTCTTGCTCCCTGCATGGTCATGCAGGCTGAAGCCTGCGCTCCACGGGTCATGCAGGCTGAAGCCTGCGCTCCATGGGCCATGCAGGCTAGACGCCCGCGCTGCTTGCTGATACACCACGCCTACCCTTGCTTGCCGACCGCGCGCGCCGCCAGGCTTGTTAGACCCTGCGGCCGCCGCCTTGTTCATCGCGCCGGCCGCCAGGCTGCCGCCTCAGGCTTTGTTGTGCTTGCCCTCGAAGTGCGCTTCGATTTCCTCGAGCGTCTTGCCTTTGGTTTCCGGCAGGAAAAACGCCGCCGTGATGAAATACACCACCGTGCAGGCGGCAAACCCGAAAAACATTGTGCCGTAGCCGTATTTTCCGACCGTCGGCAAAAACACCGCGGCGATGACCGTCGAGACCACCTGGTTGATCACCAGTGCGATGGCCATGCCGTTGGAGCGGATACGGGTGGGCATCAATTCGGATAGCGCCAACCACACGCAGACACCGGGGCCGACGGCGAAAAATGCCATGAAACAGAAAATGCATAGTGCGGTGAGCCAACCGCTGCCAGCGCTGGGCACCGGGGTCACCAGGGCATTCTCGATTTTCAACGGCGCCACCTTGGCGGCATCCAGCTTGCCTAACGGATTATCGAAGAACGCCTTGACCTTGTTGCCCGGCACCGACTTGTCCCGTTCGATCACAATTTCGGTGAGTTTATCATCGGACCGTACCACCTTGGTCGCGGAGCGGAAATCGCCGTACGCATAAATGATGATCATCGTGCTGACCTGATTGGCACCGTCCTTGCCGGCGAGCAGGCTGGCCACTGTGGCCTGGTCGAAATTCAGCTTCAACGATTGGTCGGGAGTTACCATTGCCTGCACCGCGGCAGCACAATCGACCCGCTGTTTTTCGGTCTTACTGAACATCAGCGCGGCACAAATCAGCGAGGCAATGATGCCGGCGCTGCCCAACGACAACAGGAATTTGCGCCCCTTTTTGTCCACCAACATCACGCCCACCATGGTGACGAGGAAATTCACCGAGGTGAGAATCACGTAGCCCCAGTGCGCCGCCACGTCGGAGAGGCCAGCCTGAATCAAGATGGTGGCATTGTAACCGATGATGGAATTGACCCCCGTAGCCTGGTTGCATGCGAGAATCACGCAAGCCATCAAGAACGGGATGAGGTATTTGCGCCGCAGCAACGATTCCTTGGCCCGGGTGCCATTGGCCGTTTGCGCAGCCTCGTGGGCGGCCGCCGATTCCATCTCCTGCATCTCAAGATCAGCCTCAACCGGCGTGCGCGAGCGCAGCAGGGCGAGCTTGGCCGCCTCCTTGCGGCCCTTGCGGAACAACCAGCGCGGCGACTCCGACACCATCGACGCACCGATCACAAATAACACCCCCGGCGGCAACGAGACCCAGAAAATGCTGCGCCACGCGAGGTTCTTTGCGGCAAACAACTTGGCCGCGTCGCCCGCCACCTCCACCTTGTCCAACCACACGCTGAAGCCCATGGCAATGAGCGCGGCGGCTACGATGCCAAGCGTCAACAACCATTGGAAAATCCCGGTGCCCTTGCCGCGGTTCGCCGCGCCCAGGCATTCCGCCAGATAGAGCGGCACCGCCACCCCCACAAACCCGGCGCTGATGCCTTGCAGCAGACGCCCAAACACCAGCGGCGCAAACCCATGCGACAGGGCGATCATCGGAATGCTCGCAACAAACAGGATGCCGCTGATGATCATCATCGGCTTACGCCCTAACAAATCCGACAGCAAGCCCGAAAACAACGTCGAGATCACGCTGCCGGCCAGCACCGCCGCCACAATGAACGACAAGTCCCCCGCGCTCAGGCCCGAGGTGGCTTGCAGGTAGGGCAAGGCCCCGGCGATGATCCCCACGTCGATTCCGTACAACAGCCCCCCCAAGCCGGCAACTAGCAGCAAAAAGCGGTTATATGGGGTGGTGCCGGACGCTTGGGTACTCATCGTGATTTCAATTAGGGTGCGCGCAAAACCGTAGCCATCGCCCCGCGGCGCGACAATCCCGGATTTTGAGAATTTTTGCAATGCGGCCCCACCCACCTGCAAATCCCCCTTGCATCCGCTCGCGAGC
>Ga0118677_10008874_pt1 | contig 15929 bp, 15 predicted proteins | sample AliMusrvi5mmetaG_FD_86154 | JGI IMG/M metagenome (GOLD analysis project Ga0118677, IMG submission 86154) | reverse complement strand
GCACCACTCTCATATTCAAAGATGATTGATGTTGTCTCATCTACCTGCTGACCTGTGAGTGTTGCCTTCGCGGTTGCTCTCGATGGAAGTCCTAGAACGCGGACTGCAAAGGAGACGGGATAAATTCCAAGATCAAGAAGCGCTCCACCGCCTAACTCTGGCTCCCATAACCTAGGTACGTGAGGCAGATACTGACTGTGATCTGCAGTGATCAACTTGATCTCGCCCAAGACTCCGGAGCTGATTACTTGGAAGATCGCATCCATCGACGGAAGGAAGCGGGTCCACATCGCCTCGAGCACGAATAACTTCTTTACTGCTGCGAGCTCTTTGATCTCTTGGGCCTCGCGTGCATTAATCGTGAATGGCTTCTCGAGCAAGACATGCTTTCCGGCATTAAGAGCAAGAAGGGTGTGCTGGTGATGCCAAGGATGAGGGGTTGATACGTACACCACATCGACTTCAGGGTCGTTGACGAGAGCCTCGTAGCCTTGGTGGCGATTTGGAATTTCAAATTTATCTGCAAATTCATTGGCCTTCGCCAAATCTCTCGCACCTACAGCCTGAATTGTGATCCCAGCGATTCGAAAATCATCAGCGACAGCGTTTGCAATTCCACCTGCACTTAAAAAACCCCAACGTAATTTGCTCATGCCCAAAAGTGTATCGGCAGGCGCAAGATCTGCACATGGTTCTACTATTGCCTCGTGGCCCAACTCCGGGAATTTGATGCGGTCGTTATTGGTGCGGGAGTTGGAGGGCTTGCTGCCGCAGCCTTGCTTGCCCGGAAAGGAGCAATCGTTACTGTGCTTGAAGCGCAGGACTATCCCGGAGGATGTGCGGCAACATTTGATCGAGAAGGTTATCGGTTTGACGCAGGAGCTACGATTGGCTGCGGATTTCATGATGGCGGGCCGATGGATATGCTCGGTAAAGAGCTTGGTATTATCTGGCCGGTTTCACCGGAACCAGTTGCCTGGCAGTATCGTCACAACTCATTTCACCTTGATCTTCCTCCTCAGCGTCTTGGTATTCTTGAACGCTTTCCAGGCTCAGCACCCTTCTGGAAGGAGCAGGCCGACCTTGCAAAACTGCTTTGGCATCTTGCTGAAGGGGGGCTTTCATGGCCGGTAAAAGGGGCGCGTGATCTTGCCCGTCTTGCCCGTAAAGGTATTGCCGGACTTCCAGGATCTGCCCATCTGCTTACATTTTCTACAAAAACAGTATTTGAATGGCTTGCCTCCCATGGTCTCGACAGCGACCCGGATTTTGTTCGCTTTATTGATGCCCAGCTTCTGGTTTCAGTACAGACCACCTCTCGGTATGCCAATGCCGTCAATGCGGCTATAGCGCTTGATCTGCCACTTTCGGGTGCTTACCGTGTTAAAGGAGGGATTGGAACGATTGCAGAGTTGCTTGCCGGGGCTGTTGAGGATAACGGCGGGGCTGTTCTTTTCCGTAAAAAGGTTATTCGTATTGATTCGGTTCGTCGACAGGTTTTTGGCCTTGAAACTTCAGATGGGAGCGCTCTTGCCGCTGATTTTGTGCTTGCAAACCTCCCGCCTGAATCTCTTGCTCTGCTCACCGGATTTGAGAAAAAACCCGAAGTTGTCATAAGCGAGTGCAAGCAGTGGAGCGCGTTTGTCCTCTACCTCGGCATGAATCCAGATTTGTTCAGTACATTACCGACGCATCATGTGCAAATTGTAGGTGCCAGTGGTGAGCTATCGGAAGGGAACACTATTTTTGTCTCATTTTCGCCAGCCGACGAACCAGGTCGTGCACCCGAAGGGCTTTGTGCAGTCACAATTTCCACCCATTCAAGGCCTGAACAATGGTTTCAAGCGAAAGAGAAAGGGTCCGCAGCATACGAGGAGCTGAAGAGTGCTTTTACCGAACGTCTGCTTTGTGTGCTTTCAGAACAGTTTCCTCAAGCCCGTGATGCAGTGCGAAGCGTAACTGCCGCAACACCTGTTACCTGGGAGCGCTATACCGGGCGTTTTCAAGGTTTGGTGGGAGGTTATCCCCAGACCTCGTTGTTCAAGGTGCGTGGACCGGCAACTTCGTTCGACAATCTTTTTCTTGTTGGCGACTCAATCTTTCCAGGGCAGTCCCTTCCAGGTGTTGTGACCGGAGCCAGACGAGCCATAGAATTGCTTTTGCAGCGGAACGACAAAACAGAGCGTGAGCAATAATCTACTTTTATCCATCCGTCTTCTCTTTCTTTCTTCACTATATTTCATCCATGGATATCCAGGCGAAATTACAGATTCTTTCCGGTGCGGCGCGTTACGACGCCTCATGTGCTTCCAGCGGAAGCAAGCGTGAGGGGCCCTCATGTGGAACCGGCAATACATCCAGCAGCGGGATCTGCCACTCATGGGCGGATGATGGCCGCTGTATCTCTCTGCTGAAAATTCTGCTTTCCAACGACTGCATCTATGACTGTGCCTACTGTGTGAACCGGTCGACCAATCCGGTTGAGCGCGCATCTTTTACTGCTCGCGAAGTGATTGATCTTACCCTTGATTTTTACCGTCGCAACTATATCGAAGGGCTTTTTTTAAGCTCTGCTGTCATGCAGAGCCCCGATTACACCATGGAACGTATGGTCAGAGTTGCTGAAGCCCTGCGCACCGAAGAGCAGTTCGGCGGTTATATACACATGAAAATCATTCCCGGCTGCAGCAGTGAACTTGTGCGAAAAGCAGGACTCTATGCCGATCGTATCAGTGTCAACATTGAACTGCCCTCACAGGCTTCCCTGCAGCGGCTTGCCCCTCAAAAGCATAAACATGCGATTCTTGAGCCCATGGCGCTTATCGGGCGGGAGATAGCAACCAGTCTTGTTGAACGCAAGGCGAGTCGACATGCTCCCCGGTTTGCCCCTGCAGGCCAGAGTACCCAGATGATTATAGGGGCAAGTCCGGAAAATGATTTTCAGATACTGCGCCTTTCCCAAGGGCTCTACAAAAAAATGAATCTCAAGCGGGTCTATTACTCTGCCTATGTTCCCGTCACAGCGGACAACCGCCTTCCCGCACTCGCTGCGCCACCTCTATTACGCGAACACCGACTCTATCAAGCGGACTGGCTGTTGCGCTTTTACGGCTTTTCCGCCGAAGAGATTCTTTCGGATGAAGCACCCCATCTCGATGAATCGTTTGATCCCAAGACTGCCTGGGCTCTGCGTCACCCGGAATTCTTTCCGGTCGAAATTAACCGTGCCGACTATGCTACACTCCTGCGAGTACCGGGCATCGGGGTTCTTTCAGCCAAACGCATTGTCGCTGCCCGCCGATTTTCACCCATTACTCCTGAAGGCTTGAAAAAAATCGGGGTGGTTATCAAAAGGGCAAAATATTTTATCATCTGCTCAGGCAGGTCATCTGAAAAACCTGATCACTCCCCAACTGTCATCCGCCATCGACTGTTGCTTGGTGAAGGTGACGAAGCGACCGTGTCGGCACTTCCTGAACAACTGGTACTGCCTGGTCTTTTCGCATCATGATGAACAGCTACCTTTACGATGGTACTGCCGACGGCCTCTTGTCTGCCATAGCGTGGATCATTGAAGAGGAGCCTGATCCCGAAAAAATGACGCTGTCAGAGCGCAAAGATACCCTTTTTGAAGAGGGATTTACAATCAGCACTGATGCAACCCAGGCCGAATCTCTTTTTTTTCGGCTGAAGCAGCATGCCCCTGAAGCAGCGCATACCCTCTACTCTTTCATGCTTGCGGAAAAGGAGGGGATGGAAACCAGCCTGCTGCATTATGTCTCGTTAGCCTTCAGGCATGGCGACAAGGTTAAAGGTTATCTCACTCATCCAGCCGTGCGCGATATTGTCAATGTTGCAAAAAAAGCAGGAAGGGAGCTGCACCGCATGAAAGGACTCCTGAGGTTCGAAAAACTTCAGGATGGCGCCTATCTCGCGAAAATGGAACCCGACTATAACATTTTACACCCCCTTGCCTACCACTTCAGCCGCAGGCTCAGAGCGCAGCACTGGTTTCTCTACGACGTCAAACGTCGCACCGCCGCCCGCTGGAATAACGGCTCCCTTCAGTTCGGCACCATCGAACAATTCACAACCCCGGCACTCTCTGAAGATGAAAAAAAAGTGCAGGCACTATGGCAGGCTTTCTTTAAAACTATCGCCATACCTGACCGCAAAAACCCCCGCCTCCAGAAATCCAACATGCCCATGAAGTACTGGAAATATCTTGTGGAGAAGCAGGGAGAGTGACGGCAGTTGCCAGTTGATTCCTTGCCAAATGTTGATCTTGCTCTGATGGAGGGGGGCTGAAGAACTATAGAAAAGGTTGTTGTTGCTGCTGGTGGTGCAATGACGAGTTTCATTTCAGTGCTGCGCGAACCTGTGCAAGTGCATCAGCGATAGGAATGACTTTGGTTGTGCCACTCTCGATCTCTGCAATTTTTCGTTCGGTTTCGATAGCCCAAGCTTCCTCAATCTCGGCATCTTCATCGAGACTGGCGAGTAAAAGTTGGGCAAAAGCTGCACGTTCAGTGGCTGACAGCTTCAGAGCCTCAGCTTCGAGTAATTCGAGTCGATTTTCCATGGTTCTCTTGCCTCCCTGTAGTGCTCATAGAACTGTTAACATTTCAAAGATATAAGATATTATTGCAAAAGTATACAATCAGTTTTCAACGACCAGGCTTGGTTAAAATCAAGACCGCGGTGGCAGATCTCACTGTATCGATGAAATGAGGCTCTGGATACGTGGATAAACTACTGCGTGATAAATTAATTGTGAATCCAGATTGTTTATCTTTCAATCTTTACCACATACTCCTATGAGTCTGACAGAAACAGCAGAAAAAGCAATTGCCGCGTATGGCGGACGCACGCTTTGGGAAAACGCAAAAACTCTGGAAACCGAGATAAGCGCTTCCGGACTGGCGTTTACCCTGAAACGGCGACCGTTTTTCAACCATGCCAGAATGGTTTTAGATGTTCACAGACCATTTTCCGCATTGACACCGATCGGGCGAACCCCTGGTCTTACCGGAGTACTTGATGGTCTTGATGTCCGTCTGGAAAATGATAACGGCAAGGTCATTGCAGAGCGGAAAAATGCAAGGGATTATTTCAAAATCGGCAGAAGGTTGTTTTTCTGGGATGACCTCGATATGTCCTATTTCGCCAACTATGCTTCATGGAATTATTTTACTCTGCCGGCGCTGCTGATGCGTGAGGAGATCGAATGGAAAGAGCTCGAACCGGGTTGGCTGGAGGCGCTATTTCCGGATGTGATTCCTACTCACAGCAGGGTGCAGCGATTCAGGTTTGACCGCAAGACCGGCCTCCTGATTCAGCACGACTATACTGCAGATATCATCAGCCCGCTTGCAGCCGCATCCAATGTCGTTCTGCAGCATGCGCAAAACAGCACGGGACTTGTTTATCCTTCGATAAGGCGGGTAACCCCGAAGGGGCCGAAAGGCAAGCCGCTCAGTGGGCCGATCTTGATTCACCTTGACATTCACGATTTCAGGCTGGTGTAGTGCAACGCATGAATAATAAAGTATGGCTATTCTTGCAATCGATCAGGGAACCACTGGAACTACCTCGATCCTCTATAACTCGATGGGTCAGGTCATTGCCAGGGCCTACCGTGAGTTAACCCAGATTTATCCTCAGGAAGGCTGGGTGGAGCATGATCCGGAAGAAATCTGGCAGACTCTTGTCGATGGGGTGAGAGAGTTGAGAGTGGGGTATGATCAGCCAATCTCTACCATCGGTATCACGAACCAGCGTGAAACCACCATTGTCTGGGACAGGATAACCGGCAAACCGATCTATAACGCCATTGTCTGGCAATGCAGACGAACCAGCGAAATGTGTCGTCGATACGAAGCCGAACAAGAGAGCATCACAGCAAAAACCGGACTGCCGCTTGATGCCTACTTCAGTGCTACAAAAATCCGATGGATTCTTGACCATAGTTCAACGCTAAATCATGATAACCTTCTTTTCGGCACAGTTGATACCTGGCTGGTCTGGAAACTGACCGGAGGCAGGGAGCATGCAACCGATTTCACCAACGCTTCAAGAACCATGCTCTTTAATATCAGGGAGAAAACGTGGGATAAAGAGCTGCTTGCACTGTTTAAGATACCGGTATCGCTTTTGCCGGAGGTCAGGAACTCAATGGATGATTTCGGCAGGGTGACAGCTTTGGAAGAGCTTGACAGTGTGCCGATTACCGCTGTTGCAGGCGATCAGCAGGCGGCTCTTTTTGGACAGTGCTGTTTCGAACCTGCGTCAATCAAGAACACCTATGGTACCGGCTGCTTTATGGTTATGAATACAGGCGATACCTTTATTCAGTCGCATAGCGGTCTTCTGACAACACTGGCCATCAATGCAGTGGGTATGCCATGTTACGCTCTTGAGGGATCGGTCTTTATCGGCGGTGCAGTGATTCAGTGGCTCCGGGATGAGCTGAAGCTGATTCAACACGCAGGAGAATCAGAAAGAATGGCTCGTGAAGCCTCGACGAATGCAGGAGTTTACATTGTTCCAGCTTTTGTAGGCCTTGGCGCACCCCATTGGCAGATGGATGCGAGGGGATCTATTGTCGGGTTGACGAGAGGAACGAACAGGAACCATATAGTTCGCGCAGCCCTCGAATCGATAGCCTATCAAACATGCGATGTGTTCAGGGCGATGGTTGCTGATACAGGCATTTTACCTGAAGAGCTCATGGTTGACGGAGGGGCAGTGAGTAACGATTTCCTCATGCAGTTTCAGGCAGATATCCTGGATGTTCCGATCTTGAAACCGGCAAATATCGAATCGACATCGCTTGGCGTTGCGTATCTTGCAGGATTGAAGACAGGCATATGGCAATCAAGCGATGAGCTTCTGGCGTTGCATAAGGTGCAAAGCATCTACACGCCTTCTATGGAGCCGGAAACAAGAGAGACGCTTTTAAACGGATGGCAGAAAGCACTGCGCCAGACAATGGCAGTGTAGCGTTGAACATTTCAATAATTAATATAATGTTGTACTTATGACACATCCCATCGATCAGACAACCGGCAACGGAAAAACAGTAATCTGTCCACAATGCGGGCAATCATTTACCTGCAGCCTTTCGCCAGCCTGCTGGTGTGCCACGAGAGTAGTTCCTGTTGAAGTGAAAGAGCATCTTGCCGAACGCTATGCAACATGCGTCTGCAGTACCTGCCTCGACGAATTGATTGCAAAAGCAGGTTCAGGTGAAAGCGCCTGATTATTTTTTTGAAAATAATCTTATACTCGAGAAGCATCTACAAACTCAGTAACGGTTAATCCTGCAACTCGGATAAGGCTTCTTAAGGTTCCCTTGGCAATTTCTTGATGCTGTGGAATCGATAATGTTGCAAGTTCTCCTTCCTTAGTCATAATGACATGGCTTCCACTTTGTCTGACGACTTGCCAGCCAAGGAATTTAAATACACGGACAACTTCGCGCCCGCTGACGATGGGAAGTTGTGGAGGCATTATGCGGCCACTTCGATCTGCCTGGTCTCAATGGTTAATGGTAAACCATGTTCTGCCCTTACTTGAAGACACAGTTGAATAGCATCTTTGATATTTACAAGTGCTTCGTCCTTCGTTTTGCCTTGGCTGACACAGCCAGGAATCGCAGGACACTCTACAATCCACACACCATCTTCATCTCGATTGATTGTTACGCTGAATTTCATCGTTTTCTCCAAATCTAATCTTTTAACAACTACGTTAAAGATAAACATATTACTATTTTCATCATACCACAACTTCTCGACTTTAAACGGCTTAAAACTCAGAGTGAATTCAGTTGAAATGCAGCACACTATCCTGTACATTAGCTCATTGAACTACGCGTAAACGCAAAACACATTCATGCACAAAGAAACCATCACTATTCTCGGATGCGGCTGGCTCGGCCTGCCATTGGCAAAAGCGCTTATCAAAGCGGGTTATCCGGTCAAGGGATCGACGACAAACGAAGAAAACCTTGAAACATTGCGCGATGCAGGTCTTGAGCCTTTTCTGGTTCAGCTTGACCCTGAAGTGAATGGCGAGGATATTACTGATTTTCTGCACAGCGATATTCTTATCGTCAACATACCCCCTGAGAGGCGCGACGACATTGTCGAGTACCATATCGAACAGTTTTCTTCTCTTATTGATGCTCTTGGTCAATCGCCGGTTCGCTCGGTGTTGTTTGTAAGCTCAACATCGGTCTATCCATCCCTCAACAGTGAGGTTACCGAAGAGGACGCTGTCGATCCTGAAGCCCTGTCTGGACAGGCTTTGCTGCTTGTCGAGGAGATGCTGATGCAGGAGAGCGGATTTCAGACCACTGTGCTGCGCTTTGGCGGCTTGATCGGGTATGACCGTAACCCGGAAAAGTATCTCTCCAGCATGAAAGAGATAGTCAACCCTGATCAGCCGATGAACTTCATACATCGAGATGATTGTATCAAAATTATCTTGGAGATCATTCGTCTGCAGCAGTGGGGCGAGGTGTTCAACGCATGCAGTCCGGTTCATCCCCTGCGACGGGACTACTACTCGAAAGCTGCTGAAGAACACAGCATGCCATTACCTCCCTTTGCGAACTCTGATGAGCCTGCCCTTTATAAAATAGTGAATAGCGCCAAGCTTATCAGTGCCTTGCACTACCAGTTTCTCTATCCCGATCCGGCAGTTAAGCAGCAATAGCATAGCTGTATCGTTTTTATTAGCCCAATCGATGATAACAGTGAAGAATGCATGGGGTGAGTGTGTCGCAGTTCCAGTGTTCAGAACAGGAAATACCATAGACTCTTTACAGAATAAACTCCAGATCGCACCCTTGTGCCTCCGATTCTTCGATAAACTGCTTGAGAAGAGCAAGAAAAGCAAGAAATTTTGTCGGATCAATTTCACGGAGGTATGCTAAGCGCAATGGTTGATCCTGCCAGCCGAGCAGGATTGTTTCCTTGTTTTCCGGATCGATAGCAGTAATGCGTTCATCGATGATGCCGATCATCGATTTCAGGCTGCTGTTATGAAGAAATGCCTCATCCCAGCTGTCAAGTCCGTTGTTGTTTTCAGAAAGAAAAGGCAGTTTGTTTAAAGCCTCAGCAATGCCATAATGGAAAAACGCGGCATAGTCATGGGCATCTATGGCAAGGGAGTTGTATGTTGTGTAGGTTTTGTCCTGAAGCCTGATCCTGTTTACTGTTCCGGTCCGAAAAATTGACAATTCACGGTGTTCTGAATTACTGTCGTTGATAAGGATGTGCTGAACATTCATAGCAGAGTAATGATAGGAAGAACCTTTAGCAGGTTAAAAGAGTTTTCTGATTTATGGAATTGCTTTTATAGTAGCTATCTTAAAATAAATAGTTTTTTAAGCACTTATTTTTGCTGCATGAGCAGAAGATATTCACAACAATTATACTGATACATAAAGAATGGAAGGCAATTTTTCAAATAGAGTACAGGATGTTATTCGCCTCAGCCGGGAGGAGGCTCTCCGGTTAGGTCACGATTATATCGGTACAGAGCATCTTCTTTTAGGCCTTATCAAGGAAGGAGAAGGTATTGGAGCCAAAATACTGAAGAACCTCAAAATAGATTTATTCAGCCTCAAACAGAAAATTGAGGAAAGTACTCATCCCAAAGTTCCTGCAACCCAGATGGGTAACGTACCCCTCACAAAGCAGGCAGAGAAGGTACTGAAAATTACCTATCTCGAAGCAAAAATCTGCAAGTCAAGTGTTATTGGAACCGAGCATCTTTTGCTGTCGATCATGAAAGGGGACGATAATATTGCCGCTCAGATTCTTGAACAGTTTGGTGTTACCTACGATCTCGTCAGGGATGAACTCATCAACATCACCAGCAGCAGCAGGGGTGAATCTGATGAGCCTCCCCTTGAAGGCTCCTACTCGTCCGGTGGTGCTGAACGTCAGCCAAAAAAAGCTGATCCGCGAAAAGGCGAGAGAACCAAGACCCCTGTACTCGACAACTTTGGTCGTGACCTTACCCGTCTTGCCCTTGAGGACAAGCTTGATCCTATCATCGGACGAGAAAAAGAGATCGAACGTGTGGCCCAGGTTCTCAGTCGCAGAAAAAAGAACAATCCGGTACTGATAGGAGAGCCGGGCGTTGGAAAGACTGCCATTGCGGAAGGTCTTGCGCTTAAAATTGTACAGCGTAAGGTATCGAGGGTGCTCTACGATAAGAGGGTTGTTGCCCTTGATTTGGCTGCACTTGTTGCCGGTACCAAATACAGGGGTCAGTTTGAGGAGAGAATGAAAGCCCTCATGAACGAACTTGAGCGGTCACGCGATGTAATTTTGTTTATTGATGAGCTGCATACCATTGTTGGTGCAGGTGGAGCTTCGGGTTCACTCGATGCAAGCAATATTTTCAAACCGGCACTTGCACGTGGGGAACTGCAGTGTATTGGAGCAACCACGCTTGACGAATACCGTCAGTTTATTGAAAAAGACGGTGCTCTCGACCGGAGGTTTCAGAAAATCATGGTTGAACCGACCTCGGTTGATGAGACTATCCAGATTCTCAACAATATCAAGTCGAAGTATGAGTCACATCATCATGTGAACTATTCAGAAGACGCAATCGAAAAAGCCGTAAAGCTTTCAGAGCGCTATATTACTGATCGCTTTCTTCCTGATAAGGCAATTGATGTCATGGATGAAGCTGGTGCAAGGGTTCATTTAAGTAACATTCATGTTCCTAAAGAGATTCTTGAACTTGAAAAATCCATTGAGGAGGTCAAGGCTGAGAAGAATCAGGTTGTGAAGATGCAGAATTTCGAGGAAGCTGCAAGACTCCGCGACAAGGAGAAAAACCTCCTTGATGCCCTAGATCATGCAAAACAGGAGTGGGAGGACCGTGCGTCAGAAAGTGTTTACGATGTCACTGAGGCAGACATTACCTCTGTTATCGCCATGATGACCGGTATTCCGGTGGCAAGGGTCGCACAATCGGAATCCAAAAGGCTTCTCACGATGGAGGCTGATCTTACAAAAGAGGTTATTGGTCAGGATGAGGCTATCAAAAAGATCACGAAGGCAATACAGCGTACCCGTGCGGGTCTGAAAGATCCATCGCGTCCTATTGGATCATTTATTTTTCTCGGTCCTACCGGAGTAGGTAAAACAGAGCTTGCCAAAGCATTGACCAGATATATTTTTGACACTGAGGATGCCCTGATCAGAGCCGATATGAGCGAGTATATGGAGAAGTTTTCGGTCAGTCGTCTTGTTGGAGCGCCTCCGGGATATGTCGGTTATGAAGAGGGCGGTCAGTTGACGGAAAAAGTACGCCGCAAACCCTATTCAGTTGTTCTTATCGATGAGATCGAGAAAGCGCATCCGGATGTGTTCAATATTCTGCTGCAGGTACTCGATGAGGGAGTGTTGACTGATGGAATGGGTAGAAAGGTTGACTTTCGCAACACCATCATTATCATGACATCGAATATCGGTGCTAAAGATATCAAAAGTTTTGGCGCAGGATCAGGTATGGGCTTTACTGCACCTGATGATTCGACCGGAAACTACAAAGCGATGAAGTCAACCATCGAAGATGCCCTTAAACGGGTGTTCAATCCTGAGTTCCTGAACCGTATTGATGATATTATTGTTTTTCATCCGCTCGAAAAACAGCATATTTTCAAAATTATCGATATTACTGCCGGCAAGCTTTTCAAAAGACTTCATGAGATGGGTATTGAGGTCGAAATTGATGAAAAAGCCAAGGAGTTTCTTGTCGATAAGGGCTATGACCAGAAATATGGTGCACGTCCTCTGAAAAGAGCCCTGCAGAAATATGTGGAAGACCCTCTTGCCGAAGAGATGCTGAAAGGACGATTTTCAGAAGGCAGCACTATTCGGATTGCTTTCGATGAAAAGGAGAATGAACTCCGTTTTCAAGATGGAGGAACCCCGGCAAAAAAGAGCAAGCGAGAGGAAAAGCTGGATACAGAATAAGAAGAGAATAAGTTTAATAAACCCCCGTTTTTCCGGGGGTTTATTAATTTACATACGGTTAAGGCTGCTGCGGAGCTTGAGGATGGTCTTTCACAGTGGCAAGCGACTTCTGAAGGAGTTCTTCGGGAAGTGGATAATCATGGAGCTTCCCTGAAAGGAAGGCATCATAGCCCTGAAGATCCATAAGTCCATGGCCTGACCAGTTCATGAGAATCACCTTCTCCTTTCCTTCCTCTTTTGCTTTTCTTGCTTCACGGATAGTCTGTGCAATGGCATGAGACGTTTCCGGCGCAGGAATAAACCCTTCGGTATGGGCAAAGAGCAGAGCTGCCTCATAACACTCCGTCTGTCCAATGGCCGTAGCATCAATAAGACCAAGCTGCTTAACATGGCTTACCAGCGGGGCCATCCCGTGATAACGCAATCCTCCGGCATGAATGGCGGGAGGAATAAAGCCGTGTCCAAGGCTGTGCATTGCCAGCAGTGGCGTCATTTTTGCTACATCTCCGTTATCGTAGATGTAGGGGCCTCTGGTCAGGGTAGGGCATGCTTCCGGCTCTGTGGCAATGACCTGAACCTCCCGACCGTGAATTTTATCACAGATAAAAGGAAAACTGATGCCTGCAAAGTTCGATCCTCCACCGGCACAACCGATCACGATATCCGGATACAGACCAACCTTTTCGAGCTGTTTGCGAGCTTCAAGGCCTATAATGGTCTGATGCAGCATCACATGGTTTAAAACGCTTCCAAGAGCATAGCGGGTATCATCACGCTCAACGGCTTGCTCGATAGCCTCGCTGATCGCAATGGCGAGACTTCCAGGTGTATCCGGTGTTTCACCGAGAATCCTTCGTCCTATTGCAGTTTGATTGCTTGGGCTTGCAATGCAGTCAGCCCCCCATGTTTTCATCATGATTTTGCGGAAAGGCTTCTGGTCGAAACTGATACGCACCATAAACACCTTACAGTCGATGCCGATAAGCTTGCAGCTCATGGCAAGTGCACTTCCCCACTGGCCGGCACCGGTTTCAGTAATAAGATGTTTTATGCCGAACTGTTTGTTATACCATGCCTGTGCGATCGCAGTATTCGGCTTATGGCTGCCTGCGGGAGAAACACCTTCGTTTTTATAAAAAATCTTTGCTGGAGTTTGCAATGCGGCTTCAAGCCGTTTTGCTCTTGTCAGCGGTGAAGGTCTCCATAGCTTCAGAATAGCCTGTATCTCTTGTGGAATATCGATCCACCGTTCAGTGCTCATTTCCTGCTCAATCAGGTTCATCGGAAAAACTTTCGCAAGAGCATCAGGTCCAACCGGGTTACCGTCCGGACCTAAAGGTGGTGGAAGCGGCGTAGGCAGATCAGCCTGAATGTTGTACCATTGACGAGGCATTTCGTCCTCAGTCAGCAGGATCTTCGTGAAGTCAGAACTCATGTTGGTGACGATTTGTTTTTCGTTGCAATATTACTGAATATCGGAGAAATTGGGTAACTATCAGGAAGATGTGGTGCCGAAGACGGGAATCGAACCCGTACGTCCATTGCTGAACACAGGATTTTAAGTCCTGGGCGTCTACCAGTTCCGCCACTTCGGCCTTCAAAAGAATGAGACAGGATGCATAATTTACTATCTTCAAAGTGTTTCCCAAAAAATAAATAGTGTATCCTCAACCCTTTTTTTACCAGCAGGGAAATCAGTTACGAACTGAAATGATCAAATCCCTTGATTGAAGTAAGATCAATGGTCATACCGTAAATATCGCTCAGCAGCAATCCTTCTTCCATGTCGGTTATTTCGCCGATGACAGATATCTCCTTATTATCGGCAATTGCCTTATACTCCTCTTTCGATATCGTAAACAGCAGCTGATAGTCTTCACCGCCGTTCAATGCCCAGGTAAGAGCGTCATCCTGAAGCTCATCGGCAATTTGGCGAGTGGCCGGATGGATCGGAATCCGGTTTTCATGGAGGAGAGCTCCGGTCTTTGAACGTCGGCAGATATGCTGAAGCTCCGGGCTGAGCCCGTCGGAAATGTCGATCATCGAAGATGGTCGGATATGCCTGGAGTGTAATAACCTTACGATATCGATGCGTGCAAGAGGCAGCAGATGGTGTTGTATTGCATCGCTGTACTCTTTCAGGTCGGCCATGACGCTCTTTGTGTAAGGCTCGTTATTTTCAATATGTTCCAGCATGATCTCTTTTTCACGCATAAGAAGCTTAAGCCCGGCAGCGGAACCGCCAAGAGTTCCGGAAACACAGATAAGTTCTCCCGGTTTGGCACCACGTCGATAGGTTAGCTGCTCACTGGACACCTCCCCGATCATGGATATTGAAATGACAAGTCCCGAACGGGATGAAGAGGTATCGCCTCCGGCAATGGCAAGTCCGTACTCCTTTGCAGCATAGCTCATACCCTCGTAGAGCTCCTCAATCATTGCAACTGAAAAAGATGATGGAATGGCAATGGAGACAAGAGCGTAACGAGGCAGGGCATTCATGGCACAGATGTCTGAGACATTGACGCTGATGGATTTGCTTCCGAGAAGTTTCAAAGGTGTCGTCAAGAGATCAAAATGTATCTGGTCGACCAGCATATCGGTTGTTGCTACCTGCAAAAGCCCTTCGGAAGGTTGATAGACAGTACAGTCATCCCCGATTCCAGCCATCAGTTGTGGTACGGTATAAAGGGTGGGTTCCACTATAGCAGCGATTTTGTCTATCAGACCGAATTCACCGATTCCTGAGATAGCTTTATATGGCATATTTTTACGTAAATTAAATTTCGCTCTTAATTATTCTCGTGGCGTGCTTCTTTGTCAGTTACGCTGCAGGGTTTTCAATATTTCAATAACGTAGATGGTAATATCTCCTTTTTATGGGTTTTTTTGACAAGTTCAAAATATCAAGGCTTAAGGAAGGGCTCGAAAAAACCCGGGATACTCTTCGGGACAAGCTTTCCGTTATTACAAAGGGAAAAACAGAGATAGACGACGAGTTTCTTGAAGAACTTGAAACGATTCTTGTAGCAGCTGATGTTGGTGTCGAAACCACACTCGGAATAGTCGATGCAATTACAGAGCGGGCAAAAAAGGAGACCTATCGTTCGGAAGAGGAGCTGAACAGAATGCTGATGGAAGAGATTCAGCAGATGCTTCGCGAAACAGGAGAGGAACATCCGCTTGATTTTGAGGCAGTTCTTCCTGCAAAACCCTATGTGATTTTAATTGTTGGAGTGAATGGCGCAGGCAAGACCACCAGTGTTGCCAAGCTGGCACATAACTATGAAAAAGCAGGAAAAAAAGTCATTATTGCCGCTGCTGATACCTTCAGGGCTGCTGCCTATGAACAGCTTAAAATATGGGCTGACAGGGCAGGCGTCCCGCTTATTGGTCAAGGTCAGGGTGCTGACCCGGCATCAGTGGTGTACGATGCTGTCAGTGCGGCGGTATCCCGAAATGCTGATGTGGTGCTGATAGATACTGCCGGACGTCTGCATAACAAAAGCCACCTGATGGAGGAGCTTGCCAAAATCATGCGGGTAGCGACAAAGAAGATTCCCGAAGCTCCTCATGAAGTGTTGCTTGTGCTTGACGGTACTACCGGCCAGAATGCAGTATTGCAGGCAAGGGAATTTACACGGTTTGTCAAGGTGACCGGACTTGTGGTTACCAAACTTGATGGAACTGCCAAAGGTGGAATTGTACTCTCCATTTCTCGCGAGCTGAATCTGCCGGTCAAATATATCGGCGTAGGCGAAAAAATAGATGATCTTCAGCTTTTTGATAGAGCCGAGTTTGTTGAAGCACTTCTGGGCCGCTAGCTTTATTCCATATCGGTAGCATCGTTCAAGAGCGGAATGTATTGCATGAGCTGTTCAAGAATCTTTTGCCAATCGGTGACACGGAGAAGATGACTAC
>Ga0118677_10008873_pt1 | contig 15929 bp, 13 predicted proteins | sample AliMusrvi5mmetaG_FD_86154 | JGI IMG/M metagenome (GOLD analysis project Ga0118677, IMG submission 86154) | reverse complement strand
GGAGTATCAGGCTATGTCGATGACGATCACCGAGAAGATCCTTGCCGCCCATGCGGGCAAAACGGAAGTCCATGCGGGGGAGTTCATCCGCTGCAAGCTGGATTTCGTCCTCGGCAACGACATCACCGCCCCGATTGCGATCAACGAATTCGAACGGTTAGGCGCGGACGGGGTGTTTGACGGCGAACGCATCGGCCTGATTCCTGACCATTCGACCCCGAACAAGGATATTAAATCCGCGCAACTCACCAAACAGATGCGTGAATTCGCGAAGAAGTATCACATCACCAACCACTTCGAAGTCGGGCGGATGGGCATCGAGCACGCGCTGTTGCCCGAGCAGGGCCTGGTGTTGCCGGGCGACTGCATCATCGGTGCGGACAGCCACACCTGCACCTACGGCGCGCTGGGCGCCTTTTCCACCGGCGTGGGCAGCACCGATCTCGCCGCGGCGATGGCGCTGGGCGAGACGTGGTTCCGCGTGCCGGACAGCATGAAGTTCGTTTTCTTCGGCAAGCGGCAACCGTGGGTCAGCGGTAAAGATTTAATTCTTTACACCATTGGGAAGATCGGCGTCGACGGCGCGCGTTACCGGGCAATGGAATTTTGTGGCGAGACGATCAGCGGATTGGGCATGTCCGACCGGCTGACGATCTGTAATATGGCGATCGAAGCGGGCGGCAAGAACGGCATCATCGCGCCGGACGAGATCACGCGTGCCTATGTCGAAGGCCGCGCCAAGCGCCCCTACACTTTTTACGCCAGCGACGCGACGGCGCCGTATTTGGAGACCTTCGAGTGGGATTGTCGGGAGATCGAGCCCCAGGTGAGCTTCCCCTTCCTGCCCTCGAATACCAAATCGATCAGCGAAGCCGCCGCGATGAATATCGGCATCCAGCAGGTAGTCATCGGTTCCTGTACCAATGGCCGTATCGACGACCTGCGCGTGGCCGCCAGCATTCTCCGCGGTCGCAAGACCCACCCCGAGGTACGGCTGGTGATCTTCCCCGCCACGCAGGCGATCTGGCAGCAGGCCAGTCGCGAAGGGTTGCTGGATATCTTCGTGGAGGCGGAAGGCGCGGTCAGCACGCCGACTTGCGGTCCCTGCCTGGGCGGCCATATGGGCATCCTCGCCGAAGGTGAGCGCGCGGTGGCCACCACCAATCGTAATTTTGTCGGCCGGATGGGCCACGTCAAGAGCGAAGTCTTTCTGGCCAGTCCCGCCATCGCCGCCGCTTCCGCCGTGCTCGGACGCATCGCCAGCCCGAGCGAACTCGGCATTACCGAAGATGTGACGTGCGCGTGCGCCGGGTAATACCAGCCAATACTTATAACTAACAGGCGGTTATCATCAGTCCGATCCGACCGATGATAACCGCCTTTTTTTATGCCAACTCGGTCAGCGGGGCCGTATGAGCGCGAGCACTGATCCACTTCGCCGTCCGCTCACGCAAGTGCTGGAAGAATTCCTGTCGCCGCGTGTCGAGAATATCCTCGCGATAGTCCAACGCAGTGCACAGGTTGCGCGCGGACATGCGAAGCCGGCGGTCGAGATCGGTCGCCACGGTCGCAATCGCCTGTGCGAGCGCGACGGAATTGCCGGCCGGTACCAGGTCTTCTGACGAGAGCAATTCCGGAATACCCCCGACATCGGAACCCAGACACGGCAACGCGCGCGCCATCGCTTCGATCAGTACCCGCGGGCACCCTTCGCTGCGCGAGGGCAGCACAAACAAATCCGCCTGATCGAGTCGATGACGGACTTCCGCGCCCATGGTCAATTCGCCGGTAAACTCCACGCGATCACCCAATCCCAGCCGGGCCGCTTGTGCCGCGAGCGCCGGACGGTATTTTCCCTCTCCGATCAACACCAGGCGCAAGTTTAGCCCACGGCGTATCCCGTGCGCCACCGCATCGATCAATACGTCGAATCCTTTGTAAACTTCTTGCATGGTGCCGATCGAGAGGATCGTCAATGGGCCGGTCACCGGTTGGCGAGGAATGCCGACGATATCATTATCGGTCAACTCGACATCCGATACGCCGGTGACATAGCCGGGACAAGGATAGAGTTGCTGCAATGACGCCTGGGTCACGTACAGCGCCGCACACGCGCCGGCGCATTGGCGTTGCTGCTGGGTGGTGAGCGCCCAGCGGAGATACGGTCGCAACGGATTTTTAATACAGCCAGGCGCAAACAGGTGGTAGGGATCAGCCACCACTTCGACGGCATAGGGATGCCCGACCTGCCGCAGCTTGCGCGCCACGTAACCGGCAATACTGTGCGACGGTACGCGCAGAATCACCGCATCCTGCCAGTCAGCCGCCTGCGCGGCCGCCTGTTCAACCTGCCGGGCACGCCACAGGTATTCCCAGGGGCCCACATAGCAGGGAATCGGCAGCACGGTAACCCCATCACCGTCAACACGCACCCAGTTCGCCGGCATCTCATCGGTATCCTGCACACGCGTAAGTATTTTCACCTGATCGAACGCGGAGAGATATCGCTGCCAATACGTATAGGGAAACATCGTCCGTGTCCAGACCGTTCCATCCGCCAGGCGGAGACACCGATGTTGGAGGGCAATCAAAACGCGCATTTTTGTGCTCCTGCAAACCTGAAAGCTTTCCAAAAAATATCACGGAATCGTCGCGCGAGTATTGCCCGTGCGCCGACGACGATCATTTTGAAGAGAGCTGCTCAGTCACCCGCAGCAGACCCGGCCATTCGTGATTGAGACAATCGGCCAGCGCGCTGGCCCAGCGCTCCGGCGAATGGACACTCACGATCTGTTGCGAGGCTTTTCCAAACGCAAAGATATCCACCTTTTCACTCGACATCTTCAGCAGCAGCCGGGTCAGCTCTGCCGTATCCGTCGGCGCAAAGGTATAACCGTTGACACCGCGCTGTACCAGTTCGGGAAGACAGCCGCATTGCGTGCTGGCCAGAATGGGCAGTCCGCAAGCTTCAGCTTCGTTAATCACCAATCCCCACGGTTCACTCAAACTCGGTAACACAAAACACGATGCCAGCGCATAGCAAATCGGCAGTTCCTGGTAGGACCGTGGACCGAGCCAATGGACGCCGGGGATCTTCCGTGTCGCGATCATCTGCTGCAAGGTGGCTTCCTCCTGCCCGCTGCCGACCAGCACCAGATCCCAGTATCCACCGTGCTCGCGATAGGCGTGATAGGCTTCCAGTAGCGTGCGCAGATTCTTCCAGCGCTCATAGCGGCCCACATAGAGAAAATAGCGTGACGGCAACTGCCATTGCGCACGCAAGGCGCGCGCATTCGCGCGCGCTTCCCGGGCGCCATGTGCGAAATGCTCGTTATCGATGACGTTGGATAATTTCCACAGCCGCCGTTCATCGACACCCAGGGTGCGGGCATAGGCATATTGCAGTTCTCCCCCGACGCCCACCGCATCGAATAAACTCGCTAACAACACGCGTTTCGCCCACTCTTTGGGGGCAAAACGCCGTCGATCGCCTGCCCAGGAGATAAAGAGCAGCACTGAAAGCCGGTGATGCCGGCGTGCCCACCGCGCCGCCGTCTGCATGACCGGTTCGCTATAGCCATCGACGACCACCGCGCGCGGTTGTTCCTGCTCCAGCAGCGCTTCGACTTCCGCGAGTTGTTTTTTGACCGGAATCGACTCATAGCGACCGCCGGGGCAGAGGGTAATTTTGCGTAAATCACTCCCGCCGGTGTTGCTCCACCAGGGATACAAGGCCTCTTCTCCCGCCACTTCCACCGCCAATACCTGCGGGATGCGCTCGGAGAGCGCGTGAATGCGTGCCGCATGGTAAGGACCGATTTTGGTATTACAAATGACAATATTCGCCATCGATATGCTCCATCAATGCAACCACGCGGCAAAACGCCGGGAAAATGTCTCGCCATCCCAATCACGCACCAGCACGCGCGGCAATTGCCAGGGATCGCACGACGACGTCACCAGGTCAGGGATATTGGCACAGGCGCAAGTAAATCCGGCCTCGTGCACGATACGCAGTGTTTCCGTGTCATAGGACGCACGGGTACCGAACGGATACGAAAACGTCTTCACCGGTTTCCCGATTATCTGTTCGAGTTGAGTCTGACTGTCGAGAATTTCGCTTTGCTGCGCATCGGCAGTCAACGAGGAGAGATAGGCGTGCGTCACCGTATGGGCACCGATTTCGATCAATTCCCCAGCAGCCAATTGGGTGATTTCATTGCCGGTCAACGCGCGATGCGATCGGCGTCCGGCTGTGGTTGCGCTCGCCCATTGCCGCAATTGTTCCAACACCTGCTGCCGTTCCGCCGGTGGCAAGGGACGCAATGCGGCGCATAATACGGCATACGCTTGATGGCGTATACTGGGGTATTGACGTGCATTCACGCTCCATTGTGAATAACGGGCCACGTCTTGCACTGTGAAGAATGCTGCCGCGCCGAGATTCCAATGCAGTGTCCGACCGGAGACGGTAAGTTGGAGTTGCGCGGGTAGCACATTCGGTTGCAGCAACAACCGATCGAGTTCGTCCCACCAGAATTCTTCCCGCGTGCCCAGTGAACCGGAGGCGACAAACACCGTGGCCGGCACCGCATAACGCTCCAGCAATGGCTTGGCCTGGTACAGATTATCGGCGTAACCGTCGTCGAAGGTGATGACCACCGCGTTGCGTGGCACCGTTCCCTGCTGGAGCGCGTCTACCAACGCCGGCAGTGTCATCGGGAAGGCCTTTTCGCGCAGAATAGCAAGGTGTTCGGCAAAATGCCGTGGGGTGACCGCGAGTAATTGGGGGTCCGCACCGAGCGCAGTGACGCGGTGATAGAGGAGCACGCGCGGACCGGGTACGAATCGCTGTCGCAACCATTGGATACCGCGCGGTAATATTCCCGATAAACGCTTGATCATAGCCGTCCTTGGATACAATTACCTGAGCCGGATATTCTGTCCTTCCAACTCACTTGTTCGACGTTGGGATTCAGGTGTCAGCGGTATAAAACCGTCTCCTGACACCCAAAACCCGACACCTGAAACCCTTCATGCTCTACGCGTCAGCGCGCGTTTGAATTGGCGAAATTTCTCCAGTTGCTCGTCTTTGAGCCGATCGTGAATGAACGCATGCACGGTTGCTCGCAGCATTGGTACGGCGTTGCGCAGATACCAGCGACCGGCACACAGTGGATTGGCGAAGACCGTCAGATCGTAGAACTTCACGTATTCGCCGCCGAAATCCGTCTTGTAGCGCAAACGGCCCCAGAGATAATGATAGTGCCGGATTCCCATCTCGATCAGACGTTCGGTCGATAACCATAATGCGACATATCCGGCGTGCAAATAATCGTAAGCCGGATTATGCGCGATGATCGCCAATCCCGCTTCTTGCCGGTGCAGATAATTCAAGGTGCCGCCGACGAGTTCGTCCCCTTTCATAATCCCGCAGAAAAGGCCCTCTTCCCGAGCCAATTGCCAGCGGAGTTCGATCAATCGTTCCGACCACATCGGTTTCAATCCCTTGCGCAGACTGCGCTCGGTGTTGAGCGCGGTAAGTTGTTTGACCATATCGAGGGTAATATCTTCTTTCTCGGCAAAGATGACACGATAAGCATCGCCAAATTCGCGCTGAATCCTTCGCGTATAATTGGGGAGCCGTTTGCGCAATTTCTGCCCCAACGCCACGAGACATTCCGTGGCTGTCGAGGGTAATGTCGCCAAAAAATCTTCACCATTTCGGTAAATGGCGGATCGATACCAGGAGTGGCGATGTGATGCCAATTCCTGACCGCGCATGCGATGGAGCGTCGCAAAGTCTGCCTGCCGTGCCCGCAACAGCTCCCGTATTTCCTCTTGGGTGATTTGCAACGGGCCAAACAGGTGCAGCGTGCGCCCTCCCCTACCCCGTTCCTGCTCATAGTAGTACCGTGCGTGGGTGATCTCACCCCGCGCATCGACCTGGAAGCTGACGCGCGTGGCCATCGACTCGAAAAACAGGATGCTGAATGCATACGAGCATAACCATTCTCCCTCCAGCTCCCGCAATTTCGCGTGGATTTCAGGGGGCAATTCCGCCAACGCGCAATCATACTGACCTTCCGATAAATAACGTTCCCAGTTCGGCTGGCCATGGGGTGCCGGCACTGGGGTTCGCGGCATAACTGAGACCATTATTCTTCCCCCCCGGTTTGCCCACCCGCGACCGACTTCTGCTGACTGGGAAAGACTTTTGCGAAGTTCTTTGCGGAGTGAATGCAGCAAGTTGCAGCCAAAGAGACCGACCGTCAGCGATTTCAACCAGGGTCCGATCTGACCGAGTGCCCACAGCAGATGCCAGCAGATCGCCACCGGCAGCGTGTGAAAGGTCATCACATCGTAGAGCTTATTCTCGACGGCGCCAAAGCGTATTTTATACGGCGACCCTCCCCATAACAGGTGTTCGCGGGTGATCCCCATTTTGATCAACCGCTCAAAGGTCAACCAGAAGGCAACCTTTCCCACGTTCAGCTTTTCAAATTCAAGATCATGTCCGACGACCGCGGTATAACCTTCTTGCTCATGCAGATATGTCAGGGTGCCGCTGACCAGCGTGTCACCCCGCCGCACCGTGCAGATGAAGCCGCATCGTTGCGCATATTGGCAGCGGCGTTGCAACAGGTTCTCCGTCCATAAATGCCGGGCGCCTTTTTTCAGACAGCGTGTGCGATTGAGTTCGACTAATTCAGCCACCGCCGTTCCCGCTATCTCGTCATTGACCGCAAAGTCGATGTGCAGCTCATCGCCCCACTCTCGTTGCAGCCGTCGCATATGTTGCAGAGTTTGCTGCCGTGTGCGCGTGCCCAGCGACGCCAGATAGGCTTCCGAGGTGTCGGGAAAATCGATCACGTAATCCTCGACCACCCGCTTCACCGCGCCATACTTCCATGAGGGTCGCAAGCCGGCAATCTCCTGCTCACCCAGGCGATGCATCACCGCCAACTGTGCTTTGCGCTCAGTTAACAGTTCCTGCATCTCGTAATTGCTCAATTGCACCGGTCCGAACAGCTGCAGTGCTTTCCAGCAACCCAGCCAGCGCGATTCGTTATAGAAGAGCATACGGGTAATCGATCCCGCATCGTCTACCCAGAATAGCGCACGCGTTGCCGGATTATCGGCATATAACGTACTGAATGCATAGGAAGCAAACCAGGAGCCAACGCGCGCGAAGAATTCGTCAGAAAGTGATGCGGACAATTCCGTAATGGGCTTGTCATATCGTCCAGGTCGATATCCTTGGTTGGTCACTGAAAACATCATGTTCACATTTGATGGTGCCTGCTCCTGCAGAAGTTGTACCATGAGTCCTCCTTACTCACTTTGCATCCTAAGAGGCTGCCTTGCCCACCCGCGATACACCATAACACCGAGTGAGTGGGATGCCCGCGCTCCCAGGAACTGAATACCTAAATTTTCCTTATTAGCGTTCAACCTGTTCGGGAATGGGATAATTCCCGCGCAGCACGGTGTCGGACGCGGAATGGCGCTGCATCCGCTGCCAGGCGAGTGCTGCCCATTGCGCCTCACTGGGACTTGTTCCCACCCAGTGCATGCTCGTGCGCATCCCGTAACTGAGACGATACGATTTAATAAACCAGCGCAGGCTATGCAGCCGATGCACCATGAGAATGAGCGGCAACGGAAAGAGACGCATCTTCAACTGGAGCCACTGCGCCTGCCGTGTCAGCCCGAATTCCGCGATGAGCGAACTCGATAAGCCTTCCCGCGTGCATTCGACATCGCGACTCAGCATCGCGTTACGCAACGACGCCATGATGCAATAGCGTAGATAGCGGCGAACAGAATCGGTCAGGGGCGGCGGCACGTCACCATTCCGCAGATATTCCACCAAGGTTTCCACGGTGATGGGGAATCCCGCGATATGCTTATGGACCTTCTCGCTTCGATTCTGCGCGATCAGGTGAATGATCGTGGAAATATCGGGATGCAACGCGAGCGGCCAACGTAGGCAGACGCGCGCGAATAACTCCAGGTCTTCCCCGCGATGCGCGCCCAACGCCTGCCCCCCTAACACTTCGAACACCTCGCGACGAATGGCGCAGGAGGAGGAGTTGACCGGGTCGGGTTCGTTCAGGCAGGCGGTGAAGTAATCGGGAACCAATTGCGGCTCCCGGCTATCGATACTGCAACAAATCGCAAATCCTCCCAGCCCATGTAACGCGATGCCGGTGGAGAACAATCCGGCCTGGGGGAAACGGCGTTCCAACTCCATCAGCGAGGTCAGGTGGGATGGTAGCCATTCGTCATCGGCGTCGAGAAAGGCGGCCAGTTGACCGCGCATGACGGCAATCCCACGATTCCGCGCGGCGGCCGCCCCTTCGTTTTCCTGCTGAATCAACCGATCGGAATCACGGAGAAAGCCACGGGCGATTTCGGCGCCGTCATCCGTTGAGCCATCATCCACGATGATAATTTCGTAATCGGTAAATGTTTGCGCGCGAATCGATGCCAGGCAACGCCCGATATGCGCACGTTTATTGTAGAGCGGAATTATGACACTTATCGACGGCAGCGGTTTTCCGGACATCGAGCAATCCTTCCATCAGTACCATACAGCTATCGCTAGCCGCTGGCATCAGATTCAGCGTTGCTTCATTGTGCCAGCATCCGAAAAGCATGATGCGCGCGAAGCGAAACAGCCGTGGGGTATTTCCGCACATAATCTGGCGGGCGTAGCGGGTTATCGACAAAATGGTGCAAAATGGTAACCGTTCAGAACCCCTGGCGCGCGAGCGTCCTCGCGAGCACTAGGCGCCAGGGCCGGTAACGTATGAATCGACCCATTTGACCTTACTTACTCGTCTGGTGTTCAGAACGATTTATAATTGGGGATTTGCGAAATTGGCACCGTCGGTATGCGCTGCCGGCGCGGATGCGTTTCCGCCGATGGGTCTACCTCAAAACAGGTATTCAGGACATCCAGCGGCGTGAATGCCGTGGGGTGGATGCAACCAATTTTCGTCAACAGACGACGGAGGGCACGCACAGCGAGCGAAGGGTAAAACCAGCGTTGTTGATAGCGCAAACGCGATTCCCACGCGCGCCAGGGGTTGCCGCGGGCATCGTTGGGGAGCAGGCAGTTGCGGTAAAGTAACCACTGGGCATCTTCCAGGGTTGGCAGCGCATATTTTGCGCCGACCGCCGCGCGATTGCGCTGGGCTTCAATCCCTTTCCACACCTGATCGATGCCGCCGCTGACGTGTCCATACTCGTGTTCACGATGCAGCGCCAGGGCGGACAAGGTGGCGTCGATGATGGGGATATCGCGGGACAGGCAAAACGCGAGCAGCGCATTATCATAGCCGGCCCGTCCGATCGCCACCGGGGGCAATCCCTCCCACATGCCGCGGCGAAAGGCAAAATAATCGGAGCCGACGGGGTACTGCAGCACCAGCACCTGTTGGCGTGCCAGTTCGAGAAGTTCATTACGCCAGTGCGGCGCGAAGATATTGATATCGTATCCGGTCGGCAGATTTAACCGCGAGCCGACCATGAGAAACTGCAAGTGGGTGATCTGCCGGAGGGCAATGAAAAATTCCGGGGTCAACAGGATATCGCAATTCAGATACACCTGTAGATCATGGCGGGCGTATTCGGCTGCATGTGCAACGATATTATTGAACAGCGGTGTCCCGTATTCATTCGTTTCGATATCCGGTATTCGGCATACCCCGAGTTCCCGCGCGGCGATTTCGCTGCCTTCTCCGTCTCCATAGAGGATCACTTCGACCTGCGCATGGAGCGACAGCCAGCTCCGAATCGCCTGGTATTGATGCGTGCAGGCTAAGCCCGTGAACGGTTTCGGACTGGCCAGAAATGTAATCATAAAATGCGATCTACCCCTCTCGGTAGCATCATACGACAAGTAAATGCGGAGTTGCCGCACCGTGATATTCCAACCTGACCGGAATGGGCGATTATTCGTGCAAGAGCGACCGATAGATATCTTCCATCACCCGCGCACAGCGCGTGGCGGAGAAGGTGTCATGTATCTGTCGATACCCCGCATCGCCAAGTTGCCGGCCCAATGCCGGATCCGCCAGTAAGCGTTGGACGGCGTCCGCCAAACCGCGCACATCGCCGACCGGCACCAATAATCCCGACTCGTTATGCGCAACCACTTCCTCGATCCCCCCAATGCAGAAGGCCGCCACCGGCTTGCGCATGGCATGCGCTTCCACTACGGTACGGGAGAAGTGCGGTTGGATATGCGGCACGCAGACCACATCGCTGGCGGCAATGAAGCGCTCGATATCGAACCGAAACGGAAATCCCTTGATCTGCGATGTTAGCCCGCTCTCGGTCAGGAAGTCTCGCAACGCCTGTGCGCGCCGCCGCCCGGGATGCAAGCGGCCCAGCAAAGATAACCGAGGCGCCGGGATTAAGGTCGGTGGGGAAAACGACGGCATCAAACAGACCAGCCGTGGATCAGTCAAGCGAAGGTGCTGCATGGCGTGCAGGTATTCCCAGAGTCCTTTGATCTCCGGCACGGAACCACCGGCGAATAACACGACATGGGCATCAGGCGCGATACCGAGTTGTGCGCGCGCGTCCGGTTGCGCGAGTCGATAATCGAACTTGGTAAAATCGAGTGGTTCATAGATCACGGTCGCTTTGCCGGCGGCTAACCGCAAGGTGTGCAGATTATCCCGGCAAATTACCACCACGGCGTCGGCATACCGCGCGAGCAGGCGTTCCAGCCAGGCCTTTCGCACCCCGAATATCCCCGGCAGCACCGATTCGCGCACATGCAAGACGGTGGGAATACCTAACGCGTGCGCGACGGGCAAATAGGGCGCCAGCACGATCGAATTGAAGTGCACGACCTCGGGCTGAATGATCTCCAGCAATTCGTGTAATCGCGCGCACCCCTGCCGATAATCCCCGACCCATTCCAGCAAGCGCAGCCAATCCCGCGGGTTGGCGTAGGCATACCTTTGCCCGGTAGTATGGGTAAAGGGCATCAACGTCGTGGCGCAGGTGGCGTATCCGTGGGTGGCAAAGAGATCGAGCACGCCGGCATCGTTGATGACACTGCAGACAATCGGGTCCACCACTGCCGGATCCATCGCCTGCAACAGATAGAGTAAACTTAATGGCGCTCCCCCCAGCGCGCTGCCATGGTGGAGATAGAGAATTTTCATCTCACCTCACTCATCTGCGCCACCGTCCCGACCACGCGCGCCGGATTGCCGGCGACGATGGCGTGGGGGAGCACATCCTTGGTGACCACCGCGCCGGCGCCGACGATGGCGCCGTCACCGATACGCACGCCCTTTAAGACGATGCTGTTCATGCCGAGGAAAACATCCGCGCCGATTTCCACCGGAACGGAGATGGCCAGATCGGCATCCTGCAACGAGGCCCGGTCAGCCGGATCGAGCGCATGAAAGTCGGTGTCGACAATCGTCACATTGGCGCCGATACACGTGCGCGCGCCGATCTCGACTCGCCGGGCGGCGCAGACGGTGCAACCGCTCATGCGCACACCTTCACCGATCTCGATCCGCGCGCCGGCGCGCAGGGTGCGCAACACCACCGGATGATTGACACCAAGAGCAGTATATGCTGATGCGGAACACAATACGCAATACTTGCCGATCACCATGTAGGAGAAGGGCGCTTGCGAGACGAGCGGGCTTCCCCAGAAGGTAACATGCGCTCCCACCTTCACCCCGCGGCGCCTGACCTGCGCCGGCGTCACCAGGCGATACCAGAGTACCTCCAGATAGGCGGGATAGCGCCAGAAGTGTAGATATTTCCCCCATTGCATCGCTGCCATCCCTGTTACACCGCCACTTCATCAGCTTGCGTTTCGCATCCGGCAGGCCGCACGCGCCGGAAGAGCCGCCGGGCAAAATAGCCGGCGCAAAGCACGGACAACACCGCCTGTTGCGCCAGCACAACCAGCGGCTTTTCGGCATATTCATACCAGGGCCATACCGGAACCGATTGATCGCGGTGGCGTTCATACATCGCTTTTCGCTCCGGATCGACCGCGAGGTAAATCGCGGTTTTCCGCTTGAGATAGTCGGTGTCCAGCGCGCCGTAATGCTTCAAGCGCAGCGATGAAATTTTCTTTCGTCCGGTGATGCCCAGCACCGCGGGACAGTGGATGCGCACATCGAGAAAATATCCCGTCGGTTGTTCGCGCCACAACACGCGGTCGGGCACGGCAATCGAAGACAATTTGTCGAAGCGCGCCTCGAACGATCGCGCGTCCTGGTGAAAATGGAACCGGCGAAAGAAATAACGGGTAACCGTCGCCGACGCCATCATCGTCTCCAGAGTCGTGCGCGTGCAGCGATCTTCGAACCATTCATCGACATCCAACCAGAGCATCCAATCCGGTTGGCGCTGACGCGCCAGTTCATAGGCCAGCCGCTTGTCTCGCCCTTCCTCAAAGCCCACTGTCTGCTCCAACGCCACGACTTGTGGATGGGCGCGCAATCGCTCAACCGTGCCATCCGTCGAGCCGTTATCGACTACCACGATCTCATCGACCAGCGGCCCGATATGCGCGAGCCAATCATCCACGAACAGCATGCCATCTTTCACCCTGAGCATCGCGACCAGTTTAGGCATCCCAACTCCTTAAAACATCGACTTGAGCCGCGAATAGATTCGTGCCGGGGTGAGCGGGCGGAACTGACGCGGCGCGGAGGGATCACAGAACCCGCGCTCGGTAAAATCGACGTGAATTTGATGCCGGTCAAACAAGGCTTCGACCACCTCTTGTTTCCATTGCCCGCCCACGATGCCGGTCGGCTCATACGGGATCACACGACGACCGCCGTCATGAAAGACATCACGGTTCACGCATAAGAAACGGTCGTCGATACGCGCGGCGCGACGCGATCCATAGGATTCCAATTGCCAGGGATTTTCGTGTGGGCGAATATGACGGCTTAATTGCCGCACGTTCCACAAGCCCGCTTGCAAGGCAATGCGATAACGCGCGTGCCGGTCCACTTCCCACAGCAGTGGGTGATCCGTCGGATGAAACGGGCCATGACTGCCAAAATGCGTCAGCCCGATATGCGCGATCTGGTGTTCAATCATGTATTCGGCAAATTCGCGCAACTGCGCCACCTCGACCGGCGCATCGAGAAAAAAATCCTCCTGCAGATATAAGATGAGCGGCGTATTGACGATGGCGAGACAGCGCAGCAGACATTCCGACCAGGTCATCTGTCGATTGTGCGACCAATATTTGCCGACGCGTGACGCGGTAATCTGCAGACCGAGATAGCGAAACGATTTCGTTTCGGTATTCAAGACGATTGCCGATTCGCAGGCGGGCCAATAGGTGGCAAACAGCTTGAAAAATGGATACCAGGCATCCTCGTAGCTATCCGTACTATTCACCAGCACCGTTACGGTTTTCCGCATCGCGTCCCCCAAGATAATCCGTCAGCCGACGGATGGTTCAGCCCGTTTCATCTTCCGTTGCCATCCTTCGCCCATCGCGCGCAGCATCGCGAGCGGGTGCCGTGCCGAAAAACGCAGTAGGCGCCGGTACAGCGCGCGATTGCTCGGACAGCGCACGGCGACCTGCAAGAGCCGAATGGCGGCATCATTGGTGATATATCGTCGCTCGTCGCGCGTGATATCCACCGGCTGCAGGCAGGAGGCGAACAGTCGCTCGATCACCTCCACCACGCTGCACGCATCGTCGGCCGTGTGATAACGATGGTGTTCGAGTTGCTGCACCAGCGTTAACGGCACCTCGCTTTTCAGCAGGCTGGCAATCATCCGGTGCCCAATACGCGTACTGTTATCCGCCTGCATCGCACGATAGACTTGCGAGACATTGGCGCTGTGCCGGCGCAACGAGAGCAACACTTCCGGCAAGTTATGCAGGCGGGTGAGTCCACTCAATCGGCGCCAGAGATCGTAATCTTCCGCATGCGGCATGGCCGGATCGTAGCCATCGGCGCGCTCCAGCAGCGGACGGCGGATGAGCACCGTCGGATGCACGATCGGATCTTCAAAACAGAGCCGCCAGGCGATCATGTGGTGGGTTTCCGGTAAAACAACCAGTCCACTGCGCTGCCCTTGCGCATCGATTATCCAGACCGCGCTCCCGACCAGGCCGATTTCGGCATGGGCGTCGAGGAAGGCGACCTGCCGTTCCAATCGCTCCGGTGCGCTGACATCATCCGCGTCCATCCGCGCGATGTAGCTTCCTCGCGCGCGCTGCCAACCTTCGTTCAGTGAAGCGATCAACCCGCGATTCGGACGGGAAATACAGCGCAAGCGCTGATCCTGCCGATAGGTATTGATGATCGCCTGGGTGCCGTCCGTCGAACCATCATTGATCAGCAGCAATTCAAAATCGGTGAAGGTTTGCGCCAGGATGCTCTCGATCGCCTCCCGCAGGAATGCCTCTCCGTTATAAACCGGCATGACCACGCTAACACACGGCGCGCTTGCCATTCATTCCACCTCTTCCGTGTGGCCGGTTTCACCGGACGGCGCCGGCGGGAACGGCAACCCGATCTGTTTCCCAATCGCTTCAAAACGCCGGGTATAGGTATGTTCCCGCTGCGTACGCTCATAACCCGCCCCAGCAATTGCCAGGCGCTCATCTTCATGTTGCAAGTAATAGTGTAACCGGGCAATCAGCTCCGAGGTGTCAGAGAAACAGACGATCTCTCGCCCGATGTCATAATACTCTTCCAGTCCTTCCACCCAATTGGTAAGCAGAAAACCGCCGCATCCCGGCACCTCGAAGTTGCGGCCTTTTATTTGCTCACGAAACGGCGCTGGCACGGTCAGGGAATCGACCAGCTGCGGCAACGGCGTGTGGCGCAACCAGTCATGCGCTTGTTTGCCCCCCGGCAGTCGATCGAGCAAGCGAGCACCGCGCCGTCGAAGCGCGCTCGCCAGGCGTTTTCCCGGCGTAAGCATGCCAGTCGAGACATTGGACAAATTTAAATTGATGCGGCTTTGATTGAACAATCGAATCATCTCTGCCTGCGTGATGCGCCCGGCATCCCACCCCCGACCCCAGACGATGATGGGAATCTCCGCCGCCGCGATCTCCTCGACAATCTGCCGTCGATTGCCATGCGGTTGCCCAACAAATGTCACTTCGTATGCCGGCGATAGCTGGTAGGGATGATACAGATGGTGATTGCACGCCCACTGACTTTTCAGCGCATGGGCATACCCCATGCGGGCGTATTTCGGCAGCGCATCCGCATCCGTCGTAACCACCCAGTTAAAGCACGGCGCCCAGTGGCGGGAGAAGTTCTCAAAACGCCAATGATCGTCACAGAACCAGTTCACTGTGACGGTCGCGGTCTCAACAGTGATCTTCCGCAAGACGCGGGGATCAAGTTCGTCCTGAAACAAGACGGAAAACAAGAGGTCGGGTTGCTCCGCCTTCACCACTTCCCACAAGCGGCGATTCATGCCGGCCTTCCCATATTTCCGCAGCAGGCTCATGAAATCAAAATAGAGGAGATCGACTCCCATATGTCGCAACGAGTCGTAGAAATTGTAGTGTTCGAAACTGTAACCCCGTTCCGGCTGCCCATAATCATATTTCAACGCCAGATAGAGAATGCGCACGCTGTTCTCCCGCTGTGGTTAATTCACCAGATGCGGTGACTACGCCCTGAAGGACGTGGCAAAGGTATTGGGAAGCACGCTGAAGCGCGCTTGGGCTGCACTGAATGTTTTCGCCACAATGTGGACGGACTACTGATCACGCTGGCTCAACTCCGCTTGCGCGATAGTATCGGTCGGACCGCCGGCGTCTCGCCCAATGCCGTTAAAATAAGCATCCTTCGCCGGGACACCAAGGTGATTGTGTCACCCATAAGCGTTATCGCTCTCACACGCGTAGGCAGACAACGCAAAAGGGAACCGTTTCG
>Ga0118677_10008872_pt1 | contig 15930 bp, 13 predicted proteins | sample AliMusrvi5mmetaG_FD_86154 | JGI IMG/M metagenome (GOLD analysis project Ga0118677, IMG submission 86154) | reverse complement strand
AACCTGATCTTTGTGCTCAACTTCTCGGTGAGCAACTCGGTGTTCGGCCACCCGCTCCAGGTCACCGGCAAGACACCCTACCGTGTGGCGTTGGATTCCGACTCGGTGGCCTTCGGCGGCCACGGCCGCATTGATCCGGACGTCGTCTATCCGGTCACGGCGGCCGGCGTCATGAACCTATACACGCCGTCGCGGACCGGACTGGTCTTCGCCCCAACAGCTTTCTAACACACGTGTGAAAAGGTATTTCCTCAGAAGACTGCTGTTGATTCCGCCAACCTTGCTTGGCATCACGCTGCTGGTCTTCACCATCACCCGCTTCGTGCCGGGCGGCCCGGGCGAAAAGATGCTGCAACGGGCCGCGCGCGGCGGCGATCAGGGCGGCAAACGCTCCACCTCGCCGCAATCGCAGGGCGGCATGAGCGAGGAGCAACTCGAGGAAGTCGAAGAGCAGTTCGGTCTCGACAAGCCGATCCTGATCGGCTACGCGCAGTGGCTCGGCATCCTCCCCAAGGAAACCAACATCTCCAAGGGCGAGTTCGGCGCCCTGGATGACGAATCCATCGGTGGCGGCATCGATCCGGACAACACCGCCATCATCGTGCTGCGCGGCGACGGGCGCATGGTCCACGTGCTGCGCAACGGCGATGCCGTCGCGTCAGCCGTGTTCGCCAAGTCCGCCAAACCCATCACCGCCGATGGATGGAAAGTGCGCTATGAAACCGAAAAGGTCCGCCAGGAGAGATATAGCCAGCGCAACACCAGCAGCGACAAGCCGCCGTCGTATGCGCCGCGCGCGGTGGCCTATCAAACCCGCTTCGACGGCCTGTTGCAAGGCAACCTCGGCCGCTCCACTTCCTATAACGAGCCGGTGGGCCAAATGATCCTGGCGCGCATGCCCATCGCGGTGTACTTCGGCTTGCTCACCGCGCTTCTAACCTACGCGGTGTGCCTGCCGTTGGGCGTGCTCAAGGCATTGAAACACCGCACCTTCATCGACACCGCCAGCTCGGTGCTCATCTTCCTCGGCTATTCCATCCCGGGGTTCGCCCTCGGGGCGATTCTGCTGGTCTATCTCGGCGCGCGAATGCATTGGTTTCCGCTGTTCGGGTTGACCGGCCCGGATTTCGACCAACTCGACAACTGGGGCAAGTTGAAGGATCTGGCCCATCACACCGTGCTCCCCCTGACATGTTATGCCATCGGCTCCTTCGCGATGCTGACGATGATGACCAAGAACAATCTGATGGACAACCTGGCCGCCGACTATGTGCGCACGGCGGTGGCCAAGGGCGTGAGCTTCAGGCGGGCCGTGTTCGGCCACGCCTTCCGCAACTCGATGATCCCGGTGGCCACCAGCCTGGGCAGCCTGTTGGAGATTTTCATCGGCGGCTCGCTGCTGGTCGAGACGGTTTTCGACATCCAGGGCTTCGGCTTGCTGCAATATCAGGCGATGATCGCGCGCGATGTGCCGGTCATCATGGGCACGCTGGTCATCGAGGCGTTCCTCATGCTGTTAGGCCATGTGGTTTCAGACGTCATCGTGGCGATGGTGGACCCGCGTATCAAATTCGAATGACCATGCGAACCCTCGGCATCTTCCTCACGGCGCTCGGCGCTCTCGCAGCCACCGGCGAACTCCTCGGCCTCGCCTTCCCCACCGCACGCTGGTTCTTCGAGACCAGCCGCGATGTGCCATTGCTGCATTACCATCTATCCGATAGCCCGGTGTTCCCTTGGTTCGGCTGGCTGAGCACCGCGTTGCTCATCACCGGCGGCTTGTTCCTGATGCTGCGCTCGTGGCTCGGCGGACCGCGCAATCCGGTCACCGAACAACGCATCCGCCGCTTCCGCGCGATCAAGCGCGGCTACTTTTCTCTCGTCATCCTGCTGGTCCTCGGCGGCCTTGCCGGCCTCGATCAAGTCGTCGTCGGCAAACGCGCGCTGGCCGTCAAGTATCAGGGCAAGTGGAGCTTCCCCGCCTTCCAGCCCGGCGCATTGAAAAACGCGGACTATGGCATCACCGGCGAACTGGCAGAGGCCCCGGCGGATTATCGCGAACTCAAACGCAGGCTCGAACACGCCGGCAGCGGACGGGTGATCCTGCCGCCGATTCCCTATGACCCGACGGGCGACTCCCTCCCCGAGCGCTCGGGGCCGCTGGTGCAACGCGAGGGGCTCTACTTTGAATCCGGCGCTTCCCAGCCGTTTTCCGGCATGGCGGCAAGCTATCATGACGTCGAACGCTCGCTCATTCACCTGCGCTATTCGATGCGCCATGGCGTGCGCTCCGGTCCGGTCGATGGCTACGACACCGCTGGCACCGCGGTGTACAGCGGCGAATACAAGTATGGCACGCTGGTTGCCGACCGCTATAGCGGCAGCGACAGCAAGGACCATTTCCTCGCCCTGCCGAGCAGCGACCTGCGCGCGGTCAAATACCACCCCGCGCCACCGATGCCCGGCGAAGGCAACTGGCTGGGCACCACCTCCCAAGGCTATGACGTGCTCGCCTATCTGTATGGCGGCCTTCAGGTCAATTTCAAGGCCGGCCTGATCTATCTGCCCATCATCTATCTCATTGGCATCTCCATCGGCATGATGATGGGGTTTTTCGGCGGCTGGTTCGACCTCATCGTCCAGCGCATCATCGAGATCTTCTCCAACATGCCGTTCCTGTTTGTCGTGATCATCTTCTCCAACATGGTACCGGAGCGCTACAAGGGGCTGCCGGTAATATTGACCATCCTGATCGCATTCGGATGGATGGGCATGACCTTCCTGATGCGCACCGCCGCCTACCGCGACCGCGAACGCGACTACATCGCCGCCGCGCGGGTGCTGGGCGCCGGCACGCCGCGCATCCTGTTCCTGCACCTGCTGCCTAACACGGTGGCCATCCTTGTCACCCTGGTGCCCTTCACCCTCTCCGGGCTGATCTTCTCGCTGACCTCGCTGGATTACCTCGGCTTCGGCCTAACCGCCGAGTCCGCCACCTGGGGACGCCTGCTCAACGACGGCCTCGCCAATCTATCCGCCCCCTGGCTGGTCACCTCCACCTTCATCGTGCTCGTCGGCATGTTGGTCCTCATCACTTTCGTGGGCGAGGCCGTGCGCGAAGCCATCGATCCGAAAAAATTCACCTTCTACCGCTGATGCGCCATTCCACCGCAATCCTTGGAGCCCTTGCTGCCGGCCTGCTCGCCTTGGCTTGCAGCGGCTGCCGCCGCGACGCACAGACCACCGGCCGCAAGTTGGAGTACGAGGCGTTTGTGCCGACCTACAACCGCTACATTCACGAGTGGCTGCTCAAGCAACAAGCCGCCTCCAACCAGGACGCCGCGGACACCGCCACGAAACTAACAACGGCCGGGGGTGACGTCAAAACCGCCCTGGAAGCTCATGCCACTGCCATCCGCCGCGATCTGGACAAATGGGCCTACCGCCTCAGCCTGGGCGACTATCTCAAGCAGGGCAAACCCTCCGAGATTCCCGCCGACCTGGTCTGGCAGGACGGCATGGACCAGCCGGAAATCGGCGATCCGCGCGCCAGGAAGGGCGGCACCCTGCGCCGCTATATCCAGACGTTTCCCTCCACCATCAGCCCGTTTGGCGACAACTCCAACAATGAGTTCCGCAGCGAACTCTATGATAACATCGACATTCCGTTGGTCAACATCCACCCTGAGACCATGGCATTGATCCCCGGCGTGGCCAACCAGTGGGCGCTCTCGGCGGACGGCCGCACCACCTATTTCCGCATCAACCCGCAGGCGACCTATTCGGATGGGGTGCCCATCGCCGCGCGGGATTTCCTGGTGTCAGTCTATCTGCGCGTCTCGGACAACATCTTCGAGCCGTTCTACAAGCAGTTCTATCGCGAGGAGATCGCACAGGTGGCGATGTATGACGAGCACACCCTGTCGGTTTCGCTGCCCGAGACCAAGATCAATGCGCCGATGATTGCCGGCGGCCTGGTGCCCTCGCCGCCGCACTTTTACGCCGATTACGGCCCGGACTATAACGAGCGGTATCAGTGGCGTTTCCCGCCGACCACCGGTGCCTATGAGGTGCTGCCCAAGGATATCCTGAAAGGCGTGTCGATCACCAAGACCCGCGTCAAGGACTGGTGGGCGCGTGACTTGAAGTACTACCGCCATCGTTTCAATCCGGACAAGCTGGTTCACACCGTCGTGCGCGACGAATCCAAGGCCTTCGAGTTGTTCCGCGCCGGCGAGTTGGACACGTTCTACATCTACAAGCCGGAACAATGGTATGAGAAATCCGAGATGGAACCGATCTATAAGGGCTGGATCGAGCGCACCACGTTTTACAACCGCTACCCCAAGCCGCCACGCGGCTTTTACATGAATGTCCGCAAGCCGCCCCTCGACGACCGCAATGTGCGCGTCGGCATCAACTTCGCACTCAACTGGCAGAAAGTCATCAACGTGATGTTCCGCGGCGACTACCAACGCCTCAATGCCTTCAACGAAGGCTATGCCATTTACAGCGACCCGTCGATCAAGGCCCGTTCCTACTCGATCGAGTCGGCCCGCGCCGCCTTCCGCGCCGCCGGCTACACCATCGAGGGCGCGGACGGCATTCTAACCAAACCGGACGGCACCCGGTTGTCAACCGCGATTTCCTACGGGACCCTGCCGTTGTATGACCACCTCCTCGCGATCCTGCGCGAGGACGCCAAGGCCTGCGGCCTGGACCTGCGCCTCGACGCTGCGGAAAGCACTGTGGACTATAAGAAGGCCATGTTGAAGCAATGTGACATGGAATTCTGGAGTTGGGCCATCACCCCGCCGGTGCCGGATTTCTATCAGTTCATCCACTCCGTCAACGCGCTGGATGCCAAGGGCAACCCCAAGCCGCAGACGAACAATCTGTGGGTCTGGGGGCGTGCGGACACCGACCGGCTGAGTGAGATCGTGCGCACCGGCCGCACGGTGGAGGAAGTGCGCGATGCGTCATGGAAACTCCAACATATCATTCACGACGAGGGGTTTTTCGCACCGGGGTACACGGTGGATTTCGTGCGGCTCGGCTCCTGGCGCTGGGTGCGCTGGCCGGATTGCGAGAACACCCGCTTCAGCTCACCGGTGGTGCTCGACCCTCATGATGTCTTCGTGCTGTGGATCGACGAGGACATCAAGAAGGAAACCCAGGCCGCCCGAACCAGCGGCAAGTCGTTCGGCGAATGCAACCGGGTGGTGGATGCCTACCGCCTCCAAACACCCGCCGTCGCCAAACCCGAGGACGCGCACAAGCCATGAACCCGCCCGCCGAAATCATCCTTGAGGTGGACCGACTCATCACCTCGTTTGAAACCGACCGCGGCATGCTGCGCGCCGTCGATCAGGTTTCCTTTTCGGTGCCCCGCGGCAAAACCGTCGGCATCGTGGGAGAAAGCGGCTGCGGCAAGAGCGTCACCGCCATGTCCATCATCCGTCTGCTGCCGCAACCCGCGGGGCGCATCCTTGGCGGTCAGGTCCGCTTCAAGGGCCTCGATCTGGTTAGGGCCAGCGACGCGGAGATGCAGAAAGTGCGCGGCGGCGACATCGGGGTGATCTTCCAGGAACCGATGACCGCGCTCAATCCGGTGCATCGGATCGGCCGGCAGGTGGCGGAGGTGTTTCGCATCCACAAGAAACTAACAAAACGGGACGCCTGGGATGCCGCCACCGAGATGTTACAACGCGTGCGCATTCCGGATCCGGAAAAGCGCATGATGGATTATCCGCACCAACTCTCCGGCGGCATGCGCCAGCGCATTGTCATCGCGCTGGCGCTGGCATGCAAGCCCTCTCTGGTGATTGCCGATGAGCCAACCACCGCGCTCGACGTCACCGTCCAGGCGCAGATCCTCGATCTGATGAAACGGCTGCAGGATGAGATCGGCATGTCGATCATTCTCATCACCCACGATCTGGGTGTGATCGCCGAGACTTGCGACGAGGTGGTGGTGATGTATGCCGGACGGGTGGTGGAACGCGCCAGCGCCGAGGCCTTGTTCGAGCATCCGCTGCATGCTTACACCCGCGGCTTGTTGCAATCCATCCCCACGCTGGAAAGCCCCTCCAAATCCATCCTCAAGACCATTCCCGGAATGGTCGCCTCGCTGGAGGATCATGTCCATGGCTGCCGCTTCTGTCAGCGCATGGGCCGCAGCGCGAGGGTCTCTAACGAACGCCCGCTGTTTGCCGAAGTCTCTCCCGGTCACTGGGCGGAAACCTGTCCCTTATGCTATCAGCCCCAATGAACCCGCCGTGACTGCCAATCCACTGCTCTCCGTTGCCGATGTGCGCGTTTACTTCCCGCTGCGCAGCGGCATCATTCCGCACCGTGCCGGGTTTGTTAGAGCCGTCGATGGCGTCTCGCTGCACATCCAACCCGGCGAAACGCTCGGGCTCGTCGGCGAATCCGGCTGCGGCAAATCCACTCTCGGCAAGGCCATTGTGCGCCTGCTCAAACCGACCTCCGGCAGCATCCAGCTTGAGGGTGCCGACATCACCGGCCTCAGCCAGCGCGAGCTGCGCCCGCTGCGGCGCAATTTCCAAATGATTTTCCAGGATCCGGCGGAGTCGCTCGACCCGCGCATGAGTGTGCAGGCCATCATCGAGGAACCTTTCATCATCCATGGCCTGGGCAACCGCGCCGCACGCCGCAAGATGGTGCGCGAGTTGTTAGACAGGGTCGGCCTGCCCGCCGCCGCGGGCGAGCGCTATTCGTTCGAGTTTTCCGGCGGCCAGCGCCAGCGCATCGGCATCGCCCGGGCGCTGGCCCTCAAACCCAAACTCATTGTGTGTGACGAACCGGTCTCCGCACTGGACGTTTCGGTGCAATCGCAGATCCTCAATTTGTTAGTCGAGTTGCAGCGCGACTTCGGCCTGTCCTATCTGTTCATTGCGCACGATCTATCCGTCGTCAAACACGTCAGTGACCGGGTGGCGGTGATGTATCTGGGCAAACTCGTCGAACTCGCCACTGCCGAAACGATCTATCGCGACCCGCGCCACGCCTACACCAAAGCCCTGCTCTCCGCCATCCCCTCCCCCGATCCCAAGGTGAAGCGCGCGAAAATCCTGTTGGAAGGCGACGTCCCCTCGCCCGTCGATCCGCCGCCGGGCAGTGCCTTTGGCCACCGCATGAGCCACCCGCGCTACGCCGAAACCATCGGCGCCGATCTGTCACTCGGCCAGATCGCCCCCGGCCACTGGCTCGCCGCCGACGCCTGCTGCATATCTAACGAGGACCTGGCAGCCCTCCGCCCCGGAGGATAGGCATCCTGCCTGTCATGGCCGACGGGCTTCCAGCCTGTCGTTTCAATCTAGAAAGGAAAATAGAAACCACGGATTTCACGGATTGCGCGGATGATGAAAGAGTTATGAATTTCGAGGCATTCACCTTTTGGGTGGGCCTGAAATTTGATAGATCGCAGTCATATTCTCCGTGTAATCCTCTTCAATCCGTGTAATCTGTGGTTGGAAACGGCACAGCAACCGTTTCCATTTTCCTTCTTGGGTTCAATGGAGGACGGGTTGAAGACGCTGCGCATTGGAACTCCATGGACAGCTCCGCACCGCGGCGGACAAGTCAGCCCCCTCCCAAGGCGGTGGCGAGCCTCCGCACTCCAAGGCGGTGGCAAGCCACCCTCTCAAAATCAACTTGGCTGGCGCCGCTTTTGGGCTATTGTTTTCCCATGTCAGCCAACGAACTGCTCAAGCGCATCACGACCTCCCCGGAAATTTGCCACGGCAAGCCGTGCATCCGCGGGCTGCGTTACCCGGTGGAATGGCTGCTCGAACTTCTGAGCGGCCCCACCACGGAAGCCGAGATCCTGGCTGACTACCCCGATCTTGAACCCGATGACCTGAGGGCTGCCCATGCCTATGCCGCCCGCTTGGCCCGGATCAAGCGTTTCGAGACTCTCCCTGCGGCATGAATTTCCTTGTCGATGCCCAACTGCCCCGCTTGTTGGCCGTCCGCTTGAACGAGCTTGGCCAGTCCGCCCGGCATACTCTCGACCTCTCCGCAGGCAACCGCACCTCAGATCGCACGATTGCTGAACTGGCGGACCTTGATGAGGCCGTGGTGATCAGCAAAGACGCCGATTTTCTCAACTCACATCTCCTCCGCCGCAAGCCCGCCAAGCTTCTGCTGGTGTCCACAGGAAATATCCCGAACCCCAACCTTCTTGCAATGTTCGAAACTCATCTCGACCAAATCGTCGCCGCATTGCGCGATTCCGCCTTTGTCGAACTTACCCGGACCGGCCTCATCATCCACGAGTAACCAAGCATGCGATCACCGGCGATGTCGGCCCGGTCGTCGCCGAGGCCATCACCGCCTACTTCCAATCCGCGGCCGGCCAACATGTCCTCGTGCGCCTCGCCCTACTCGGCATCGATCCGCTCTCCGACAACTACCTGCCCATCCCCGCCGCCGCCGACTTAAGTGCCGTGTCGCGGCGGCGCTTCTAGCACGCGGGACGTGGGAAACTCCCGCCCCACCACCGGCCGCGCGGGACATCCCTAACGTCGCTCATAGATCTCGCGCACCGAATCGCGCAAGAGCACGATAAAGGTGAACACCCCCAGCGCGGTGCCGAAGGGAAACTGCACGCAATCGATGCCCGCCACAATCAGCGAGAACACCCGGTTGACCTGCTTGCGCAGGAACAGCCCGGAGAGCAGATTGCCCACACCGCCGGCGACCAGCAGGACGCCGAAAATCAGGTAAAACCACTTGAACATCGCAAAGAACTGTTCGGGGGGTGGGTCTCCACTCTTCTGATTTTTCCACATTGCGGGGTTGGTCATGACACTATGCATGAGCACATAGTGCAGCGCGAGAAAGCCCAGTCCCACAATAGCCAGGCCAGCGATGACAAAATGGAAGATGGCCAACAACCGCAGCTGGTCCATGTCGGTCTTGCGCTGATCGCGCACTAACGGGGGCAGTTCATTCATGGTGTGTTGTCGTTACGGTGAAGTGAGAGTTGCTGCGCCAAACATGGCATCAATTCTTTTTCGCCTGGCCCTTGTCGTCGAGGTTCTGGTTGAGGTCGGCGGCACTCAGCTCGCACTTCGCACCGCTGGGCGGAATGTCCACATGCGCCGTCCACAGGATCGCGTTGACCACCAGGCGGCGAAAATTCGCTTCGCCCCAATTCTTGTGGTAGTGCCCACCGGTGAAACCGAAGCCGCGGCCGATGCCATCAGGCCGATCATAGACCCACGCCATTTCCTGCGGCGTGCCGGCGGCCACCACCTTGCGCACGGTGGGATTGCCCTCGTGCGGGCCGTCGTTGCGCGCCATGGTGGTCGCGGGCGCCACCGCAACAAACAAGGGCGTGACACCTTTCATGCCATCGACGAAACGCATGTGGAAATACCATTCGTCCTCAATCTTGAAGGGCATCACTCCATTGGCAACAGGATGCCTTGGAAAATCCTTGAACGCTGCATCCCAGGTCGGGTTGACCGACCAATCGACCTCGAACGCACCGCCGATCCACTCGAGGAATTCCTTTTGGCCCTTTTCCTTGGTCGGTTCCACCGCGTAGTGGATGCACGCGAGGCCCACGCCCTTCTTCATGTAGCTGTCAATGATTTGGAGGTGGTTATCGCGGACCAGCGGATGGCCGCCCCCGCCGTCGGAGAAACACACGATGGCTTTCGCGCCGTTGAAGATAGCAGGGTTCTGCGGCCAGCCATCGCGGCACATCACCGGGAAGACTCCTGGCGTCTGTTTGAGCTGATCCATCAGCAACGCGCAACCGGCAAAGAACTCATGCTCGCCCGGGCCGTGACTGCGGGGACCGGCGATCAGCACGATTTTGGTCAACTTCGCATCGCTGGTGTCCACTTCGAGTGGAACCTTGGACTGATCAAACGGATCGGTCTGCGCGGCGCGCGCCACGTTTGTTAGACAACTCACGGACAACATGGCCAATAGAACAGTTAGGGACTTGCTTGGGGGATTAGCACGCATGACAAAACCAAATTTCGGGTTCAGAAGTCGGGAATAGGGAGGCCGCGGGATTCGACGCTGCGGCTACCCGCAGCGAATTCTAGCCTTCCAGCCCCAAAATGCACGCCAAATCGCTTGACCTTTCCTGCGGCGGCGGTCCACCCAGTGCCTGTTCCAGGATGCCCCGGTACAACTCGGCGCGCCCGCCGAGACAGGCTGGCAGCAGCGTCGCTCACAACCGTGGTGCGTAGGATGGCCGCCGAAGTGGGCACCGGGTGCCGGGCCCAATTTCAGAAAATCTCAGAATTATGGCTTGGTAGTCCGGCACGACTGGGTATTGTCCGCCGCAGCCGAAATCGCCTATGGATCTAACAACAGTTTTCCGCCTCTCTCCGTTCGACAATCCCCCACCCGCTTCAAGTGCAGCGCTTGGTTGAAGGTGTGATTCTTCATGGAAACGCCCGCACAATCCGTCCAGCATGGCAAGTCGATGGGCATCGAGCTGTCACGCGTGATCGCCGCCTTCATGATCGTGTGCATGCACAGCATGATCGCTTACGAGGAAAACGGCGGACAAACCGTGCTGGGGATTCAGCCGTACCGGTTTGTTGGCGGCATCTTTCTGTGGGGGCGGGTGCCATTTTTCATGATTCTTTCGGGTTACTTTGCTGCCAGGAGTTTGACGAAACCCGGGATGTCGAACCGGCGGTTTCTGCAGACCCGATTGATCGGCCTTGGTGTGCCCTATCTGGTTTGGAATTCGCTCGCACTTGCCATGCAAGGGTTCGGAGACTTCCTGAGAGTCACCCATGACGACGCCACGGCGCATCACCTCAAATATTATGTTTCCGGCATCTTTGGAATCGGCGCGATTCCCGCCGATTATCCGATGTGGTTTGTCCGTGACATCATCGTTGTCAGTTGCCTCGCCCCGCTCCTATTGAAATTCCGCCTTTGGCTATTTGTGCCAGCGATGGCCTTGATCTCGTTTCCTGCGGCCTCGATGATGGGGGCTGAGTTCGGCATACCGCGGCCCTCCTCGTGCGGATATTTTGCGTTAGGCATGCTCATCCAGTTACTGGATGTGAGGAGGTTAGGGGCACTTTTTGCTTCTCCCGCCCAGGGTTGGATCCTGTGCATGGGGTTGGGATGCCTGTCTGTATTTGTGAAAGGGGTTGACCTTGGTGCCATCGGTCCGCTCCTGGGTGCATTGTCGATCGTTTTGCTCGGCGAGGCCATCGCAGGCGGCTGCCCGCGCCTCGCCAACCTGTTATCGTCCGCGTCGCCATCGACATTCCTGCTATTTGCAGCACACATGCCGCTCATCAATGCCATCATGGTGTTGGTGATAAAATACGGAGACATGGGCAACTCCCAGAAGTTGGTCTTCTATTGCTTGCTTCCAATCTTTCTAACCGTCTTGCTGGTGATCGCCCACAACCAGATCAGGAGATTTTTCCCCAAATTGCTCTTTCCGCTGACCGGTGGCCGCTGAGCGGGCCGGGCGCCCCCGGTTCCTGTTAGGGCGCGGGATAGGACAAGCGGAAAAAGCGCGCAGTCCCGGCAAGTGGCTCGGTGTAGGGTGGCACCGGTGCCGGCACGATCGACGTCCAAGCACCTTGCAAGTCGGTGGTGGATTGGAGTTGGCCGGTTCCGCTCCAATCGAGCACGATCCGGCCATCCACGATAGCCGGCGGATAGAAGATTGGAGCTTGGGCGGGAGTGACCGATACCACCATGGCCCCGAGGTAGATGAAATGGTTGGCGTTGGAATTTTGAGCGGTCGGGGACAATTCGACGAGCAGAGTGCCGTCGGCGGTTGGCATGAGGTCGGCCAGGGTCGCCAAGGTATCAACATTGTTGGCGGGATTGAGAGTGGTGCTCGTGACCGCAGCGCCAGTGACGGTGTAGAGGGTTTCGCGATTGTCCGACACACCGCTGCGTGAGGCGTAAAAGCTCAGCGAGTAGAAGCTGAATGGATCCAGCCCGGCAAGCCGGAACGCAGGGGACACATCTGCCAACCCATTGAAGGCTTCTGAATTGCCATAAAACGAGTCTTGGGTGGCCGACGCCGGGAACGCCGTGGACGTCAGGGTGCCGCTGGTATTGACCCCATTGAACCGGCGGACCATCTCAAGCCGCACGCTGCTGGCCACACCGGTGTTGTCAACGAGCGGGTTGATGGTGGCTGTGTTAGACAGCCCGACGGTGGTATCGGCGTTGTTCCACGCGTTGAGCGGATCGTCGGCGGGCCCGGTGGTTGTGTTGGCGGCGCCGAAATCGATGAAAAACTTGCCGCCCGCCGGGGCGGACTCAGGTGAGACAGCGACCGAGTCCGCGGGCATCGCGTTGCCAACCGTGTCCTTGATGGCGAGCCCTAGGCCGACGGTAAAGCCCGGTTGGATGGGCGAACCCAGCGTGAGGGCGACCGCAGTGCCCGTGCCGGAGAGCGCGGAGGAAACCACGGGGACTTGCCGGCCATGGTACACCACGGAGAAGTTCGCCGGGTTGGAGGCTGGGACCGCGGCAAGCGCCTCGTTGAAGGGGATGCTGATGGTGGTTGGATTCGACAGCAAGGGTAGGCTGGGAGTCGGCAAGAGTCGGCCTGGAGGTGGCGGGAGAGGCTTCGAGATAACCGAGAGGATGGCTGGGCTACTGGTCGAGGCCGATACATTGTTAGATACTGTCACCGTGTAGCCCGAGCCATTCAGGCTGGCACTGGCATTGGGCAGAGTATAAGTGAGGGTGGTGGCGCCTGCAATCGCGCTGTTGTCCCTGAACCACTGGACGCTGTAAGGCGGTGAACCGCGGACCTTGGCAGTAAAGGTGGCCGGCGCATTTTCCGCCACGGTTAGCGAGACGGGTTGGCTTGAATAGGCAATACTGGCCGTGCCGGAAACGGTGTCCCACGCCATCTTTTCGAGATAGGTCGCATCGACCGTGAGTTGCAGGTTGAGCGAGGAGACGGCCGGGTTGGCGTGCAGTCCTTCCGGGCTTTGGCCGTAGATGGTGGCGTAGAAAACCGCCGCACTCAGGAAGTAGCCGTTGTCATTGCCGTGATAATCGTCACTGCCGTGCAAACCGCGGAAGTCCGGATGGGACTCGGCGAGCAGGCCACCCGCATTTTCCCAGCAATCGCCAACCGGGGCGACGCTGACCGGCGGGTTGGAAGGATGGCCTGAATTGAGCGAATCCTTCAAATTGAGGTAATTGGCGCGAAGTTCCGCCTGCATTTCGTCGGTCGATGCAAAAGTGCCAGCGGTGGAAGTGCCGGTGATCAGTGGGTGCTTGGCGGCGCGGGACCACGTTTCATAGAGCAGCACCTTGGTGGCCGGATCGTTTGCAAGGACCCGTTCATAGAGCAGGCTGCCATAGGTGATGTGATTTGCCACACTGCCGATGTGGGTGGGTTCGGTGGAGTAATTTTGCAGGATCACGTACGTCCAAGGCTGCGAAGCGATCACCGCCTGGGTGGTGGCATCGTTCTCGTGGAATTGGTAGTTCACGCCACCCACAGCGCGCATCACGGTCGTGGCATCCAGGTGCCCGCCCGCGCTGGCGAGCCTCGTGAAGATGTCCGGCACACTCGCCGTTCCGCCCGCCGCGTATGTGAAACTGTTGCCGACGAAAAGGATCTTGTCATCGGCCCAAGCCGGCGAAGCGATGGAAACCCAAGCGAGGGCTGTGAAGGCCCGCAAAGTCGGCGTCAAGTTCAGTTGCATGATTCGATGGGGTTAGAGGATCCATGACAAAAGAATCTCTTTTCGTCAAAGTTAGGTGAATAGCACACCCCGCCACAAAAAGCAAGAAAATGCTCTACAAACGTACTGCCAGCTGCGATGAAACCCGTATGAACAGACGCCTTTTCATCATTCGGGAAGCGGTGGCCATTTTCATCGCCGCAGCTTGCCTGGGTTTTGCCTACGATACGGTCAGCCCGCTGGGCCTCGGCAAGCCAACCGCGGTGTTTCTATCTGCGGCCACGCCTGCCATCGCACAAGCGCCTATCAATCCTACCGCGGCCCCGCCGCCGACACCCGCACCGCCGCAGACATCGCCCGCGGCGGCGCCGCTACCCGCGCAGATTGTGAAGTGGCCGGAGGTGAAGCCCCTGCTCGACAGCGGGGCGATTACCCTTGTGGACACGCGGCCCAGCGAGGCTTTCAAGACCGGCAACATCCCCGGCGCGGTATCCCTGCCAAAGGAGTTGCTGGAGGAACAACTCGCCCCATTCATGGCCAGCCATCCGAAGCATGCGCCGCTCGTCTTTTATTGCCAGAGCGCGTTCTGTGGGGTGGCGCAAGCGGTCGCCGCACAATTCACCGGGGCCGGATATACGGATGTGCGCGTGATGGCCGGCGGCTACGTTGAGTGGGCGATGGCGGAGGCTAAGGATTCCGTGCCACCGGGCACGCTGCCCTCACCGGTCGGAGGTGCGCGATGAATGCCGCGGCAAAATCCCGGGGACTCGCAGCACTGCGCTGGCTCATCGGTGGCTTGCTCGTTTGGGCAGCGCTGGGGAAGCTGGCCAACCTGCAGGACTTCTTCACCACGTTGTTGGCCTATCGCCTGCCGCTGGCCATGGGAATGCTGAAAATCATTGCAATCGTCCTCCCCTGGATGGAACTGCTCTGTGGCCTGCTCCTGCTTGCAGGCACCCGGATTCAGGCCGCGCTGCTGTGGGCATTCGTCCTCTTCGCGATCTTCACCGCCTGCACCGGCTTGGCGTGGATCCGCGGACTGCACATCGCATGCGGTTGCCTCGACCTGCGGCCCTTAGGCATTCGACCTGGCAGCAACCTCGCCACCTTCCTGGAGTCCACTGGCTTCGCATTCCTCCGTGCGGCATTATTGGCCACTGCATCCATCGTTCTATTGCTTCGACCAGCCAGCCTCACCCCAACCCGCGCGCCATCCTCAGAACTCAGGAACCTGAGGCCTGATCCCAGCTAGGCTTCGCCATCTGCAACGGTGCGCCACCCGGTTAGCCAACAGCCGCCGGCTACGGCCCGCTGCTGCCGACGGCCGGGGCCGGATAGATGAGCCGGTAAAAGCCCGTGCCGCGCACAATCGGCGGACTGTACGCACCGAGGCCTTGGCCGCTGGCGTCTGCGGTCAGGTTCAGGACCGTCGTCCACACCACCGACGGGCTCAGGGTTGGCGTATACTGCACCCCGTACGTATAGCCGGGAATGCCGCAGAACGAGAACGCCACCGCCCCGCCTGCCTGTGCCGTGAAACTCGTGATGCCTGGAGTCAACGTCACGTTCACCACGCTGTTCGCCTGCGCGCCGTGGTTGTCCTGCACCGTATAGCTGAAGCTGTCCGCGAATGTACTCCCCGCATTCGGGGTGTACATGACTACACTGCCATTCACCACCGCAGTGCCGTGCATTCCGTTGCCCACGCCAATGAGGGAGACGTTATCCCCCGCGTCAGGGTCGGAAGTCTGCGCCAGGATTGTCGCAACGGGGATGCTTATGACCGTGCCCGGATTGCGCGTCACCGCCACCGGGTTCGCCACCGGCGCGCGGTTCACCGTGAGCGTCACCGCAGCCGTTGTCGCCGCGGTGTTGACTCCGTCGCTTGCAAAGATGGTGAACCCATCCGTTCCGCCATAGCCCGGATCCGGCTGATAGGTGAACCCGCTCGGCGTCACGCTGCCGCCCGTGGAAGTTTGCGTGCCACCCGTTACCAAGGTGCCGTGCAACGGGCTCACTGCCACGGTCCACGTCAAAATCAGGCCGCCGTTCTTGTCGGTGACCGCCAGCAGCGAATTGATCGAAGTGGCCGGTGCGTTGGGCGCCAGCACGATGTTTTGGTTGCTCGCGTTGTTGAATGCCAGTCCGGCATTGCTCCCCTGCATGATGAACAGCCCATGGACAAAAGGGTTGGCAGCCGAGTTCGACACGCCGAGCGTGGTCACCGTTCCGCTGTTGGGCAACT
>Ga0118677_10008870_pt1 | contig 15931 bp, 12 predicted proteins | sample AliMusrvi5mmetaG_FD_86154 | JGI IMG/M metagenome (GOLD analysis project Ga0118677, IMG submission 86154) | reverse complement strand
CGGAAGGCACCCACGCCACTCCCGCCATCGCCCACGGCAGCCTGTTCATCCGCACCTTCAACCACCTGATGCGTGTGGGTCCCGGCCAGTGATGCATCGGTGGTTTCCCACTTGGCTCAGCACCATGGCCTGCCGGTCCAGCACAATCGGGAGCGGGGCACTCCCGCCGCCGGGCATGGCTCCGCTCTCCCTCCTCGTCAACTGCTCATCAGGTTTCATCGGCACCCGTGTCATCCGGCACCTACACGCGACGGGGCACCGGGTCACCGGCCTCGACCACATCCCGCCAAAGGATCTATTACCGGAGGGCGTGGCGTTCCACATTTGTGACATCCGCCAGGAGGAACTGCCCGACAGGACCTTCGGTGCCGTGGTCCACCCTGCCGCCCTGGCCGGCGTGCGCCAGTCGATGGACCGCCCGCCCGGATACGAGAACACCAGCGTCGCCGGGACGAGGCATGACCAGAGCGCTGGGGTGTCAACGACCCGGAGATCCCCATCCGGCCTAATCGGAAACCGCCGCACAAAATATCCGGCAGGATTTCTTGTTAAAGCTGACCCAATGCCTATTCTCGCGCTTGAGGTGATTTGCCATGATTCTGACGAAATCCCCCGTCCCCCCCGGTCCGGTCACCGGCCCTTTCAACGGCTTTCACAGGGAGGCAAATTCCTAGCATAGGATACGAATATACCAAGGTATATCTAGCCGGTGCATTGGATCTTCCCTAATCCTCACAATCCGAAGTGAATGTGATTTATCTTGAAGCACCCACCACCCAGCCGCCCTCGCTTCTTCCGCTGCGCTCCTCCCTTTGGCGTTCTCAAGCGCCCTCACCCCATAAGCGAATTCCTGGGGATTGTTCCACCGGAGCCAACAGAGAGAACGGAGGCGAACGATGCGCCTCTGTTGTCTCCGTAGTCTCCTGCCTAAGCCTCTTCCGCTTTCCAATAACCGATGACTTCCTTGCGCCGCCCAGCGACTGGCCGCGCCGCAGTCGGCGCCCCATAAGCGGCGCCGGCTTTCCCAAACAACCACACCTCGCAAAGCAAATCCCTAGCAATAGCCCCGGCCTCCCATGAACCACCTTCCACCCCGGCTTCTCGCTGCCGCATTGGCGCTGCTCGCCGCCCCGGCGGCCCTCGCCCAATCCACCGCCTACACCACCCCCGTAGGCTACGTAACCCACGAGGCCCACGCCAGTGCATCCACATTGCTCGCACTGCTCGTTCATCAGTCCACCAAAGCTGCCGGCAGTTTCGACATCATTTCGGGCACGACGCTCACCGACATCCATGGCGATTTCACCACCGCTCTGAGCGACAGCACGCCCTACCTTGTCGAACTGAGGGGCGGCATGATGGACGGCATGGTCCTCGACGTCGTCTCATTCACCGCTCACACGCTCACGGTCGCCGAGACGCTTCCGGCCGCGAGCGACATTGCCTATCATGTGCGGGCGGTGCCGCGGCTTTCGGAGATCATCCATCCTCTCCAGCCTCTGGCAGTGGATGATTTCAACCCCGACAACGGCGATCTGATTCTGATCCCCTCCGGCGCTGGACAATTCGACCAGTATTATAGTTCATCCCGCGTCAACCACATGGGATACTTCAACGCCGCAACGGGGCGGCCGGAAGATCCGCTGCTGCGGTACACCAAGGCGTTCTTTTACCTGCGCAGGGGGGCCGAGTCTATCAACTTCGTTGTTTCCGGCGAGGTCAAGATGGAGAGCACCCTACTGTCTGTCACCGACACCTTCAATTACCTCGGCACCGTCAATCCGTCAATCAAGCTCGGCGGGATCAGCCTCGAATTGTCCCTCAAACCGGGCACTGCGGATACTGCGGACATCATCTGGCTGCAAGACGCGGCCGGGGATTTCAAACGCTACTTCTATTCCGACGGCACGCCGCCATTGACCGTCGGATGGCGGCTGGTCAATGCTCCTGCGGGTGACGAAAACGCCGAGCAAGGGGAGGAACCGATCATGGCCGGCATGATCATCCAGCGCCGAGCGTCGGCACCCTACCATGCACTTCTCATCCCCCCGTATGGCTACAGCAATTACAGGTGAGCGCACAAGCCCCCGGCACGAACCACAACCACCGCCCAACCATGAAACCATTTCTCGGACTAAGCGCCCTGCTCCTCAGCCTCATTGCGGACATCGCCCATGCCGGATCGTTGTCAGTTTCCAACTTGAAGGGATTCGCCTCGAATCCGATCGTCGATTGCAATGGCTCCCCGCTGACGGGGGCTGATCCGGTGGTCGTGGCAGTCGGAACCTTTGCCAGCGAACCGGCGAGTGCCGTGCCCAATGCCGGGCAGGCGGTCTTCAGCCACGTCTATCAACGTCTGCTCGCCGAATTCACGCCCTATGGGGCTCCGGGGGCGCTGCTGCTACCTGCCGAGCCCCTCAACCTGCAGGGCGTGTTCAGCTTCCAGGACAACCTGATGGTGACGGGAACCCCACTCGCGGACAAACCGGTTTACGTCGTCATCGCCTGCGGAGCCGACCTCGCCGCCGCAACCCAAGTCGCCATCCTGAAAGTCGCCGCACGCTTCGAAGCCGATGATGACGGCAGCCCGTTCGCCAAACTGGTCGGCGTTGGCACCACCCTGGGAACGGTGACGATCGTTGGGTCCGAGACCCGCTTCACGGCCGCCGCCACAACCTTGGATACAAGCCCGGATGCCGCCTACAGCCTCGCCGAAATCGTGCCGTCGCCTGAAATCAGCGTGGAACAACCGTCCGGCACCATCCTGACCGACGGCACTGCCATGATCGACTTCGGCACCGTCGCGGTGGGTGCCGCCGGCGAGCGGACATTCACGATCCGCAACGTCGGAGGCTCAGATCTAAAGCTAACTGGAACCCCGGTTGTGGCAATCGACGGCACCGGTGCGAGTGACTTCACCGTCCTTGCCAATCCCGCCACCCTTATCCCGCATGGGGACCAAACCACGTTCACCGTCCGCTTCACGCCAAGTCGGGAGGGGCCGCAGGCGGCCGCCCTTCGCATCGCCAGCAACGACGAAGGGGAAAGCCCGTTCGACATCGATCTAACAGGAACACGGGCCTCCGACCTGTCCGCGTCCTTCAACAGCCGGGAGGACGTGGGCCTAACGGTTGACGCCCTCGACGCGAGAGGACTGGCGTTGAGCCTCGCACTCGGCTTCCGTCCAACTCCTGACACCTATCTCACGGTCATCAACAACACCGGTACCGGTCCCATCACCGGCACTTTGGGAAACCTCGCCGATGGCGGCATGATCGGAGCCAACTACGGCGGCAGAACCTACTATTTCATCGCCGACTATTCCGGCGGCGATGGCAATGATTTGGTGCTCGCGCTGTGGACCCCCGCCGCGAGCGCGATCCTTGTGGCCGACGGGGCCGGTGCTGCGGTATTGCGCTACGATTGGGCAACTGCAATTCCAAAGACATTCATCCCTGCGTCGGCCTTCATCGGGGCGCCCCAGGGCATGGCCATCGGGCCCGACGGCAAACTTTATGTGCTCGATACCGATTTCGCCACCAATCAATCGCGCATTCTGAAGTTCGATGTTCTATCGGGAAAGAACCTTGGAACCTTCGTGGCCACCGGCACCGGGATCAATCGCGGCAGTTTCCTCGCATTCGACTCGGCGGGCAATGCTTATGTGCAGCAGGATATCGCACCGATGGTTGTCAAATTCCACCCGGACGGCACCCCCACCGGCACCCTGTTCGCGACCCGGGTTGCCTTGCTTGCCACCGGCCTCGGGGTGGGACCCGACGGCCTCATCTATCTGGCGATTGGGGATGGGGGTTCCGGACTGGCGGACATCATCCGTTGCTCCCCTGATGGAGCCTTCGTGGACACCTTCGTTAACGACCTGGGGAATTTCAACGGCTACCGCAAGCCCGTTTGGGACTCGCTGGGGCACCTTTACGCCGCCAACCTCAACGATGGCATGATCCGGAAATTCGACGCAACCAGCGGCGCGTTGTTGTCGACCCTCAATCCACCAGCCAACGGTTACGTCGGTCTCTGCCTCGTGCGCGACGGCACACTCATGGTCGGCGACGTCTGGAACGAAATGATCTATCGTATCGCTCCCGACGGAACCAATCTCGGAACCTTCGCCTCAAATGTCTTGGCCAATGACATGATTCCGCAGCCATCTCCAACCGTCTATCCCGAGATTGTCGTCGAACAGCCTGCCGGCATCGCGCTGGTTTACGGGACGGCGGCAGTCGACTTTGGCACCGATGTTGTCGGCGGCCACGGCACTCCGGTGCTCTTCACAATCCGCAACGACGACTACGGCGACCTGACGAATCTGGCGCTTGCCATCGTCGGTCCGGCAGCCGGTGACTTTGCCATCGCCGCCGCGAATTTGCCGGCGACACTCGCAAGCGGCGAGAGCGCAACCTTCAGCGTGACCTTCGCTCCGGTGACATCCGGGGCGCTGGCCGCCACCCTCCGGATTGCTAGCAACGACGCCGACGAGAACCCGTTCAACATCGATTTGACCGGCCTTGCCTTGTCATTTGTCACGGATTCCGACGGTGACGGACTCAACGACGCCACCGAGTGGAAGATGGCCATGCTTGGATTCGACTGGCAGAAGCCACAGCCCGCGCTCGTCGCCACCTTGTTAGGCAACGCGCAGGGGGCCGGTCTCTTCACCCGTGCGGCGCTCGATAACGAGCGTACCGCCGGCCGCAGCGACGTGCTCAACAATCCCAATGCCTACTCGCTGTACACACGGCTGCAACTCCAGGCGCTCAAACCGGATGCACCACTGATTTCGCGGGACCCGACCAGCGGAATTTTCACCCTCAAGATGAGCTGGAAAAAGTCTACCGACTTGGCTGATTTCATGAATTTCCCGGCCACTCCGGCCGGGGTATCGGTGACCGAGGAAGGGGACATCAAGTTCGAATTCAGCAGCCCGGATGGCGCGGCGTTCTTCCGCTTGGAAACGGGAACTAACAATTAGGTCGTCGCCACAATTTCCTCGCCATTCGCGGGCACGCTGAACTTCTTTTTCCCGCCCTCCGCTACGGTCACCGGTTCCTTCAACGGCCCTCACCCCATCCACCCCTCCAAATCCGCCATCGCCGCCCCGGCGTCGCCCCTGGCTCCTTCCGCGATCCGGCGGGTGATGGGAGAGTCCGCGGGAGGAGCGCCCCGGCGCGGGTGAGCTACCCTTGTGACAAGCTGCGAGAGGCTCGTTTTCGGGTGGCTGGAGATAGAGTTGGCACCCACGGAAAATAGCAACACATGCGGAGTTTACAGCCGAATCTGCGGAGACGCCCGACCTCGGCTTGGCCATTGTACATTGGTTATTGTTAGGTCAAAGCGCCGCGCCCCCCTTCTTTCCAGCACCCGCCTTTTCACCGCCCACCGGTCCGGCCGCCGGCCCTTTCAACGGCCTTCACCTCAAAACAAATGCAATTTTCTAGCAGTCGGGATCACCTAATAGCGGTTTTTCAGAAACCATTCAATTCATCCGGAATGTGAACAAATTAGACAGCTCAATATGAACCAAAAATCATTCAGTCGCATCATTCTGGCTACGGCAGTCGCGTGTACTGCAATGCTGACCTCTTGTGTCGGCATCAACCCCATGGTCTTGCGCAACCCGGGCGACCGTGTTGATCCGGGAAAAGATGCCGTAGTGCTGATGACCTTCAAGGTTTCCAATAAGGTCAAACCGGAGTACCAACCGAACCGTGCCACCGTGAAGTTAGGCGGAATTTTCTACGGAAGCCTTGGGGACAACCCGGCACGCAGTGCGGGCAGGGATTTTAATGAATATATTCTCAGCATGAGGGTGGCGAGCGGCTCACGCAGCTTGGAATACGTCGTGGCTTCTTCAGCGATACCGATGGTCTTGGGTGCCGGCAGCATTATTCCAATGAACATGGCCGTCAACCTGGCACCTGGCCATGTGTACTACCTAGGCCGGGTCGAAGCAGTCCTCAGGAAATGTGAAAAGGATGAACCAGCTTCGGCAAAATTCCCCTTGATCGATCAAGCGATTGCGGGTTATTCATCCGGTGCCTGGGATGTAACGATTCGGGACAATTACCAACAGGATATGGAAATGATCCAGTCCCGTTTCACGGCAATGCAGGGGGTGCATGTGGATAAGCAGATCCTGCCCGCTTGGACACGACCTAGTAAGACAATTCAAGCAGGAATGTTGGATAGTCGATTACCTTAGTATCTGTCTGATAATCGCGACGAGCATTGAGAAGAGGTTCGTGAATGATGCTTGCGCCACATGGCAGACAACCCCCATTTCCCCTGCCCTCCGGTCCGGCCACCGGCTTTTTCAACGGCCTTCATCCAAAGATCAAACTCCCTACCATGAAATGTTCAAGATCGCAATTTCTGAGAACGACGGCCGCAGCTTTTGTCGGATTGGTGTTCCCCCATGTCAACGCCGAGCCGTCCGGTAATCCGGACGAAGCGCTCCCGGCGAAATTGGCTGTCGGGGAAATGCCGCCACCGACCGGAGAGTTGTCCGGGCAACTTCGCTTGATGGACGACATCATCCCTGCCTTTCTAAAATCAGCAAAGATTCCCGGATGCACGGTTGCCGTCATTGCGAATGGTAAGGTGCTGGCGAATCGGGGATACGGATGGTCGGATAAGGAGTTGTCAACAGCGATGCAGCCCAATGCCGTGATGCGAGTCGGCATTTGCGAGGAGCCCGTTGTGGTTACGGCCCTCAAGCTGCTTGTGGCCGAGAAGCATATTCTGCCCGTGAGCAAAAAGCCCCTGACCCTCGACATGAAGTACTTCGAGCTCGTTGAGCGTGAGTTCCGAGTGGCCCCCATACCGCGCGATCAAATGATTCCTGCGCTCGAGAATCTTACGCTGCGCGATATTGTTGAGCACCGCGTGACTCTCCGCCAGATCAGCGCATTTGGGCGGGAACCTCGGACATATCCGACGTATCGGGACGCTATCCGTGACATGAGAACTAGTCCCGCGTTGAGTCTTGAGATGGAAATGAGGGCTGACGGCAATTCGGCGCCTAAGGCCGTATACGAGGTGGGTCAGAAAGAGGATACCGTTGCGGCGGGACTTTACTTGCTTCGCTTTCTTGTAAGTCAGTGTACGGGCGATTATCCGGGCTTCCTTAAAAAACGCGTTTTTGGCCCCTCTGGTGCGGGCGATGCAGTGGTGCAATCGCGTAATGTTCCGCGGGACCGGGATCCCCGTGAGGGCCATTACTGGTTCAATGGTCAGGGCTTCAGCATGATTCCGAGTGATTTTGGAAAGAACAAGCTTGTCCCCTTTACCGAGGGCTGTAGCGAGTGCGAAATCGTATCGCAGCCGGCATTCTCGGCCGAAGGATTGGCCAAGTATTTACAGCATTTTGGAATGGGCTCGAATGAGGCTCCCAAAAAAGGCGTGACAGGTGTTACCTCCGTATGCGCCAGAGGGGATAGGAGTAGCGGGGCGATCCTTGAGCAGAGGCCCGAAACCGGTTGCAGCATGGCAGTGCTGTTCGATCGCTCGCCTGACAATTGGGTCATGAACCCGAAGATGACAGCCCTGCGCGACCAGATCGTCAAAACAGTGTTTGAGCCGAATAAACTCTGAGAAAAGCGCATCCATACGGGCACGCCGTCGATTTGACGACGGCTAGAATTTCTTGCTTTCTCAAACTGAAACTCCCATTCCCCTCTCTAGTCCGACCACAAACTCTTTCAACATCTTTCACCCCATCCACATCCCCAAATCCGCCATCGCCGCCCCGGCGTCGCCCCTGGCCCGTTCCGCGATCCGGCGGGTGATGGGAGAATCCTCGGGAGGAGCGCTCCGGCGCCGGGCGAGCTACCCTTGTGAGAACCCGCGGGAATCTCGTTTTCCGGCGGTTGGAGACGGGCCGGTTGGAGGTGGGTGTGGAAGCGTTCCGTCAGGCGGGTCACGTCGAGGTTCGTGGTGCCGAGGAACGCGTGACCCGGTCTCATGCGGTCGAGGTAGCTGCGGCAGGTGATTCCAACCGCGAATGGGCTTGTATCGGGCGCGTCAACCCACCACCTTCAGGGAGTTGATCCCTTCGATACTCGCCTCCAATCCCCCGCCAATATGAAAATCCTTCTGCTGCTTCTCGCCCTGATCCTGCCGATGGACCTCCGCGCGGAAAAGGAAACGGTCCGGGATGTCCCCACGGACAAGAGCAAGCAGAGGGAAACGCAGGATCCCCTGACGATTCGCGCCCTGACGCGCTTGGAGAAACGGCTGAACATCAAGTTCAACATCCCGTTTCCCGCCACGTTCGATATTGATGCCTACATGAAACGGCCGATCGCCCTGTGGGAGATTGGAGGCTCGAAAGTGAGTGTTACCCGGCCGATCGTGAATCCCTACGACGAGCCCCGGACGGTGGAATGGATGATCGGCCCCGCCGATCCCAAGAAGCTGCCGTTTGCCGACAATGTCCAAGCCCGGATCGACCTTGATGACCATGGGAATTTCACCCGTTTGAACCTCATCGCGGATTGGACCAGCAACAAAGGCGATGAGCATCAGCTCGACCGAGATGAAAACGAGTCGGGTGCCGAGTTTTTCGAACGCGCCCGGCTGACCTATCAATCCATGGCCAAGAAGGCGAAGGATCCGGTTGCGGCAATCCTCTACCTGGTAGCTTTTGAAAAAATGGCGTCCGCCATTCAAACCCTGCGCAAGGAAGAAGCCCGCGCCGAGCCGGCGGCCGATCCCAAATAGATCGCCCCGCCCGCTCCGGCCACCGGCCCTTGCAACCGCCTTCACCTCAAGAGCAATTTGCCAGCGGTCAGTAAATCCTATTCCCCAACCAACCCATCCCATGAAATACCCTGGCATCCGTCTCACCACATTGCTCGCCGCTTCATGGCTCTGCATCTTATGCACGACCGTTCACGCGCAGGCACCCTCCTCAGAATTCACCACCACGGCCGCGAAGAAGGTCAAGATCCTGGAAGACTCCTCGCTCGAAAAGAACCCTGAGATCGATCACTTCCGCCACCTCTGCCCCGGTCTCGGCGGCTATCAGGTGATTCATGAGGGCGGCGATCTGCGAAGCTGGCTCAACCTCAAGATCAACGGCAAGACCACCGACCTCATGACCGCCACCCTGACCGGCATCCCCGGCCAATTTCCCGCGAAGGCCAACGACGTGGTCCAGTGGCGCGGCTTCCGCAAGGGCGACATATTCATCCCCTTTGCCATCATCTACCGCGTGCGTTCCAGCACCGCTGATGAGAAACAACAACCCATCGACACGTTTGTCATCATCAAACTCGACAAGGAAAACTCGAAAGTCGTGGCCCACCAGCCGGGAAAGGACGGCAACGAAAAAGCCGAGCAACTTGCCGACAAACTCTGCAAGCCGTAGACGGTCGTTCCATCACAACACCAACCCCCGCACTCCGGCCCGATCACCGACTCTCTCAACGGCTTTCACCCCAAAAGCAATTCCTTAAGAGTCATGTCCAATTACCGACAAACAAAAACCCAAAGGGTGCTTTCATGCACCAAACCCAGCCTCATGGTACCAGGGTGCGCCGTGGGCATGATCCTTTGTGCTGCGCTTGGCCTTGTACTGGCCCAATGCAAGGGAAACCACCCCAAGGATCAGTCCGGAAGAACCATCTCGAGCGGTGCCGCCAAGCGAAAACCCGGTCGGGTGCTTCTCGTAGGAGGGGAGATTTATCCCCAACCCGCCATGAAGAAATTTGTGGAATGGGCTGGCGGCAAAAGAGCCAGAATCCTTGTCGTCATGTGGGGCGGCATGGACCATGACGGCGGAACTTTCAATCGCTTCAGCAGGAACATCAAGGACTTTGAGCCTGCCGTCATTCGCAGAGGCGTCAGCATAAAGGATATCGTGACGCCCGAAGGCCGTGCTGAATTTTTGAGACAGATGAACACTTCAACGGGGATCTTCTTTACGGGCGGTGATCAAACGACGATCATGCAAACGATCATGGCAGCTCGTCTCCGGGAGGCGCTTAACGAGAAATACAATGGCGGTATGGTCTTTGCCGGAAATAGCGCTGGAGCTGCGATGATGTCGCGCACGATGCTCACCGGTGACACAACCAATGATGGCATCGTCCCCGACACCCTTGTTCTCTCCAAAGGTTTGGGACTCATCAACTCCGGCATCGTGGATCAACATTTCATCGAAAGACACCGACAGAATCGCTTGCTGTCCGCGCTCATGAAATCAGATGAAACATGGGCCGTCGGAGTTGACGAAGGTAGCGCCGTGGCCGTCCAAGACGAACGCTTCCTGGAAGTCCTGGGCGAGAGTTATGCGATGATATTCACACAAACAGACAACCGGACGCTGTTGAAACTCAATCTGCTGCCCGCAGGCAAAACCCTCGATCTCCTAACCTTGCAACCCACCCGCTGATGATGGGCGGCGGCTCGTCATTGCGAGCGATCCCCACACCTGGAAGGGAGTCAGCGGGTGCATGGCCGCGATCTTCTCGTCGCTCTGGTTCACCAACAGCCACCCCTTGATGGACGCGGCCTCCAGGCTGGCGGCACCCTCTTGGCGGCCAGCGTCATCGTGACAGCGGTCAGGGCGGAAGTGTCCTTGTCGGTCGTGACGTCCTGCCGGCATTCGATTTTCCCCCAATTGGGGAAAATCTGCCCCCCGGCGATGAGGGAGTCGGTCAAGGTGAGAACCGCTCAACCCGTTCATCAGGCGCTTCAGCCACCTTCCGGGCACACCCGATGATGTTGTCCGACTCACCCGATTGTCGGCGGTGAGGCCCGCATCCGGGCCGGTGCCGAGGGAGCCGGAAATTTCACTGTGTCGTGCCGGGCGCAGCGGATCGGGCGACCACGTGGATTGTCTGGTGGATTGTCCGGGCAGGTGCCCCACTCGCCGCACTTCGACTCCTGCTGTTTCTGCACGCACCCGCGGCGCAAGGAGATCGCCGCCCGCACCGAAGCCGTGCTGCATGACAGGGGCCTGGCCACCGTAGCCTGATGAAACGGGGCCGCGGCAAATCAAGCAGGGCGCACAGTTCGCTGAGGAACAGCACGAAATTGGACGCTCGGCGGCCCCGGAATTTTCCCAGCGTTCGATGAAGGCGGTGATTTGCTCGGGGGTGGCGTCGGACATGGGAGCGTGATTTCGCGGCCGGAGAGTGTTACCCGGCCGCCGAAAGCTGGGAGGATTCCAACAGGGGTCCCTCAGGGAGGCAAGGGCTATCCGACCCTCATCCGTCCCAAAGCCGTCATCACATCATCCGTCCGGAACGGCTATGACCGACTCGGAAACCCGGCGGGACCCAGGTGGCAAGTGCGGGATTCTTCAATGGGCTCTTATCCAGCCAAGTGCCGCATGCTTCAGCTCCAACATAAAATATTTGGTTTTCTTGTTGACCGCTCCCGCGCGGTTGGATAGATCTCGAAACAGGTCCAATGAAATCAATCCGATTTGCGTTTGTAGCTGTCATGACCATCACAGCATCCGTCCGTGCCCAGGCCATGGATTCCACCGATTCCCCGGAGTCCGTCGTGGCACAGGTCGCCTCACCCGCTACCGCCCGGATACTCGGGAATATTCCGGACGGCACGCCGCCACTGCCCCCACCATCGAAACCCGCTTTCGTCGTTCCCGCAAAGGACATCCTCGCCACCACCACGCACCAGCAAGGTGGCCGCACGATCACCATTCAAAAGATCAAGCCCATCGCGCTGCCATCGATCCCGGCACCCCCGCCGCCTGCCCCGGCCATTGACGAACCCGCGTTCGGGGCACAGTTCGCCGAACGCCGTGCACAACATCCAGCCGCACGGCTTCTTGTCCTCGGCGCAACGGTGTACCACTCGAAGGCTGCGCCGCCGCGCACGCTCATTGAATACCGGCCCAGCGGAACCGGCGAAACAGCCACATTCTGGTCATCTGCGGATTTCGCTATACTCCCCTGGTTCTTATCTTTCGTTGGCAGCGACGGACGAATCTACGATTCGACCGTGTTCTCGCTCAGCGTGGACCGCGATCAAATGGCCGCTGCACACGCCGCCCACCCCCGCGCACCCGCCGCCCCGGACATGCCGGAGTTTCCCACGGGGGCGGCCACCTTCATAGTGGTGGGTGACACGCCAGACGACCCGGAGATCCTTGCCCCCATCCAGGCCCTGCACGATGTTTACAACAGCGAATACCAGCGGCTGAAAACCGCATGGGAGAGCCGCGAGCGTGCCCGCATAGAGCGCGAGGCTGACCTCAAGGCCCATCCACCGCATCCCAAGGATATCACTCTCAACTACTGGCGCACCGAAAAACCCGCCGCCGTGAAAGGAGCCGCCCAATGAAGCGCGTTCTTTCTCTCGCCACCCTGTTCTCCGCGCTGTGTGTGCTTCCCGCCTCCGCGATCCTGGATACCAATTCTAACGGAATGAGCGATTTATGGGAAAGGGCAAATAACGCCGGCGAACTCTTCCTCTCCACTGATTTCCCCTACGGTCCCCTGGACGACCCCGATGGCGACGGATGGACCAATGCTGAGGAAGCGGCCGCTGGCACCAATCCATTCGATCCCAACCCGCCCGACGGATTGATCCAGCCGCAAACCGTCCACATCCCGGAATCCTGGGCTGACATTGATGATGACGGGCTTGAAGAGCACACACTCGAAGAGATTCAAGTCACCTGGCCGCAGATTACTGGAAAAGCATACACCGTGTTCTTCTCGCCCGACCTGATCGATTGGCTTCCCGTAGGGGAGACGTTTGTCGGCAGCGAAACTGAACAAGTTTACCACTTTCCTCTCTACCAGATCGAGGGCCAACCCCCGCCCCCTGACAAACAATACTGGCGGATCAAAATCGGGGACGTCGATTCGGACGGTGACGGGTTGACCGATGCTGAGGAAGCGGCCCTCGGCACCGACCCGGACAGTCCCCAGACGGTCAGCGGTTATCCTGACATGTGGCTCGCCGAACAATACTGGGCAACCCTTCTCAGCGCCGGCTTTTCCTCACTTGACCTCGATGGAGATCCAGATGGCGATGGTTTGACGAATGCTCAGGAGGACATGCTTGGGAAAAATCGCTATGTGGCAGACAATGATGCGGGCATCGTCCAGGACTCTATCCGCAACGGGAAATTCTCCGAGCCCTCCATCGGCAGCGGGGAACGTCCAGAGAACGATTCCACTTGGAGTGAAGATCAAACTTGGGATTACTGGGAGGGCTTGCTTCCCGACGCCGCAGGGAAGACAAGCTGGACAGCCGTTGTCGGCACGAACATCGAATACCAAACCGTCACCCCCAAAGAGGGATGTGGTCAATACGTTGAATTGAAGGCGGAACCAGAAAACCACTACGGCATCAAACAGACTATTGGCACGCGGATTGGGGTGAATTATATGCTTGTGCTCGATTGCAGGGCCCGTGCAGTGGGCGCGCCCGAAGAGCCCCTGGCACCTGAGGAGAGCAACTTTGAGATTCAGATCGAGGGAACAACTCAGGGGACAATTACCAAGTTGATCGATTTCAGTGCTGCCGGCACACCTACCCCTCCAGGCAACTGGACCACTGTCCCGGTCGTCTTCACCGCGAGTGACGTGACTGTGAAAATCTCGCTCGTCCCGGTCTACAATGTGGGCAGCAAAATGGGGGGATTGGTGGATAATGTGGACCTCCTCCCGGTGGAGGTAGTCGAAGTTTCACCAAAAACGAAAGACGAGGAAGGTAACGATATTGCCGGATCTGAGAAGCCATCGACCGGCAAGCCGTTGACGCCATTCGTCGAACTCAACCCGGTTGCTGACAAAATAGCACATCGGGAATTGAAGGTGAAAATTGGCGAAGCCTTGCAGGGAAAAACCGTCACCTGGACGCTAGAACCAGTGCCAGACGCGACGCCAGCCACTATCCGCGGCGCGTGGACAAACAGCACGACTCATCCAAACCGGTTTGAAGCATCAGCCACTTATGGAGCGAATGGATTTACTTCGCTTTCTCAAGCTTCCAGCAAGACAACCGTGGCCAACGATGGATTCACAGCCATCCGCGTCAACGTTCCTCCCATTGGGTTCAACCAAGTGCGGATCAAGATACAAGTCGAAGGCGCGACGGCGTCGATTGACCTGATCGACATGGAAGTGCCAGGTGTGGTGGTGATTGATCCGGGACATGGCGGAACAACTAACGTGCAAGGCTCGTTATCGAACAATGCGGTGAGTCCTTCTGGGGTTCTAGAGAAAACAATGACGCTCGATTATGGTCTGGCTCTGCGTGACTCCCTGCGTGCCAAGCGGCAGCAGGACAAACTCAATCTCCGGGTGTTCATGACGAGACAGACTGATGATGAAAATCCAACCGGTGCTGACCGTGCCCACAAAGCGCGAGACAATGGCGCGGATGTGCTCTTCGTTCTTCATTTCAATTCAGATGATGACAGCGGCACGACGGCACATCCCCGTGTGCCCCATCGGTCCCGAGGGACGCTGGAGTGCTATCGCATAGACAGCAATGTATTCCCCCAAGAGGATACCGACTTGTCCAGTGATCTGATTGACTGCATGGTTGCCGCGATGACTCCTTTCGATGCTGGAGCCAATCATCGAGTCCGGGTGGCCTACGGAGGCACCGGGTTGGGTGGACCAGCAGTATCCAGTGACGCTTACAACGGAAATACTGCAACTTACCATCCGATTAGAACCGCTTACATTGAGGGTGAGTTCATTGATTTCGGGGCTAACACCGCCGCAGACCATACCGATGACGCGGTGGACATTCTCTTAAACACCGGGCCAAATGCGCCGACGGTTAAAACGGCAATCGCGGACTCTATTCGGGACGGCATACTTCAAAATTTACGGAATCAACCATAACCATAGACGTGAAACGCTCACTAATACCTGGATTCATTTTGATGGCACTTTTTACCATCTGGTTCACCTGCCGGAACCGCCCGGTTCCAATCACTGATGTGCAAAATCGCAACCAGAAGGAAGTTGGGCCAGTTTTTCCATTGCAATTTGGGAAGAAAGCTGGATCTAGGGGGCAACCATCGCCCGGAAGTCTGCCTCTCGTAAGGATGAAGGAGGAAGCCTACGTAGTTGATTACGCCGCTGTCGCTAGCTCCCATGAGAACCCCCCATTCGAGTATAGAGGGGGGGATGATGGAAACGGGCGCGTGATAGACAAAGAAGGTAAAGCGCTGATGGAGTCGGGAAAGGAAATCGGAATATCCGGAGCAGTCGTTGGGCCGAACAGAGAGCATGTGCTTGTTAAGGGGACTCAAGGGAAAAATTTTGTTCTCACTCCGGCAACTGGCGGGAAGCTCCAGCTCCCCGTTTATCCCCCCGGAGCGAATATGTTTCCTCTCGATTGGGATTGGATTGGGGAGCAAAGTCTCTTGGGACAATCCGGCGTAGAACGTCTCGGGCCGGATGGTAAACCTGTAAAAACAGAAGATAATGTCGCTGAATCTAAACTCTATGTTTATGATATAAAAACCCAACAGCTCTCAGAGGTGGCACTGCCGGAAAAATTTACACACGCCGTTTTCGGTGTCATGGAAGTGGTTCCTGATGGACATGTACATCTCGGTCTCGAAGGAATTGAATACACAAGTTGGTGCAAAATCGCCGCTCCATGAATTAGTTATGAATCAATTCTAGTTCATCAATAAATGGGTTCTGGAGAATGGGAAACGGGGTCAGTGTGCAAATCCTGACAAATACTTGATGATGACCGAATTGCCATTGTGGCGCTTTGCGAAATTCCAACTTGATATCGTGCGTGATTTCCACGCTGATCCAGTGCTGGCTTCACAGCGCAGGCACCGCAGAAACCACGGGGAGCGCCGGGTTTAGGAGACCCGATATTGGGCCAGCTACGTTATCGGGTCCCCGATAACTTCTGGCAAGGGGGGCACTCCCCCCTTTGATCCCCCTGGAGG
>Ga0118677_10008868_pt1 | contig 15933 bp, 12 predicted proteins | sample AliMusrvi5mmetaG_FD_86154 | JGI IMG/M metagenome (GOLD analysis project Ga0118677, IMG submission 86154) | reverse complement strand
GGCGTGGACGTGGTGCCGTGGGTGGCGATCGGCGAGCCCACGGTGGCGACGGCGCGGGGCGCGACGAACGCGGCGCGCGACGCGGCCTGCGACCTGGTGGTGGCGGTGGGCGGCGGCAGCGCGCTGGACCTCGGGAAGGCCGTGGCGGGGCTGCTGGGAAACGACGGCGACCCGCTGGACTACCTGGAGGTCATCGGGCGGGGCCTGCCACTTGCGCTGCCCGCGGCGCCCTTCATCGCGATTCCTACCACGTCAGGCACCGGTTCCGAGGCGACCCGCAACGCCGTGCTGACGTCGCCCGAGCACGGCATCAAGGCCAGCCTGCGCGGCCCGTGCCTGTTGCCGCGGCTGGCCCTGGTGGACCCGGACCTGACGATCCCGGTGCCGCCCGAGGTAACCGCGGCGACGGGCATGGACGCCCTGACGCAGTTGATCGAGCCGTTCACGTGCCTGCGTGCCCAGCCGTTCACGGACGCGATCTGCCGGGAGGGGATCCGGCGGGCGATCCGATCGCTGCGTACCGCGTTCGTCGATGGCGGCAATCGCATGGCACGGGAGGACATGTCGGTCGCGTCGCTGTTCGGCGGCATGGCGCTGGCCAACGCGGGCCTGGGCGCCGTGCACGGGTTCGCTGCGGCCATCGGGGGGCGCTCCACGGCGCCCCACGGGGCGATCTGCGCGCGCTTGCTGGGGCCTGTGATGGCGGCCAACCTCGCGGCCGGGCGCCGGCGCATGCCGGGTACGCCGGCCCTGGAACGGTACGACGAGGTGGCGCGGCTGGTGACCGGCGATGGGGCCGCCACGGGGATGGACGGCGCGGCGGCGGTCGACGCCCTGTGCAGGGACCTCGGGATCCCCGCGCTGTCCAGTTGGGGCCTGGTCGAGGCGGACGTCCCGGGCATCGTCGAGGCGACCCTCCGGGCCAGCAGCACCCGGGCGAACCCGGTGGTCCTGTCCGCGGACGAATTGCGCGCGGCACTGCAATCGGCCCTGTAGCCGGGCCGTCGAGGAAATCCCCATGGCCGTAACGAACCTGGAAGTCGCCCAGCAGGTGGTCCTGGATCCGATCGAGTCGATCTCGGATCGCGCCGGCATTCCGCGCGAGGCGCTGCTGCCATACGGGCGTCACATCGCGAAGGTGGACCTGGCCTTCCTGGAATCGATCCGCTCGCGGCCCGAGGGGCGGCTGGTGCTGGTGACCGGCCTGTCGAAGCATCCGGCCGCCGAGCGCATCGACGTGGGCGGGGCGGGAAGGATCGAAGGCCTGTTCTAGACAGCCTTGGGCAGGCCCTGTTCGACAGTCGATGACAACGAGTCGGGACCGGAACGTGCGCGCACGCCGCCGGGTGTGCGGAACCGCACGGGGCCTCAACCCGGCCGCGCGAGGCGGGACGGGCAGGAGCCTTGCAACCCCTTGTGTTTCCAGCAAAGCCGCTGCCACGCGTTGATGGCGCGCACCTTGCTAGCCCGTCAGAAGGATTCCGCGGCTTCACGGGGGGTGCGATGAAGGTGGCGATCACGGGTGCGACAGGGCATGTCGGCGCCAACGTCGTGCGGGCGCTGTTGGCCGAGGGCTGGACCGTCCGGGCGCTGGTCCGGCAGGACGTCCGGGCGCTGGAAGGCCTGGACGTCGAGCGGGTCCAGGGCGACGTGCTGGAGGCCGGCAGCCTGCGGGCCCTGTTCGAGGGGGCCGAGCTGGCCTTCCACCTCGCCGGCCACATCACGCTGGACCCCCGCGGGGCGACCCGGGCGTTCGAGGTCAACGTCGAAGGGACCCGGCACGTCACCCGGGCATGCCTCGACGCCGGCGTGCGCCGGCTGGTGCACTTCAGCTCGATACACGCCTTCGAGGACCGCCTGGGCGGCCTTCCCATCGACGAAAGGCGCGGTTCCATGAGGGACCCCTCCCGCCCTCGATACGGCCTGTCCAAGGCGGCAGGGGAACGCGTAGTGATGGAAGCCGTCGAGGGCGGGCTGGACGCGGTGATCGTGAATCCGACCGGAGTGCTCGGTCCGCACGACTACAAGGGGTCGCGGATGGGGCGGATCCTGCTGAGCCTCGCCTCGGGTGCGATGCCGATCGTACCGGAGGCCGGGTACGACTGGGTCGATGCGAGGGACGTCGCGGAGGGTGCGAAGGCTGCCGCGCTGAGGGGCCGCACGGGCCAGCGGTACATCCTGTCGGGAAGCCGGGCGTCGCTGGCGGACCTGGGACGGCGCGTGGACGAGGCCCTGGCCCAGAAGCGGATGCGCCTCACGGTACCCCTGTGGACCGCCTGGCTGGGCGTGCCCTTCGATGCGCTCGCAAGCCGCCTTTCAGGAAGGACGGCGCAGTGCACGCCCGACTCGATCAAGGTGCTCCAGGGAGAGAGCCGGGTGTCCTCGGCCCTGGCTGCGGCCGAGTTGGGCTACACCTCGCGGCCGCTCGACCTCACCGTGGCCGACGTGCTGGCCTGGAACCTGGGCAGGGAGGCGTCGCCTGCCGTCGCCTGGCAGCCTTCCAGGGAGGCAACCCGATGAGCGACCAGGACCTGTTCCGGATCGGGCTGCTGGCATGGATCGGCCTGGCCCCGATCATCGCGATCCTCCTGTTGAAGATCGCGGCTCCCTACGGGCGGCATGGCCGGGGATCGGTCGGTCCCCGGGTGCCTGCGCGGCTGGGATGGTTCCTGATGGAGCTGCCGGCGCTGGTCGTGTTTCCGGTCCTGGCGTCGCTGCAGGGGAACCTGGAGTCGCCTGCACGCGTGCTGCTGGTCTTCCTGTGGATCGTGCACTACGCGAACCGGGCCCTCGTGTACCCCTGGAGGCTGCGGGCGGGAAGCCCGATGCCCGTCGTCATCCTGGCCTCCGGCATCACCTTCAACCTGATCAACGGCATCCTGCTGGGACTGGGGCTTTCCCTGTTCGACGCGCCCCGCGGCTTCGCGTGGTTCGCGGACCCCCGGCCCTGGGTCGGCCTGGCGCTGTTCCTGGGAGGGTTCACCCTGAACCTTCGCGCGGACGCCGTGCTGCGGGGCCTGCGGGGACGAGGGCAGGGCGGGTACAGCATCCCGCGGGCCGGCTTCTTCCGTTTCGTGTCCTGCCCGAACTACCTGGGCGAGATCGTCGAGTGGACCGGGTGGGCCCTCATCTCGTGGAGCCTTCCGGGGCTGGCGTTCGCCGTGTGGACCGCGGCGAACCTCCTTCCGCGGGCGCTGACGCACCATCGCTGGTACCGTCAGAAGTTCCCGGATTATCCGCGGGATCGCAAGGCCATCCTGCCGCTGCTGCTGTGAGCCCTAGCGGCCCCATTCCAGCTCGCGCAGCGAGAACAGCGAATCCGGAAGGCCCTGGTTGACCTTGAACTCGGTGAGGTCCAGGCGGGTCTGGTGGCCCGTGCGGTTGTCGGTGACCAGGATCACCTGCGTGCGCATCGCGCCTGCGCCCCAGTCCTTCAGGTCGGTGTTGTGGAAGGACTTGACCTTCTGGCCGCCCTCGTCGAAGAACTCGTAGCCCATCAGCTGGAAGTTGGCCTTGTCGACCTTCGCGATCGCCTTCGGATGCGGGGGCTTCAGGCCGCCCGGCTTCGGGGTGCACAGCCCTTCAGCTCCCCCGATTCGAACCGGATGAGGCGTTTTTCGCCTTTCTGGGCGATCGAGAACACGTACGATTTGCGGGTGCCGTCGAGGTCGATGATGGTCATAGTCGTGCGCATGAACAGGTCGTTCCAGCCGTTGGTCAACCGGTCCGTCTTCGCGAGGATCTGATCGGGGGTGTCGGCCCGCGCCGTTCCGGGGAGGAGACCGGCAAGGGCGCCGATCGTTGCCAGAAGGATCGTCGTCGCGCGAAGCATCCTTCCCCTCCCTCGATGTCGGCGGGTCAGCCGGCGGCCGAGTCCGCCGGGGTGGAGCCGTCCCCGTCCAGCACCAGGGGAGCCAGCGTGGTCACGTTCATGCCGGCGATGTACGCGAACGTCATGCCGGGGCCGATGGTCCCGCCGCCGCCGCCGTATCCCGCCCCCGGGCCGCCGACGCCCGAGCTGTTGCCAGACGCGTAGAGGCGCGGGATCACCAGCCCGTCGGTGTCCAGCACCTGGGCGTTCGCGTTCACGTGCGCGCCGCCGCAGGTGCCCAGGTCGGCCGGGGCGACCTCGACGCCGTAGAAGGGCGCCTTGGTGATCGGCGCCAGCGTCGGCCCGTAGCCCAGCTCGTAGGCGCTTTCGCCGCGATGGTACGTGGGATCCGTGTCCTGCAAGGCGGCCGCGTTGAAGGTGGCGACCGTGGCCTCCAGGCCGTCCGGGTCGATGCCCAGCAGGCCGGCCAGGTCGCGGAGGGTGTCCGCATGCTGCACACCCGCGGTCGCCGTGGGCCGCGCGCCCTTGTCGCAGATGAAGTACGCCGGCAGGTTGCGATCCCGCAGATCGCCCCAGTTCTCCCAGCGGAAGAACGACAGCCAGGCCGGATCGTAGGGGCTCGCCTCGTCGCTGAAACGCTCGCCGTATCGGTTCACCGTGATGCACCCCGGCATGCGCCGTTGCGCCATCGCGTTGATGTTGCCCGGGTTGCCCAGTGCCATGGCCGCGGCGGTTTCCGCCACGTACACGACGCCGCCCCAGCACTCGTTCATGTTCCGCAGGTCCGCGCCGACGGAAATGGCCATGCGAAGCCCGTCGCCGGTGTTGCCCGGGTGCCCGAGGGTGTAGTTGGTCGGCCCGCGCAGGCAGTGCCGCTTGCGCTCGAAGTCCCAGTCGTAGCCGCCTGCCGAAAGCACCACGCCCAGGTTCGCGCGGATGCGGATCCGCTTGCCGCCCACCTCGGCCTCGACGCCCACGACCTCGGGGCCGCCGGCCGATGTCGTGCGGGTGATCAGGCGCTTCGCCGTGGCGTTCAGGAGGACCTCCCCCCCGGCGGCCGTCAGCGCGGTCTGCAGGCAACCGATCAGCACCGGGCCCTGGGCGAAGGCGTCCCCCGCGGTCGGGCCGATGCTGCGACCCGAGGGGCGGGCGCCCGGCCATTCGGTATGGTAGTCGCCCAGCATCGCGGCGACCGTCCAGCCGATATCGGTATGCGCGCCGACGAAGTCCACCATCTCGGGGCCCTTGTCGACGAACGCCGCGATCAGGGCGTCCTCGGACTGCCCGCGGGCCACCTTGTTCAGGTACGCCACCGCGTCGTCCCGGTTGTCCTCGATCCCGGCCGCCTTCATCACGGAGTTGTTCGGGATCCAGGCCACGCCGCCCGAAAGGCGGGTCGAGCCGCCCATGGTCGCCGATTTTTCCAGCACGAGGACCTTCGCGCCCTGGGTGGCCGCGGCAAGCGCCCCGACCAGTCCCGTGCCCGAACCGATCACCACGACGTCCGTCTCGCGGTCGAAGTTCCAGGTGGCCTGTGCGGGCGTGTCGCCGCCGGGAAGGTCGCCGGACACGGAGGTGCCGCCGTCGCAGCCCGCGAGTGCACGCGTCCCCACGAACGCCAGCGCGCCCACGGCCGCTCCCTTCAGGAAGCCGCGACGGGTCGGGGACCTGGAATCCTTCGCCGGGGAACCGTCTTTCTTCGTTCGCATGTCGCCTCCGTTTGAACCCCGGGCGATTTTAGACCAATGGGTGCAAAAAGTGCTTGACGAAAAGATCGGCTGTCCGGACACTCTCATTCCAGGCCGATCCGGTCCCCATTCTTCCGGGAGATGGTGATGCGCAGGCTGTCGTTGCTGGTCTTCGTGGCAGGCGCCCTCGGGATGTCGTGCAGTTCCTCGAGCTCGAACGGGACCGATCCGGGCGCGACCTCCGACGTCGCCGCGGACCCCGGTACGCCCGCGGATCCGGGAACCCTTCCGGACGGGGTGTCCGAAACGGGCGTGGACACGATCACCGGCGCGACCAAGCTGATCCTGACGGAGGACAAGCACGCCGCCTGGAACGATCCGAGGTGCTGGAACTCCGGGTGCCACACACCCGATACGCACAACGACGGGAAGGACCCCTACATGTGCATCGGCTGCCACGGGATCCAGGGTGCCGCCGCCAAGCCCGGCCATGAAGATCGCGGGACCCCCTGCGGCAAGTCGGGCTGCCATTCGCCGTTGCCGCACGGCACCGACGGCTTCCCGGATCCGTTATCCTGCAAGGCGTGCCACCCCGGGTGATCCCGGAGGGCGTGGTCCCGATCGGTTCGGGCGGGCGTCCGGCCCGTCTTCCATGGGCGAGTGGCGCGTCCTCCGGGTGAGGGCGCGCGAACAGCGTTTCTTTCTGGTAGGCGGAGGCGAACACGATGTCCATCAGTCGGCGTGATCTCCTGAAGCGCGGTGCGGCGGGCGTGGCTGCGGTCATTGCGGCCCCGGCCCTGCTGAACACCCTGGGGTGCGATTCCGGGAAGAGCGCGGGCGCCGACCTGGTCACGGGCGACGTCCCCGGCGACGTTCCGGCCGACGTGCCCGCGGTGGTCCACGCCGCGACCGTCTACGCCGTGCTGGGCTCGGCGCTGACCGAGCTGCACGACATGGGCATGCAGGCCGCGCTGCAGTTGGGCTTCACCGGGACGGCGCTGGCCGGCAAGACGATCTTCATCAAGCCGAACTTCGTGGCGCTGGGGATGGAGGCGTTCGGCTGCGGCTTCGACGCCAACACCGGCGAGGTCACCAAGCCCGAGATCGTGCTGGGCGTCGCCGAGCAATGCCTGAAGGCCGGGGCGGCCAAGGTGATCATCGGCGAAGGCTCCCAGGAAGAATCGTGGGACTGGACCACGGTGACCTTCGTCGACGGCAACAACGTCGGCGGCGCCACCAACCTGCTGGACGCCGTGAACCTGCTGCTGGCGACCTACGGCGCCGGCAAGGTGGAACTGGTGTGCCTGAATGCGGTGAAGGAGTGGCAGGTCGTCCCGTCGTCGTCCACCAGTGACCTGGTCAAGGACGGCATCTCGATCGGGAAGGCCCTGGCGCTGGCGGACCACGTGATTTCCATCCCGGTCATCAAGACCCACCAGTGGGCGAAGATGTCCGCCTCGATGAAGAACTTCTTCGGGGCCGCGTCGATCGACCTGCACGGTAACGGCGTGTCGCGCTGCAAGCTGCACGTTGCCTATGACGGGATCCCCGCCAACGGCCTGGACGACGCGGGCGTGTCCGGCGCCTTCATCGACATCGTGAAGTGGCGCAAGGCCAGCGGCTACCAGGATTACGCCGTCATCGACGGCACCATCTGCCTGGAGGGCAGCGGCCCGCACAAGGCGCCGGTCAACGACGGCCGGACGATCCACATGAAGGACCGCAACGCGATCGGCAAGTACTTCCTGCTGGCGGGCAGCGACCTCGTGGCCGTGGACACCACCGTGGCGGGCGTGATCGGCATCCCGGCGACGGAAATCAAGGCGCTGCAGATGACGCGCTTCCTGAAGCTGGGCGAAATGGACGACATCGGCATCGTGGGCGCCACGCTGGCCGACATCAAGATCCCGGACTGGCTGCCGCCCGAGATGCAGAGCGAGGACTACTTCAAGGGCTTCTGCTGACCGTCCCGTCCCCGCTTCCCGGCAAACCGCGCCCCATCGATCGTTCCTGCTGCAACGGCGACAGGCTTCGCGCGCGCAGCGCATTGCGGCGTCGGCGCGACATCCCGGCGAAGCATCCCGCAACAGGGCATCAATCCTTGCCTTCGGCGAGTCCGGGCCGGGATTGGCGCCGATGCGAATGGGGCGGGTTGCGTCGAAGGGCGCGAGAGTCCCGGAGGAAGACGAGGCGGATCGGCAGTCTACCAGTCGGCGGGGACCGTGAAGGTGCCCTCGTCCTTGACGCGGTAGTTCTTGTTCAGCACGTCGATGACCTCGAACAGGCTGTCTTCGTACTTCATCGTTTCGGCGGCGGCCGGATCGCCCCAGATGTTGGTCTGGTGGTTGACGAAGAAGTGGCCGCTGTTGCACTCCTGATCCAGGCCGTTGTCGTTGTCCAGGTGCGTGATGGTGCAGGACTCGTGCGGGCCCTTGCACTGCTCGTCGACGCAGTCGTAGCCCTTGTTCGGGCTGCGCACGCATCCCGTGAAGCGCTGGCCGTCGCTGGCCCGGACGCGGGCGCACTGGCCGTCGGGCAGCAGCGTGATGAAGTGGGGCAGGCGGCCGTTGGTCTGCAGCATGTTGAAGATGACGGTGGTCGCGGACATGGAATCCAGGGGCATGCCGATGCCGGGCAGCAGGATGCCGACCGGGTACTTGCGGTCCTTGTTGGCCGGGTCGTCGTAGCCCGGGGGCAGCGCGACGACGAACCACCGGCGGCCGTGAAGGGCTTCCGAGTAGTAGGACGTCCAGACCGCGCCGCCGCCGCTGAAGTCCTGGCTGTAGAACACGTCGGGCATGCGGTTGAAGGCCAGGCTGAAGAACGTGGTGACGCGCAGCACGACTTCGGAGCCGGCGCCCACGTGGCCGCCGTCGCCGGCGAGAATGTCGGACAGGGACGCGTTCGGGTTCCCGTAGCGGACCATTGCGTTGCGACCGAACTTCGCCGGCGAGAAGTCGACCATCGACAGGTCGGTGGACATCACGTCCAGGTCGCCGTTCGGCACGACGGCGTTCCCCGAGCGGGCGAAGTCGTCGTAGATTTTCACTTCCTGCCCGCGGGCCACCAGCCGGGCGATGGCGTGCGTGTTCGAAACCAGGGCGTGGATCGCGTCCCGGATCCCGCCGTCCCAGTACCACGTGTGGCTGCGCAGCTGCTCGGTGGTGGCGTTCATGAAGAACGTCCGGACGTCCTGGTCCTGCAGGGCCTTGAGGCCGGGGCTCATCGTGAAGTGGCCGTCGCCTTCGCCGTAGTCCTGCGTGCCCGGGACGCCGTCCAGGCCGTCGTCCGCGTAGGGCTCGTGCCTGCCGGTCTCGGGGTCCTCGTCGTATTCGAAGTTGTGCTCGGTCCCCAGCGGGTTCTTGATCATGTCGTAGTCGTCGCCGTTGGGGTCGCCCACCGGGTTGGCGCGGGCGGTGGCCAGGCAGCCGCCCTTGCCGTCCTCGAACTCGTTGCTGCAGCCGTCGAGGCCCACGTCCTGGTACCGCTCCATGGCGTTGACGACGATGGGCTCGGCGTAGTCGCGCTTGCCGTTGCCGTTGTAGTCCACGGCCAGCAGGTAGGGATACGGCACGTTGTGGGGCTGGGCCGGATCGAACCAGCTGGCCAGCTGCCGGTAGTCCGGGTTGTTTTCGCCGCACAGGTTCGGGTCGCCGTCCTTGCAGCCGACCTGGGGGTCGCCGTCGCATACCGTGATCAGGTTGTATTCCGCCTTGGGGTTGTATTCGGCGTTGTAGGCCTCCTTGCTGCCCTTCGGGATCACGTACGGGTGGGCGCACTTGTCGGCGCGCGACGTGTTCTTCATCCACTCGTAGGGCACGCCCGGCGGCAGCAGCGGGTTTTCCGGGTTGTAGTACAGCATGTTGCTGAAGGCGTAAGCGAAGCTGCCGATCACGTCCAGGTAGAACTCGCGCTGCCAGGTGCCGCCGTTGTTGCAGAAGTGCAGCTGGTTGAAGCCCCAGTTCCATTCGTAGGGCTGGGTCGCCTGTACCGGGCCGCATTCCAGGCCGGGCGTGGTGGGATCGTTGATGGTGGCGATGCGGTCCAGGATGTCCTTCATCTTGCAGAAGCCGCCCATGAACATGTCCCGCACCACGTGGCCCATGTAGCGGTAGTCGATGTAGCCGCCCATCGCGCCGATCACGTCGAAATCCTGGCCTCCCCTGGCGATGGAATGCCCGGCGACCGTCATCGCGGCGGCGCCCATCGACAGCCCGCAGATCGCCTTGAAGGTGAACTTCTTCTGCTGGGTCTGGGGGGGAACGTCGGTGGGGACGTCCGTCGCGACGATGTCCTCGGTGACCTCGGGCGAATCGCCGACGATCGGGTCGGCGGGCACGTCCAGGCGCGGCACGTCCGGCTGGATCCCGTCGGTACCCGGGTCCACGCCCAGGTCGGGGAGGTCCGCCAGGCATCCCGTGCCGGTGCAGGTGTCGGCGGGCGTGCTGGACGAACTGCACGCGAGCGCCATCCCCAGCAGGGCGAGCACCAGGGCCGTCAGACAAGCGTGAGTGAACCTCGAATGCATCTGCCACCTCCCGGCGTCGTCATCATGATGCCGAAATCGAACGTCCCGCGAAAGGGACCGCAAAGTCCGGCTGATTGTCCGGGAGTCCGACGAATCGTGCAAGGGTGTATGACGCGCACGAGTCGAGTACCATCCACGACGGAATGGGAGGACGGATGGACCCCGAGTCCAAGGAGCCGAAGGCAAGCGAGCTGAGCCCACGGACCACCCGGGCGGTGGCGACGTTCACGGCGCGGGTGAAGGAACTGTTCCCCGCGTGCCCCGACGGGACGGCCCGCGACGCGGCCCTGCGGTGGAGCCTCACCTGCGCGCCGCGCCTGCAGGAGCGGGAGGCACGGGTCACGCACGACGAGACGATCCGCAATGCCCTGATCGAGCACGTCCGCTGGTCGATGACCGAGTGGCCGCGCCTGGTGGAGGCGGGGCGCACGGACCCGCTGTCGAAGAAGAGGGTGGCGGCCCGGGTTCGGGAAATCCTGGACGGGTGGAAGGCGCCTAGCGTCCCTTGAACTCGGCCTTCCGCTTTTGCAGGAACGAGGCCAGGCCCTCCTGGACGTCCTCGCTGTTGATCAGCGGGCGCAGGTCGGGCAGAAGCCGGCGACCCGCCTCGGCCTCGCCCTCCAGCACCTCGATCCGGGCCGAGGCCAGCGTGGCCTGCACCGCCAGCGGCGCCTGCTCGGCGATCTCCGTGGCCAGCGCGATGGCGCGCTCGACCTGCTGCCCGGGTTCCACGACCTCCTGCACCAGGCCGATGCGCAGGGCCTCGGCGGCGTCGAACTCGTCGCCGGTCAGCAGGTGCTTCATCGCGTTGCCCCAGCCGCACTCGCGCGCGAACCGAACCGTCGCGCCGCCCACCGCGTAGATGCCGCGGCGCACCTCCATCTGGGAAAAGCGCGTGTCGCGCGCGGCGATCCGGATGTCCGCGGCCAGCATCAGCTCGATGCCGATCGTGAAGCAGATGCCCGACACCGCGACGACCACCGGCTTGCGTACCCGGGGCCCGTCCAGGCCCATGGGGTCCAGGCCGTCCGTCGGGACCACCGAGCGTCCCAGCGAGAAGGGCTCGATGAACTCCATCAGGTCGATGCCGGCGGTGAAGTGGTCGCCGTGGGCGAACAGCACGCCAGCCCGAAGGTCGTCATCCACGTCCAGCTGCCCGTAAGCCCGGGCCAGCGCCTCGTACATGGCCAGGCTGAAGCCGTTGCGCCGTGCGGGCCGGTCGATGCCCATCAGCAGCAGGTGGCCTCGACGCTCCAACGTGATCCGCCCGGGTTCCGCCATTCATCCTCCCCGGGCGCGGCCCGGTGTCGACAAGGGTGCCCTTCATTGCATCGCAAGGGGGGGCCGCCGTCAATGCGTGGCGCCGCGGGCCTATGATGGACGGGCTCGAACGCCCGTCACAGGACCGCCAGGATCCCCGCGGTGAAGCCCAGCAGGATCGCCGCGACCTGCCGAGGCCCGAGGCGCTCGTGCAGGAAGAACGCGGCCAGAGGCAGGATGAACACGTTGGACAGCTGGTTCAGCACGCTGGCAGTGTTGGTGTAGGTCAGCTTCATGCCCAGCGTCCACAGGAAGATCGCCACGTAGGTCCCGACGAACGCCGCGGGGATCGCGATGCGCCAGGACGGTCCGGGCGTCAGCGCGCGGACGACCGACGCGCGATGGCGGGGCAGGGCGCCCTGGACCCCCAGGAACGCGACGCCGCCCGACAGTCGCACCACCAGCGCCCACCAGACGTCGGTGCGGTCGAGGATCGGCTTGACCCCGACGATGGCGACCGCCATCAACAGCACCGACAGGGTCGCCAGCGCGATGCCGGCCTTTTCGCGCTTCCACGCCGCGGCGTCGAAGGCGCCGGGCTCCCACGCGCCGATCACGATCGCCGCGCCCATCAGCACCACGGCGGGCCCGAGCCAGGCCGAGATGGGCTCGCCCAGGTAGATCCACGACGCCAGCACCACGAACGGGCTGTACGAGCAGTCCACGACCGCCAGGCGCGCGGCGCCCAGCCGGTTCAGCGCCACGAAGAACAGCGTGTCCGCGATGCCGATGCCGACCAGGCCGCTGACGAAGAGCAGGGCGGTGTCGGCGAGCGTGACGCCTTCCGGCAGGAAGGGCACGCCCAGCGCCACCATGGTCAGGAGGGACAGGACCAGCCCGACGAGCCCCTTGAACAGGTTGAGGGCCACGGGTGGCATCCGGTCGCCTGCGCGCCGGAACATCACCACGGCGCAGGCCCAGGTGAGGGCCGTGAGGATCGAGTACATCTCGCCGTCGGTCACGAAGCCCATGTGCCGTGCCGCTCCGTGTGGAAGCCGGATGCCCGCCGGGTGCCCCGGGCGGTGACAGGCGGCAGAGGATACCACGAGGCCGTCGGGGATCGTTCCAGCAGCCCCCGGCATGGCCCGCACGAACCAGCCTCGCCCGCTTCCTTGCCTTTTGGGCCGCCGATCCGGTACAAGCCCGGCATGATGGAGGTTCGCCCGCACCTGTACGCGATGACCCCCGACGAGCTGGTGGTCCACCTGCATTCGTGCGCGGTGACGATCGGCCCCGGCGAGGCCCGGCGGATCCTGTCCCACGTGATCAGCGACGATCGACAAGGCTTCCCGGACCGTCGCCCGGTCGCCGCTCGGATCACGGACGCCGTCGCGGCCACCACCGATCGGCGGGACCTGCGGGTGGTCGAGCGCGCCGTGGACCCGGCCGACGGCTTTGTGAAGATCCTGCTGGAATCGCCCGACGGCGCGCTGTCGGAGGTGGTGCGCATCCCCCTGCAGAAGCCGGGGGCCTTCACCGTGTGCCTGTCCACGCAGTCGGGGTGCGGCATGGGATGCGCCTTCTGCGCCACTGGCCGATTGGGCCTGCGGCGCAACCTGGCAGCGTGGGAGATCATCGCAGGGTTCCAGGCGGCTCGGCGGGGGGCGGCGGGACGCGCGACCGGCGCGGTGTTCATGGGCCAGGGCGAACCTCTGGCCAACTACGACGAGGTCATCCGGGCCGCACGGATCCTGTCGGACCCGTGCGGCGGGCGCGTCAGCGCCGAAAACATCAGCATCAGCACCGTGGGCCTGGTGCCCGGGATCCGTCGCTATGCGCGGGAGGGGCATCCGTATCGCCTGATCGTGTCGCTGACCTCCACGAACCCCGAACGACGCGCCGCGCTGCTGCCGATCGCGTCGCAGTGGTCGCTGGAGGAGGTTGCGGATGCTCTGCGCGAATACGCGGCCGCCTGCAGGGATCGCGTCACGGTCGCCTGGGTGACGATCGCGGGCGTGAACACGGGCGACGACGAGGTCGAGGGCCTCGCGCGGCTGCTGGGCGACCTGCCGCTGCGCGTCAACGTGATCGAGGTCAACGACGCGCGTCCCGACGGGTTCAAGGCGCCCGACAAGGCCGAGCTGGACCGGTTCCGCGACGCCTTGAAGGCCCGGGGCTGGCCCGTCGTCCGGCGGTATTCGGGCGGGGTCGGCGCCCACGCGGCCTGCGGGATGCTGGCCTCGGTGCGCACCGGATTGTGACGGCACGGCGGGTCGGGCTGGCTTCCAATTCCGCAGGTACAATGCTATCTCCCTGGGACGCTTGGACGGGACGGAAGACGGGAGGCTGTGATGCGGAATCGTTGCGGGTCGATGACCGGGATCGTGGCGATCTCGATCGCACTGTCGGTTGGGGCATGCGGAAGCGTCACGTCGAGCGACGCGGGCTTCGATCCGGGCCTCGACGCTCCGGCGGACCGGGTGGCCGACGTGCTGCCGGACGCGCTGCCGGACGTGCCCCTGGCGGAGGTCACGGGCGACCTGCCGCCGGACGTCGCGGACGTGCCGCCGGAGGCGATCGACCCGGGGCCGGAATCCGTGGACCTGTCCGTGGGCGGATACGGGGTGAAGGTCGACCGGGTGGCGCTGACCGTGACGCTGATGCGTGGCACGACGCCGCTGCTGGCGCTGGACCACGGCGCGGTCCAGCTGGGCCGCGTGGATGAAATCGACGACACCGTCAACTACGACCCTTGGCCGATCCAGGCCCAGGCGTCCGGCTACGACCCGCCTTACGGGTTCGCGTGGCTGGACGTGACCACGATGGCGATCGGGGCGCACGACGATCACCATGCCACCGTCCGCCTGTTCTACGGCACTGCCAAAGCCGCGACGCTGACGATCGACGTGGTTGCCGCGGGGCGCGTGCGGCTGTTCGTGAAGCCCGACGAGGGCGGCGACCCGGTGGCGTACGTTCGCATCCGGCCGGTGGTCGATGCGACGGAGGCCTTCTACGGCCTGGGCGGCTACCTGGACCAGGTGAACCACCGCGGCAAGATCCGGGCAATGCAGTTGGAAGCGATCGGCGGCCTGGAAAGCGGGTACAACGAGGCGCACGTGCCGGTGCCGTTCGTGATCGGGACCCGGGGATGGGGCCTGTTCGTCGCGTCGCGGTACCCGGGATCGTTCGACGTGGCGGCGACCGCCAGCGACCGGCTGGACGTGGCTTTCGGGACCGGGGCCGCGACGCAGGACGGGCTGGAGTTCCACCTGTTCGGGGCGGACAAGCCGATCGACGTGACGAAACTGTACTACGACGTCGCTGGCGCGCCGCTGCTGCCGGCGCGCTGGGCGCTGGGCCCCTGGATCTGGCGCGACGAGATCTCGGGCCAGGTCGCCGTCGAAGCGGACCTGGACACGATCCGCGACCTGGACCTGGCGACCACGGCGTACTGGATCGACCGTCCCTACGCCAACGGCGTCAACTCGTTCGACTTCAACACGAACAACTACGCGGACCCGCAGGCCATGATCGACAAGGCCCACGGGCTGGGATTCCGGCTGGGCCTGTGGCACTCGCCGTACATCACCAGCAGCAACGAATCGTGCCCGCAGACCGTGGCGCTGCTGGCCGAGGCGACCTCGAAGGGCTACTACCCGTCCACCGTCGGGATCCTGCTGAACAAGTGGGGCACGCCGATCGACCTGACCAACCCGGACGCCTTCGCCTGGTGGCAGGGCCTGATCCACCGGTACACCGACATGGGGATCGAAGGGTTCAAGCTGGACTACGGCGAAGACGTCGTGCCCGGCATCCTCGGGATGCGCAACGCGTGGAAGTTCCACGACGGCAGCGACGAACGCACCATGCACAGCCTGTGGAAGCTGCTGTACCACAGCGTGTACGCACAGACGATGCCTGCGGACGGCGGCTTCCTGCTGTGCCGGGCGGGGACCTGGGGCGACCAGGCGAACGTCAGCGTCATCTGGCCGGGCGACCTGGACGCCAACTTCGCGCTGCACGGGGATCCGATCCCCGGGGACACCCAGGGCAACGCCTACGTCGGTGGGCTGCCGGCGTCGCTGAGGTACGGCCTGACCCTCGGGCCGTCGGGGTTCCCGTTCTTCGGCGCCGACACGGGCGGCTACCGGCATTCGCCGCCGAACCGGGAGACCTTCATCCGGTGGTACCAGCAGACCGCGCTGTCCAGCGTGATGCAGATCGGGACGTCCGAAAACAACGTGGCGTGGGAGTTCAAGAACGGGGACGGGTCGCAGGACACCGAGTTGCTGGACAACTACCGCGTGTACACCCGGCTGCACCTGCGGCTGTTCCCCTACGAGTGGACGTACGCGAAGCAGCTGGCCACGACGGGCCGGCCGATCACCCGCTCGCTGGGGCTGGCGTACCCGGAAATCGGGCAGCACCCGTCGGACACCTACCTGTTCGGCGACGACCTGCTGGTGGCCCCCGTGGTGGCCGAAGGCGCGCGGACCCGCGACGTGATCCTGCCCGCGGGGTCCTGGTTCCACTGGTTCACGGGCACGACGTACGCGGGCGGGACGACGGTCACGGTGGACGCGCCGCTCACCGAGTTGCCGCTGTTCCTGCGGGCGGGCGGGATC
>Ga0118677_10008864_pt1 | contig 15939 bp, 12 predicted proteins | sample AliMusrvi5mmetaG_FD_86154 | JGI IMG/M metagenome (GOLD analysis project Ga0118677, IMG submission 86154) | reverse complement strand
CACTAGATTTTGTCAGTGGCAGGTGAAACAATATGTTTTGAATACAACTACATATGGAACTTACGCTCATTCTCATGAGTTCTTACTGGTGGCGGGTGAAGGATTTGAACCTTCGAAGGCAGAGCCGGGGGATTTACAGTCCCCTCCCATTGGCCGCTCGGGCAACCCGCCAGGGCTATCTGTGAAGCAGCGAGCGTAGATTACCCCATTTTGCGGGGCTGAAAAATCGAGGCTAAGTGAGGCTAAAAATGGTCTTGGTGGGCTTCACTTCTCAAGAAATTGCGAGCTCCGCTAAATCTGGGTTTTCAAATACAAAGTTGTGTTTAACAAGATTCTTCACATTTTCTACTTGAAGCGCCGATTTGTATTTCGATTTAGTCGCATCGGACCAGAGGACTTTGGAGTTACTAATTGAAATTGATTCCGCATTAATCAAAGTCATCGCTGAGTGTGGCTCACGGATAAAATCCACTTCCCCGTTGGGACGTAGATCAATTCGTGGGGGCCACTTCGAACTTTGATCCATATAAATAGTCACACGATCAAATTCCACATTCTTAATTAGTTCTGGATGAGTAGCCCATACCAAGACAGCGGCTTCACTATGCACCTCTACATTGGCGAAGCGAACTCCATCAACTTTGCCTTCAAGAAGGCGTTCTACATTTCCCGGATTAGGTTCATCTGGGTGATCCCATGAAGATGCCGTGACATGAATTGCTTCTCCGTGTCCCCACCACATTTCGCTAAAAGCTCGAGTCGTTACTACACAATTTGAGAAGAGCACATTGGAAACTGTGCCACCTTCTCGAGGTCGAACCGCAAATCCGCGATGGCTATCTTCAACGGTGCATTCGGAGACGAGGACGTTACGAATATCGCCGCACGCTTCGGTCCCTAATGTGATCGCACCAGAAGTGGATTTCATATATGTGTTTGAAATGAGAATATTTTCGACAACTCCATAGGGCGCTGTTCCCGCACACGACTTAAGCGAGATGCAGTCATCTGCAGTAATTAGCTCACAGTTGAGTATTTGAACATTTTGACAACGATCGATATCAATTCCATCAGCGTTTGGCACCATTAAGTCAGTCAGAATATGTATCCCATCGATCAGCAAATTATTGCAACCAGTGGTTCGAAGCGCCCAAAAGGCCGGATCTCCTAAAGTAAATTGGGTGAGCGAAACTCCATAAGACTCAATGATAAAGATTGTGAAGGGACGTTCTAGGTACTGCGAACGACCCCCGACGGGTCCGCGCATTGTGTGGATATATTGGCCGCGTTCAAGAATAAACTCATCAGCATTTCCGTTGATCTCACCTGGACCACTGATTTGAAGATTGTCAGCTTTGAAGGCAGAGATAAAGGCTCTGCGCGGCAAGACCTCTTCGTTGACTTCACCATCTGTGATCACGTCAATCGCATGCTCCGGCAAGTAATCTTCATAGCGGGAGGAGGCGAGAACCTTCGCGCCCTCTTGCAAATGAAAATCTATATTTGCTTTGAGTTGGAATGAGCCGCTGAGAAAAGTGCCGGCAGGAACTACTACACGTCCCCCTCCAGCGGTAAAAGCTGCATCAATAGCCCGTTGAATGGCGGTTCCATTATTGGATACGCCATCGGCAACCGCTCCATAATCTGTTATTAGGAAATCTGACACTATCTCGCTACCACTCTGTTATGAGACCAAAGGATTTCTGGAAGTCGGCTCTCGATCCGATTGAGAACATCTCCAGGCGCATTGACTTCAAAGGTATGCGACTGCCCGGGCAGCAGACTGACAAGTTGAGTATCAACTTGAGTTCCCAGATCAATTACCTCTGAAAGCAATGAGAGTTCGTGAACGTACTCATGGGCGATGACTGTAACTTTGAGTGAACCCGGGGTTCGTTCTACCGAGGTTGAAATGTTCTGTGCCGGCGCAGATCTGGCAGGATTTAAGGTGGTCCGGCGAGCAACCCGAACTTCTCCGGCATCTACATGCAGGAATCCCTCAAAATCCAAGGTTGCGATCTGAGGAAATGCGTCCACGAGTGCACTTCTTGAGACTTCGAACGCCTCTAAAGAGAACTGCACAGTTGTTGAATCAATAATCTTTCCGGTCCCGTCCACAAGTGAGACGTGAGCCGATGACTCCCATTTTTCAAGGGTGTCATTAATGATTGTTAGCTGAGCACCTTGATCTACTCGGCCAATCGTGATCGTGCGTGGCTGATAAGCGGACTTCATCGCATGCCATGCGAGTTTGCGATAGCCGGTGTAATCGAGCACCGCCCAACTAATTGCAGGCCACATATCGTTGAACTGCCACAAGATAGCTCCAGAGCAAACTTCGTAGAGGCTACGGAAATGTTTTAGTCCAATTTCAACAGCGCGCGCCTGATCAAGTGCTGCTGCGAAGTACCAAGCAACACCTTCTGTTGGTGGAGTTGCGAACTCTCTAGCTAGTCCCGCAGCAATCTTCGACATTCCATCGAATGCCTTTTGATGGATCGCAACATCAACATCTTTTGAATCGAGATTTTCTTTGCCAATGGCGCGGGTCAGCATCGACCAAGAACCAGGTCCATTAAATCCAAATTCCGCAGCAAATGATGGCGTGTACTGCTCGTATCGTTCATACCCTAGTTCGTTCCATACATCCCAAATGTGGTTGGTTCCAGATTGAAATGATTTAGTGTCATCGCTATGGCTGGAGAAGGGAGAGCCAGGAATGTATGGCCGGGAGCCGTCAACCCTCCCAACTACCGTTGGAATTGTTTGGCGATAAAAGGTTTCTCCCCACGGGCGACCAGCAAGTTCCTTTTGCCAACCCCAATATTGGAAGCCTTCCAAGCACTCGTTGCCACCGCACCAGATAACCAGCGACGGATGGTTCTCTAGGCGACTAATCGCCTCTTCAACTTCTAGAGCAACTTCCTCAAACATCTCGGGAGTCTCTGGATATGCAGCGCAGGCGAATAGAAAGTCTTGCCACACAACAATTCCCTGTTGATCGCAGAAGTTATAGAAATCTTCTGACTCATAGATCCCGCCACCCCATACGCGAATTCCATTGATGTTAACTTCCAACATATCTTTTATTCGCTGCTCATATCTCTCGCGAGTTACGCGCATTGGGAAGGGATCATCTGGAATCCAGTTTGCTCCCCTAATCCAAAGACGGTTGCCATTTACTTTGATGGCAAAGAGGTGTTTATCTGGAAAATCAGGTGAGTCGATCGCAGAGGTATCGAGCTCAACGGTTCTAAATCCAATCTGCTTGCTTTCACTTTGGAGAACCTCATCGTCATGAAGCAGCGTCGTCTCTACCGTATAGAGCTGCTGAACTCCTCGCCCGCGTGGATGCCAGAGTTGGGCGGTCGGTAGATCAAACTCGTATGAACTCAAAGCCGCGTCGAAAACCTTTGATGCGATCTCGTTTTCGCCATCAAGGACGCGGATGCGAACGTCATGGTTCTCTGGCTCGCCCTTAACAATTGGCTTAATTAATAGATGTGGAACCTCATCAACTACGGTTGGCAATATAGCGACGCTAGAGAGATATGCAGATTCCCATTGCAATAGCTCAACTCTCTTCCAAATACCGGAGGAGATGGTGATTGGACCCCAATCCCAACCGTAGCTGCATGCCATCTTTCTTTGGTAGTTATATGGCATGTCATAGGGGCGTGGATAAAGACCTAGGGCTTCTACCTGCTCCTCGGCATCCGTGAGTGGAGCCTTGAAATGAATTTCTAGCCGAACATCACCTGCTGCAAGTTCCCTGCTGATATCGAGTTCATATGAGCGATGCATGTTCTTCGTGCTTAGCCGCACCACATCATTTATAAAGACGGTTGCAAGAGTATCGAGGCCATAAAACTTTAAAAGAGCGTGCTTAGCAGGAGCAGTGCTTTTGATCGTGGTTCGATAGATGGAGTCGGTACGCCAGATCCACATCTGATCATCTTCACGACCATCTATAGAAATATCTGCGATTAACCCTGCAGCTATTAAATCTGTGTGAATACAACCAGGAACGGTCGCAGGTATAGAAGCGGGGAGATGGAGCGGACTAAGAACGGTCTGTTGATTGCGCCAGACATTATGGCCATCAACCGCAGCGGAGGCGGCAAAGGCATCTGGACGTGGATTTAGGGACAAAGTCCATCCATCGACTACTTCAGAAATTTGATTCATCGGCCGAAGTCATCTTCTATGCGCTCAATGTCATCTTCTCCAAAGTAAGTTCCGGTTTGAACTTCCACGAAGATGATCTGTTCAGTGCCTGTGTTCTCAATGCGATGCAAAACGCCGATACCAAAATCTACGGTGGATCCTGGAGAAACTGATTTGATCTCGCCATTGATAGTTATCTGACCTGTGCCCTGCACAATAAACCAATGCTCCGCCCGCTTTGCATGTCTTTGGTATGAAAGGCGTTTGCCAGGGTCAACCCAAATGCATTTAACCTTGTGGGTTGCACTCTCCTGCAAGACTTCATATTTTCCCCATGGGCGATCGGACTTTTCGAGCTGCATTTATTTCCTCTCAAGAACTACTTAGCGTTTTGAAATAAAGATGTGGCAGGGGCCTCGTCAAGTACACCGAGTGCAGCCCCAACAATTCCGGCGTCGCGTTGCAACTGTGCTAACCGAAGATCGATATCGGAGATGAAATCTGTAAAGCGCGATTCATTGGCGATGTGGTGCCTTAACGGATTCCAGTAAACATCACCTGCCTGTGATACTCCTCCGCCAACCACAACGGTTCGGATATCAAGTGAACCGATGGAATTAACAATTCCGATAGCCAGAGCCCGAGCTCCTTCATCGATCACTTGCAAGGCAATTGAATTTCCTTGTCGTGCAGACTCGGCCAGCGCGATAAATGATGGTTCACCGACCCAGCCTCGATCTTGAGCAATAGCAACCATTCGTGGTCCACTTGCATAAGTCTCGACACAGCCCAATCGACCGCATGCACACTGAAGTCCATCAAAATTTATTGTGTGATGGCCGATGAAATAAGCATTTCCAGTTTCACCGGTATAGAGCGAATCGTTAAGGATTAATCCGCCGCCAATACCAGTAGAAACAACTATCCCCAGCATATTTGCCACGCCCTGCCCTGCCCCGAGTCGAAATTCGGCATGAGCTAAAGCCATCGCATCGCCATGCAATACGACATTTTGATTCTCGGTTATCTCTGCAAACTTTGAAACGATGGGAAACTTGCGCCAGACAGGAATATTGACTGGACTTATTGCGCCACTATCTAAATGCAGCGGTCCAGCAGAGCCAATTCCGACCCCAATAAAAGAACCATCTGCGCTGACAAGTAATTCCTTTGTAACTTCTGCAATCTCGCTCCATAAATGGGGGTTCTCTTTGACAAAGACCTCTTGCTTGAATTCAACAGAGAATTGGCGATCTACAAGTGCCAAGGCAACTTTTGTGGCACCGACATCAACCGCAAGGGCATATTTGCTCATTAACGAAGAACCTCATTATGTTGATTGTTTAAATTTAATTCGATGGTGTGAGTCACAAAATTCTCATCCGTTGGATGCTCAATGCGATCAAGCAGAGCCAAGGCGGCGGCTTTGCCAATTCTCTTTGGATCATGATTTAAGGTTGGAATTTTCATGGTTCTTGATGCAGGGAACTCATCGAAGGAGACCATGTGAATATCGGAGCTGCCAGTCGCCAATGCATGACCTACTCCAATAGCTATGAGGTCGTTGGTTGCAATAACGCCGTCATAAGGTTGATTGTGGCTAATGAGATCTTGCGCCACGTTCTCCGCTTGTTCGGAGGTGTGAATGCCGGAAATGACTTTGCTATTTGCGGCTTGTAATCCATGTGCAATAACGGCCTTCTTAAATCCTTGGATACGTTCTGTGGCGGTCCAGATTTCCGTCTTATCAGCGATGAGCGCGAGTCGCGTGCAACCTTTGGAGACTAGATATGCAACGCACTCGTCGACACCACCCTGGTTATCAGCCAGGACCATATCGGCATCGAGATAAGCCGGAGGGCGATCGGCAAATACAAATGAGAATCCGCGTTTACGCTCTAGATGTAGGTATGAGTAATCATGACCCGAAGGGATGATGATCAGACCGCGCACTCGACGTTCTAGAAGCGACTCAATCAAGTCCTTCTCGCGGTCACCATCGTCACGCGCAGTTGCAATGATCAGATCTAAGCCAGCCTTGGTTAACTCCTCTTCGACCCCAGATGCCATACCGGCATAGAAAGGGTTCGATAGATCGGAGATCACCATCCCTACCAAGTTTGATAGCGCGCCAACTCGCAGCTCGCGCGCTATTCGATTGGAGCGATAACCCACTAAATCAGCGGCTTTCTTTACTTTTTCGAGAGTTATTGGCGAAACGTTATCCAATTCGTTAAGCGCTCTTGAAGCGGTCTTAACGCTTACTCCAGCAATTGCCGCAACATCGGCAAGAGTTGGATGAGATGTGGTTGAGATTTGTGGTTGCACTCTAAAACCCTACCCACTGGGGGTTTTGGGAGATATGGCAGTTATGAGCGGTCGCAGTGAAAATACGCTGAAAACGAAGATCCACTGCGACCACCCCCCTCTATCCCGAATAGAGCCGAAGCCTGCCAAAAAAAGGTAAACGATGTCAAGATCTATTTTGTCCTTGTCTCTTATTGTCCTTTTATGTCCTAAAGTCCTTATAAGACAATGGTTTTAGAGCATTTATAACGAAATTGAAATCATGTTATTCATTGACAACGATTACATACGCCTGATTATTGTTCTCCAAACGGAAAGGCTCCCGCTGGACCGAAACTCTTCAGATCGAAAGGAAAACAATGCGCAATCGTCTAGTTGCCGGTGTGGCCAGCAGTGTCTTGGTCGCATCGTTCCTGACGGTAGTTGGCTATACACCTGCACAAGCAGCTCCCGCTGGCTGGTGTAAGCAGATCACCGTACTTACAAACCGCACAGATATCGCACCTACGACCTTCACAAAGGTTTACGGTCCACAGTTCACCGCTGGTCCTGGTAAGGGCACCAAGGTTAAGTTCGAAGCATTCACGAACTACAACCAAGATGTACTCACCATGATGAACACAAAGAACTACGGCGATGTCCTGGGTATTCCAAATTCAGTTACACCAGCCCAATTCCCTAAGTTCTTCTCCCCATTGGGCAAGTCCTCAGATCTCTCCAAGATCTATCGTTTCATCAACGAGGGTTCTTACAACGGAACCGTTTACGGACTAGCACAGACCGGTAACGCTGGTGGATACGATGTAAACCTCAAGGATTGGAAGGCTGCTGGAATTACAACACCTCCAGCTACACCTGCAGAATTCATTGCAGATCTTCAGAAGATCAAGGCTGCTGAGCCAAATGTAATTCCGCTCTACACAAACTATGCAACTGGTTGGGCTCCAACTGCTTGGACTAATTCCTTTGCAGGTTACGCAGAAGGCCCAGATGCCAATAACATCCAAGCTAAGGACAAGGCTCCTTGGACTGCAGGTAAGGACTCATACATCGGCGATGACCTTCTCTACCAAGCTGTCGCTAACAAGCTCACTGAGGCTGATCCAACAACAACCGATTGGGAAGGCTCCAAGGCCCTCATCAATAAGGGAACTATTGCAACAATGTTCCTCGGCTCATGGTCGGTCTCTCAGTTCCAAGGTGCAGGTCCTAACCCACAAGATATTGGCTTCTACCCAATTCCTGTGAAGGATCCAAAGACTGGAAAGTTCCAGACCTACATCAGTGGCGACGTAAAGCAAGCCATCAACAAGAACTCCAAGTGCCAAGCATCTGCACAAGCATGGTTGAAGTTCTTTGAGCAAGATTCTGGTTATGCCTACAGCCAAGGAGGAATCAACCCTTACATCAAGGGTCCAAATGGCGAGAGCTACACCATCTTCGACAAGTTGGGTGTTGAGTACAAGTCACTCAACCCTGCTCCTGCCGGACACGATTCTGACCTCGCAAATGTTCAAAAGGCTTCTGGAATTCCTACAGATGGCTCCCTTGAACAGAGCATCATCGACACAGCTCGTGGTGCAAAAGCTGGAACAGAAGCAGCAATCTTCGCAGACTTGAATAACAAGTGGGCACAAGGAGTTGCCTCACTCGGTTAATTCAAGAAGGTGAAATAAACGCAAGGACCCCGATGACATTGGGGCGGAACATATGGGCCGCCCCAATGTCTTTCCATAGGAAGTCGAAAGGAAGATCAATGTTCAAAGAGAAGAACAAGAGGAAGGTTATTCCGTGGTTATATCTCGTATTGCCTATCGGACTCTTGGGCTTACTCATCTATCTCCCAGTGATAAATATGTTCCGCTACAGCGTTACGAACTGGGATGGCATTGATCCAGTTAGGAAATTTATTGGCCTTAGAAATTACGATCAAATTTTTCATAACCCTGATATTTGGCACTCTCTCTTTAACAGCGTTTACTACTTTGGGGCTTCAATCGTTCAGATTGGGCTGGCACTCTTCTTAGCCACAGTACTTAGTTATGGATTTCGCGGATTCAATGTATTCAAGGGCTTTCTCGTCTACCCCTTTCTCTTAAATAGCGTCGCAGTAGCTCTCGTCTTTCGTTATCTCTTTCAGGGACCAGGGATCACCTCCAGCGCTGGTGGCTTGGATTGGTTGCTCCAACATATAGGACTTGGACACTTCATAACTCAGTGGACGGGAAATTCTTCCGTAATTAATTACTCGCTTGCTGGTGTCTCAGTATGGCGTTACATGGGCTTCAATCTCATCCTCTTCCTGGGATCGATTCAATCTATCAACCCCGAACTATTCGAAGCTGCTCAACTAGATAGAGCTAACAGGTGGCACCAGTTTCGTTACATCATCTTGCCCGGGATTCGAAGGATCACAGCCCTAAGCCTTATCTTGGCGGTGAGCGGAAGTATCGCGGTCTTCGAAATTCCATTTATCGTTGCAGGTGGTGCAAATGGTTCATCTACCTTCGTTATTGAAACCCAAAGAATTGCATTTAACGAAGGACGAGTGGGTTACGCATCGGCACTCGCAGTCGTTCTTTTGGGAATTGTTCTCCTCGTAACTTTCGTTCAACGAACTATTTTCAAAGATGAACAGGTGGATCTTGTATGAAGCGCTTAGATGCTTTCAAAGTCACGATCTATATCATTCTCGCGGTAATTTGTTTTGCAATGGTATTTCCTTTGATTCCGCTGATATTTGCAGCCTTTAAAGATCACACGGAGTTTTATGATTCCGGACCCCTTGCACCTCCTAAGAATTGGTTCAATTTTCACAATTTCGAGATTGCCTGGTCTCAAGGCGATCTCGCCCACGCCTTCTTCAATACTGGAATTCTTCTCTCCGTCTCCCTGGTTGGAACAATCCTCATTGGCACGATGACCGCCTATGCCATCGATAGATTCGACTTCAGGGGGAAGAAAGCGGTGGTCTGGGCTTTTCTATGTGCCACCCTCGTTCCAGGTGTGACCACTCAAGTTGCCACCTTCCAGATTATTTCTAAATTGAATTTGTATAACACCAGGTGGTCGGCAATCTTGCTTTACACGGGAACAGATATAATTTCGATTTATATCTTCCTGCAATTTATGCAATCCATACCCAAAGCGCTAGATGAATCTGCGCGCATTGATGGAGCTGGACATTTCACGATCTACTTCCGGATCATCTTGCCATTGTTGCGGCCAGCAATTGCGACCGTCGTAATCATCAAAGGCATTGCCTACTACAACGACTTCTATACCGCGTATTTGTATATGCCAGATCCGAATCTCGGAACCGTATCCACTTCGCTTTATCGATTCATTGGCCCTTTCAGCGCAAGCTGGCAGGTAATTTGCGCAGCAACTCTGCTGGTAATCATTCCTACAATTGTTGTGTTCCTTGCCCTTCAAAAATTCATCTACAAGGGTCTCTCGGCCGGAGCTGTGAAATAAATATGGAGTTTCGACGCCTTGGAAGCACTGGGATGTATATCTCTGAAGTTGCATATGGCAATTGGATTACCCACGGCTCCCAAGTTGAAGCTGATGGCGCTACCAAGTGCGTAGAAGCAGCTTTGGACGCTGGCATAACCACATTTGATACAGCTGATACTTACGCTGGAACGCGAGCTGAAGCAATCCTTGGAAAGGCTCTCAAGGGAGTCAAGCGCGAATCCTACGAGCTCTTTACCAAGGTCTACTTTCCAACGGGTGAAGGCAAGAATGATCGTGGTCTTTCACGCAAACACATCATGGAGTCGGCTCACGCCTCTCTTAAGCGTTTAGGCACCGACCACATAGATCTGTACTTCATGCATCGCTTCGACCATGAAACCCCCTTAGAGGAGTCACTGCAAGCCTTTGAAGACCTGGTAAGACAGGGCAAGGTCAACTACATAGGTTTTTCTGAGTGGAATATTCGAGAGATTGGTCCGGCGTTAAATATCCAGAAGGAGCGGGGCTGGACTCACTTTGTCGCCAGTCAAGCGCAGTACTCAATGCTCTGGCGCGTCATTGAACAGGAAGTTATTCCGCTCAGCGAGCGCGAAGGCATCGGTCAGATCGCATACTCGCCAATCGCTCAAGGTGTTCTCACTGGAAAGTACAGCGTCGGGAAGAAACCCCCAACCGGGTCACGCGCCACCGATAAGAAATCGGGCGGCGAGATGATTTCAGGTTGGCTACGCGATGAGATTTTAACTGCAGTAGAAAAATTGAAGCCGATCGCCGCTGATCACGGTATCTCCATGTCACAACTAGCGCTCGCATGGGCCTTAGCAAATCCAAATGTCTCTGCAGTAGTCATGGGAGCAAGCAGGCCAGAGCAAGTTGCTGAAAACGCGAAGGCTTCTGGGGTAAAGCTCGATTCTGCAACGCTCAGTGCGATCGATACAGTTCTTGGCGATCTGCCAGAAAGAAATCCAGAACACAACCAAAGTCCGAATCCCAGAGCTTGATAGGGAATGGTTAACTAACTCGACTCTCCAACATTAAATCTAGAAGTGCTCGATCAATGTTGAGCCCTTCGAAGTTTTCATAGACAGTCCCTGGGCGACCATGATTGGCGATCCCAAATGAGCCATCAAACTCCCACAAGGAGTAACCCCAACCGGATTCCTTGTAAATGCTAAAGAGGTCTTTAAACCAAGCCAATGCCACTGCATTGTCGGTGTACCTGTAGCAACCAAATTCTCCGATATGAACTGGCCTACCAGCTGCCTGAACCTCTCTCCACGGGGCGTAAAACTCCCATAAGGCAGCTCTATCCCACCACTGCCCGTTGTATTCACAAGGATAGGTTGGAACAGGCATTCCAACTGAGCCAGACCACCACTCGGCCTTGTAGTGGGAGACCAACATAGGCTGATATCCCCGGCCGCTATGAACTACTTCTAAGTCAGCTAACTCAGGCATTGCCAGATGGCCTCCAGCTAAGCCATTTATAACAACCTGTCGATCTGGGTCAATCGTGCGAATTTCACTCACAATTCGGCGAATCACCTTCTGATGAATATCTCTGGTGAATCCACGCTGACCAATCTCAGGTGGTTCGTTAACCAAGTCAAAGCTCATCAAGGTTGGATATTTGCCTTTGTAGCGCCTGGCTAAGGTGCTCCAAAGCTCAGAGAACGCATCTTGTGCAATCTCATCAGCCCATAAATTGGTGCTCTCCTTCTCCCAACCGTTGATGCAATATCCAGGAGCACGATGCAAGTTAATCGAAATGTGTATTCCGCGCGAAACACTTTCGTGTACATACTGATCAAGAACTTTTAAGAAAGTTTCACTTTGGGGTCCACCAATCTCTGGCAACCAATAATGATAATCAAGAGGCAACCGCAAGAAATTGAATTCATATTTCGCCATGAAATCGAGCATGCGAGTATCAGCCGGCTTCACCTCCTCGGAATAACTGGAGTACGCCCATTGCGCATTAAATCCGTAGCCAAGATGTGTCATCCCATTAAGTGCCATCAGTTTCCCACCTTTGCTAACAATTGATTTAGCCAATTTGCTTGTAGCAAGTTTTGATCGCTCGCCCCACCCTCATGCATATTAAATTCCCAAACCTGAGTTGTGACTGGACCAGCGTAGTGATTTCGCATAGCAAAAATGGTTTTGGGAGGGCAGATGGGATCGTTCATGGCAAGGCTTATCAACGCATGTGCTTGGGCAGAGGTCACTAAATTCATGACATCAAAATAGGTAAGAGTTTCAAGGGCCCGATCCGCATCGGTCCTATGAATGCGGCAGTAGTTGACGATCTCTTGATACGGAAAAGCATCAGTGAGTTCGATTGCGCGATGGATGTGACACAGGAAGGGCACATCGGGCATCGTCGCAAAGACTTCTGGAGCGAGCGATGCAGCAGCTAAAGCAATCCCTCCACCCTGACTTCCGCCCGTGGTGATAATCCTCTTCGAATTTGCGTGGGGCAATTTTTTAGCGGCACGAACAAAGGCGACGGCATCTGAAAAGACCCTGCGGTAGTAGTAGTCCTCTTTCGATTCGATTCCCATAGTCATAAAACCTGCGGTCGATGAACCGCGAGGATATAGACCATCTGGAGTATCGCCCCTGCGGTGACCTCCGCCCTGCCCCCGCGTATCCATGACAAGGGTGGGGTAACCGCAGTTGGCCCAGAAGAGCCACTCATTGAAGTTGCCGCGTCCTCCCCCATAACCCTCATAAATTACGATAACGGGGCGATCCTCGTTCAAGTCACGTGGGGTTAAAAACCATCCTTTAATGGGGTCGTCATTAAACCCAGGCACCACTACATCGAAGATATCTATCTCGGTAATTGGTGATGTAATTTTTGTGAGCGTAGCGATAGGTTCGCTTTGCACGTACTTTTCTAAAGTCTCGCTCCAAAAACTTTCAAAGTCATGGTTTTTGGTGAGTGCTGGACGGTATACCTCAAGTTCAGCGATTGGTTGGCCAAGTAGCATCAGTGATCTCCCTTTTCATCGATAAAGACTTGAGCCTCATACAATTTTTGATACAGCCCACCGGCATGAGCCAGATCAGCATGCCTTCCACTTTCAACCAGAATTCCTCGATCTAGAACCAGAATCCGATCAGCTTTCTGCACTGTCGACAATCGATGTGCAACTACAAATGTTGTTCTATTCACCATGAGAGATTCCAAAGCTCCTTGAATCTCCTTTTCGGATTGCGAGTCAAGAGCAGAAGTTGCTTCATCTAGAATCAGAATCCGAGGATTTCGGATCAGCGCCCTAGCAATTGCGAGCCTTTGCTTCTGACCACCTGAGATTCTGGCACCGCGTTCACCAACGAGTGTGTTGACACCATCAGGAAGATCCATCACAAAATCCCAGGCATTCGCCGCGCGCAAAGCCTCTTCAACTCGCTTATCTGAGACCGATCCCAGTCCGTAGCTAATGTTGTCTCGCACAGAACCTTCAAACAGGACAGACTCTTGCGGGACAACCGAAATGAATTTGCGATATGAACTTAAATTAAAATCAGACATATTTCGTCCGTCAATAGAGATAGATCCTGATTGTGGGCGCAAGAAACCAATCACTAAATTGATGAGAGTCGACTTACCTGAACCGGATGGCCCAACCAGGGCAATCATCTCTCCTGGTTTTGCACTCAAACTTAGATTAGCAATAGCGCTTCGATCACTTTGAGGATATGCGTAACTCACTTTGTCAAAGGTAACGATGCCTATGACTTCCTCGATGCCCCTCTTTCCAGAATTTGCCTCAATATCAGGTGACTCAAGAACTTCCCCAAGTGAGCGAATTGATGAGAATCCCTTTGAGATCTGGGGCATCAAACTTGAGAGCAAGATTACCGAGCCGATTAATTGACCGAAGAAAGAGGTTAAAAGCACTACATCGCCCGTAGTAACGCCAAACTTTCCCTTTAAGGCACAGAAAGCCGCCACGCCTAAACAGGAGACGTTAGCCAACTGAAAGGTGACCCAGGCTAGAGCATTAAATTTCGCATTGAATATATCGAGTTTTAACCCGGCACTCTTTACGTTGCTAAATGAGTCGTACATAGTTTGAAGCGCGCTCTTCTCCAGACCGTGGGCGCGAGTAATTGGCATGAGAGTCGTCATCTCGTTTACTCGTGCGGACATATTCTCGATCTCGCTGCGAAACTCCTCATTTCTGGCGTTGAGTTTCTGACGTAATTTGGCGATAAAGAGTGCAATAAGTGGCGCTAATACCAAGAAGAACGGGAGAAAGAGCGGAACCTTAATCGCTGTAATAAGTATGGCTCCAAATGCTCCATTGATTGCGGTGAAACCGCCATCCGAGAGGTTGCGGACCATCTGTTCGATATTTTCAACATCGCGCACTACCTTGGTCTGAAGTACCCCGGCATTTGTTCTTAGGTAGAAACCCATGCTCAATTGCTGCATACGTTCAACGAGCGCGGAGCGCAGACGATTCTCGACTTCACGTATCGCCCTACTTTGAAATTTTACATAGAGCACATTGACAGGCCAATTTTGTAAGGTTACTGCAATCAAGATAGCGATATTAATTAAGAGAGATGTTGTGCTCTTGTGTGACGTAATGATGTCGATGATGTTTGCAGTGAGCAAAGGAATTACCCACGATGGGGAGTGTTTTATTGAGAATAGAATAAAAGCAAGGAAGACCCTTAATTTTTGTTCTTCAAATAAGTACAGCAGAGTTCTGATTGGACTTTCGCCAACGTAACCGTGCTCAACTTCTGCCACATGAGAGTCGACGGTTTTCACTCCCATACCGTAGACCAATGTCCTACAGGACAACGGGGCAGATCTGATTAAGTTCTTAGGGTGATCACCGCAGAAAGCGCAGTCTTCAATCGACCTGCTAGAGCTTGCGAGAAGGTCGCCGTCATGTGGCCGGTATCAAAATAGGTTAATAGATTTCCAATCACCACCGGACAGGGATCTGTTGGGCATACCCATAGTTGTGGCTCAATAAGTGGCACTCCATTTTTCTTGGCGATCTGTCTTTCTACCGCAATCCAGTCGCTGGATATCGCTGTTGCTGCAGGAGTTGCGCAGGCCAAGGTGCTCTTGGGGTGTGCGGACAAGCAGACAAGAGGATCTTGGGCTAAGGCAGGTGTATCGGACATCATCAAGACCTGTGCTCCGCTGCTCTGAAGTTTGGCGATCGTCCTATTCATCCCCGCGGTATAGACCGCAGTTCGTTGTGCCCCTTTTAACTCCACTCCATTTATAGCGGTGGCGAATCCCGAGGTTCCCGCAACAAGAACCAAATAAGGCTTCGCCGCAATGATTCGATCGATGGAAGCGCTGCGCCAGATCGGACAATTCTCCATGAGAGAGGCGGTGCCCGGGTTATAGGCAGGAATATCTGCTGGGGTACACGCAGACATAGTGAGGGAGAGCAACTTCCAGTGCTTCTCTTTGGCAACTTGATTAAAGGCGGGGAACCATGCCAAGGCGTGACTATCTCCAAATAGAACTACTGTGGTCGAAGACGTAGTGTCGCCATAGATGCAGGGCTTAGTTGAAGGCTTGAGATTCTCCTGCGTGTGGCAGTGATCCGCGTACGTTATTGGACGATCGTTAATGGCATTGAGCAGACTTGGTTCAAGATTTGCGGGAACTGGAAAATCGACAGTGGTTGGTCTCACAGGAGCTTTATTAAGTGGAGCCTGCTTGATTGTTAAGGAGTCAATCAAGTTTCGCTCATCGGCCGCACTTTCGGTCGAACCTTTACCCCGAAGCTCACTCGTTGATATGTAATCCGCTCCAAAGGCCAAGACTGTTAATAGTGAAGCAACTACTCCCGCTATCGCAATATTTCGTAAAGGCTTAAGTGAAATTACGAAGCCCTTTCTAAATGGCCTCTCCACAAATTTTTCCGTAAGTGCGGCTAAGAGAATCGACAGGAGCGCTAGGGCGATACGTTCGAGTATGGGCAATCGGTTTCCTGC
>Ga0118677_10008862_pt1 | contig 15947 bp, 10 predicted proteins | sample AliMusrvi5mmetaG_FD_86154 | JGI IMG/M metagenome (GOLD analysis project Ga0118677, IMG submission 86154) | reverse complement strand
CCCTACGACATGAACCCGACTGCAGATCTGGAACTTGGGGCCGTTGCTGATGTCCCCATGTGCGAATTCTGGAGCAAGAATTACGGATACAATACCTCTTTCAGCTGTATCGAAGCGACCTCTATTGCCCATATCCAGGGAAAGCCTGTCGTCCAGGCAGAAGCATTTACCGCTGGAAATTCGGAAGGCTGGAAACTTTATCCCGGGGCCATCAAGGATCAGGGCGACTGGGCATTTGCCACCGGAATCAACAAATTTTTCTACCATACCTTTGCCCACCAGCCCCTCGACGAAAAGCTAAAGCCCGGCATGACCATGGGACCCTATGGTGTGCATTGGGACCGGAATCAGACCTGGTGGCCGATGTCAAAAGCCTACCACGCCTACATCGCCCGTTGCTCCTATCTTTTGCAGCAAGGCCAGCATGTGGCTGACATTCTCTACCTGACACCTGAAGGTGCTCCACACGTTTTCAGGCCACCGGTATCCGCCACTGTCGGGAACGATACGCTACCTGACCGCAGGGGATACAACTTCGACGGATGCTCACCCGGATTATTGATTTCAAAAGCTATCGTGAAGGACCACAGAATTGTTTTTCCCGGCGGCGGTAGTTACCAACTGCTGGTTTTACCCCTGATTGAAACAATGACGCCTGAATTGTTGAATAAAATTGAATGGCTGGTTCGGGATGGAGCCAATGTGGCAGGCATTCCTCCAAAGAAATCGCCCAGTCTCGTTAATTTCCCGGAGTGTGACCAAACTGTTACCGCCACAGCGCTGAAAATGTGGAAAAGCTTCGACCTTCCCGGAAATCAGCAAACCATAACTTATGGTTCAGGCAGGATTTTTTGGGGAAGCGGTTTCATGGTAAACGATTCGACACGCCCCTATCCGACCTACGACGTTACTTCCGGTTTACTGAAACAAATGAATGTAACAGAAGATTTTACCTCTGGCGGTCCTGTGAGATATGCGCACAGGATCCTTCCGGGTATGGAAATCTATTTTGTTGCAAACAAATCAAATAATGTAATCATTACAAATTGTGATTTCAGGTCAGACCATGGAACTCCCGAATTGTGGAATCCATTGACCGGTGAAATCAGGAAACTTGAAAATTTTACCCGGCTTGGGGGCCATACCGGGATTGAAATTCAATTTGACGCGCATCAAAGTTATTTTGTAGTCTTCGATACAAAGAATAAAGATTCCGGTTCAAAAAACAACGTGAAAAACTTCCCGGATAAAAATATCCTGAAGACCCTTGACGGTTCATGGGAACTCACCTTCGATCCCAACCATGGCGGCCCGGGAGAGGTCGTTTTCGATCAACTTACAGACTGGACAAGCAGACCTGAAGAAGGAATCAAATATTATTCCGGCACCGTTGTTTATGAAAAGAAATTTTCGATTTCCAGGGAGATGCTTGCACAGGGTCATTCCTTATTTATAAATCTTGGGGAAGTAAACTGCATGGCACAGGTTAGACTGAATGGTACAGATGTCGGCACGCTGTGGACTGCTCCCTGGAATCTTGATATTACCAAAGCTGTCAGGGAGGGAGATAACAAATTGGAAATCTCAGTGGTAAATCTCTGGCCCAACCGTCTGATCGGCGACGAAAAGTATCCTTTCGACGGAATCAGTAAAGGCAAGTGGCCGGATTGGCTGTTGGAAAACAGTCCAAGGAACTCCAAACGATCCACTTTTGCCACTTATAGTTTTTACAAAAAAGATGCACCTTTGTATAAGTCAGGACTGGTAGGACCTGTCAGTATCCTGGCGGAGGAATGATGAAGAAGAGGGGGCGAATGGGCGAGTGGGCGAACCCGACTCCCAGAATTTCAATTCATGAAGGTCATAACAGTCCTGGGAGTCCTAATTGTCAAGAGAATCACCTGAATTTGCCTTGAAAGTATTTAAGAAAAAAAGATAATACCAACAAATAACTAAAACGTGATGAAACCGTTACAACTTAAACCAGCATTTTGGCTGATCCTCGGATTGACCCTGTTATTTTTCATCGGCTGCAAGCCAGAACAAAGCAAGGAAGCAGACAAGATCAACGATTTTGCGACCCTGCAGGCAAAGCTTCAGGATCCTCCTTCTGAATACCGGAGCGCCCCGCTTTGGGACTGGAACGACAAAATCACAGAAGAAGGAATCGATTTCCACATGAAGAAATTCAAGGAGGGTGGATTAGGCGGAGTGTTCATTCATCCAAGACCGGGGCTGATTACCGAATACATTTCGGAGGACTGGCATCACCTTTTTGATTACACCGTTCAGAAAGGGAAAGAACTGGGGATGAAAGTATGGATTTATGACGAAAACAGTTACCCAAGCGGATTTGCCGGTGGCCATGTCCAGGCAGAGATGCCTGATTCCTATTCGCATGGCACAGGTCTTGGTTGGTTAATTCAGGATACGCTGAAAACGGATACGACCAGGTATGAAATTGTCCTTAAACAAGAAGATGATCTATTCAGGGACATCACTGCAAACCTGAAAGAAGAACAGGGACACATCGGAAAATATTATCTTTTCACCAAAACTTATGGCAAAAAGGGCTATTGGATGGGGAACTTCCCCTACGTTGATCTCCTCTACAAAGGGGTAACCCAGAAGTTCCTGGAGATTACCATGAAAGGCTATGAAAAGTATAACAAGGCTGATTTCGGCAAAACCTTGCCCGGTATTTTTACCGACGAACCAAACCTGGAGGCTGCGCTCGGTTCAAGAGCCAATCTGAGATGGACTCCCGACCTGTTCAATGAATTCCTGAAGCGCTGGGGCTACGATCTGAAAATCAATTTACCCTCTTTGGTGGATGAGACAGGCAACTGGAAGAAGATTCGTCATGACTACTATACCATTCTCCTTGAAATGTTCATCGACCGCTGGGCCAAACCTTACAGCAAATATTGCGAGGATAACCATCTGGCGTGGACCGGCCATTATTGGGAGCATGGCTGGCCAAAACCAACAGAGGGCATGGATGAGTCGGCTTTTTACATCTATCACCAGCAACCCGCCGTTGATATGCTGGGTAATACCTACACTCCTGACGGTTTGGGCGGCCAGTTCGGAAATACCAGAGCCCTGCGCGAACTACACAGCGCAGCCAATCAGGGCGGACACAACCGGACACTGAGCGAAACTTACGGAGGCGCAGGATGGGAAATCAGTTTCGCCAACCTAAAAAGGCTTGTTGACTGGGAAGTCGTTTTGGGTGTCAATTTTGTCAACCAACATCTCTCCTATTTTACGATCAAGGGAGTTCGGAAATTTGATTATCCCCCGAGTTTCACTTACCATGAACCTTGGTGGGACAATTACAAACCCATGGGTGATTATATTGGTCGAATATCCATGGCGATGTCTTCGGGCGAGCAAATCAACAGGACTGTGGTACTTCAACCCAACACTACCGCCTGGAGCTATTTCTCCCGGAAAGTTTCTAACGCTACAATTGACACCATCCAGGTGGATTTCAAGCGGTTTATCTATCAGCTGGAAAGAGCCCATTACGAGTATGACCTTGGATCAGAACTGGTTTTGCGCACCATTGGATCCGTCGAAAAGGGAAAACTTGTAATTGGCAAACGTTCCTATGCTTTGGTCGTGATCCCGACTACCATGGAAAATATTGAACAGGGAACCTATAAATTGCTGAAGGAATATCTTCTTCAGGGCGGAAGAATTCTCTCCTTTACCAAAAACATTCCAAGACTGGATGGTGTTGAAAGCAAACTTGTCACCGAATTGATGACCGCCTTCTCCAGACAATGGACTTTTGTAGCAACAACGGAAGATGATAAAGTCAGGGTAGCCATGGCAAATCCTGATTTCGACATTTCAGAATCCCTTCCAGTATCAGGTGAACTCTATCACCAGCGCCGAATCCTCAAGGATGGTGAATTGCTCTTTTTTGTCAATACTGACACTGCTCGCACAGTTAATGCAACCATTACAGGTAATGGCAAAAGCCTGATCAGGATGGATCTTGGGACAGGTCGATCAACCCTTGTGCCTGTTAAATCCGAAAATGGCCAGATCACTTTTGATATAGCGCTTTCCCCGATAGGAAGTGCCCTTTATTATCTGACAAAATCAAATACTTCTGCGATAGCCGCATCAGATATTACCTCATCAACCGCGGGTAACGGAGATTACACGGAATCACCTGTCAGCGAAAAACCTGAACCCAAAGTCAAACAGGAGGCTGACAATGTGCTGGTTCTGGATTATGTGGATTTGAAAGGCAGGAAACTCGACCTGAAAGAGACCTATTTCATGAAGGCCATGCATGCCCTTTATGACAGTAGCGGCTTCAAAATGGGAAATCCGTGGCAGCACAAGATCCAATACAAACAAGACTATATGGCCCTTGACACCTTCAAAACCGGTTCCGGGTTTGAGGTTACCTATCACTTCAATGTAGCTGCAAATGCTGACCTAAAATCATTGGCAGGCCTGGATATTGTAGCCGAGCGTCCTGAAATATGGGATCTTTACCTGAACGGAACTATGCTGACCAAATCGGATAAATGGTGGATAGACCGTGAATTCTATCGTTTCCCTGTTGGAAATCATCTACAGTCAGGCACAAACACCATCACCCTGAAAGCCAGTAAAATGTCAGTCCATGCGGAGATTATGCCTGCCTATGTGGTTGGGAATTTCAAACTGAACCCGCTCAAAAAGGGCTTTGAAATTACCGGCGGAACCATCCAGGCTATGGGATCATGGAAAACACAGGGATATCCTTTCTATGCTCAGAAGGTCCTTTATTCACAGAAATATCAGACTCTTCAAGTTGGGAAGACTTACAAACTCAAGCTAAACAGGTGGAATGGCACTATGGCAGCAGTATGGCTAAATGGTGAAAAAGTTGGTTTGATTATGGCTCCACCTTACGAAATGGAACTTTCCGGACTAAAATCCGGTGAGAATACAGTTGCGGTTGAGGTTATCGGAAGTCTTAAAAACACATTCGGATTTTTCTACAAAAGCGCTGCAGGCAAATGGATCATCGGTCCAGGTGACTTTGATGTGGCTCCTCCCACCCTTCCGGCAATCAGCGACTATATCCTGCCGGATTATGGTATGTTTGAACCCTTCAGTTTGGTATCGATTAATTAGGGAAGTCTTAATGGCGGTCTTTGCGGTTCCCTTTGCGTCCTTTGCGTGATATTTTATTTTCTCGCAAAGAACGCAAAGACGAAATCGCGAAGAAAATGCAAAGATTTAGGTAAGTAATTATATTACATTGATAAATAAAATGTTCAGGTATTTTAATAATCTGGTATTTTCTTCTTTTCTCTTGTTGAGTTCTGCTTTTTACCCGTGTCTTGGCCAGAAAATGGTCTCTAAGGAGACTATGCAGAAAGTCTATGAAACCATCAAAACCCCCTACAAGTTTGGATTGGTGGTGGCTCCTGAAAATGACCATCAAAAAACCGATTGTCCGACTGTATTCAGATACAAAGGCAAATGGTACATGACCTACATTGTATTTGACGGCAAAACAGGAAAAGAAGGCAGGGGATATGAAACCTTGCTGTCAGAAAGTGACGACCTGCTTCATTGGAAATCGCTGGGCAAAATCCTCTCATTTTCAGACTCTTCCCATTGGGATTGCAACCAGAAGGCGGGTTACATTGCCCTTGTTGATCCCGACTGGAACGGAAAGCATAAGGTTTCCCGTTTCAAGGGTCAGTACTGGATCTCCTACATTGGCGGAGGATCAAAAGGATACGAAACCCCTCCTATCAGCATTGGGATTGCCTCAACGAGCCAAGAAATAAGCAGGGTTCATGCATGGAATACCCTTCCGGCTCCCGTGCTTACTTCTGATGATGCTGATGCATCCTGGTGGGACAATAAAGTATTGTATAAAAGTTCTGTTATTCTGGATCGTAGCAAGACTCTGGGTCACCAGTTTGTGATGTATTACAATGCCAAAGGGGCAAAATCAGATTCCGCCCAGTCGGCTGAGAGAATCGGCATCGCCGTTTCTGATGACATGTTGCACTGGAAGAGATATGGGACGAATCCGGTATTGGACCATCATACGGGCATTACAGGCGATGCACAGATCAAAAAAATCGGTGGCATATGGATTATGTTCTATTTCGGCGCCTTCTGGAAAAACAAGGGAGGTGCCTTCAACCGGTTTGCCTGCTCTTACGATCTGGTGCACTGGACAGACTGGACAGGTGAAGACCTGATTTCTCCTACCGAGCCATTTGATAACCTGTATGCACACAAACCGTGGGTGGTTCATTACAAGGGAGTTGTATACCACTTCTATTGTGCTTTGAACAAAAAGGACCAGCGAGGCATCGCGGTAGCAACTTCCAGAGACCTGGGGAAAAGTAAAATTGCTTTTTAAGATAATTTGGAACCCGCCAGATTCCATTTTGGATTTTGGATTTTGGATTTTGGATTCGGTTTGCAGTGATTGTAAAATACACTAAATTCGTAAAAACAGGACTTCGGATCCTTCGTATTTTCTCAGTGTCCAATATGGTATAAAATAATAACTATGAAAAAATTTAGTCTCCTATTCTTGTTATTGGCCCTCATCTGCAGTTCATGCGATTTCTTCATGTCTGGAAAATCCTCGGCCAACGAGAAAAGTTGGCAAGAGCAGTTGGCGGATGAAATTCCTCTTCTTGGGCACCGGAACTGGATCCTGGTGGTAGACAAGGCCTTCCCCGCCCAGACGGCAAGTGGTATTAAAGTGATCAATACCGGTGAATCCCTGCAGGACGTGCTTCAGTTTACCCTGCAGAAACTCGACAGGTCATTGCATGTAAAACCCATTATTTATACGGACAAGGAACTGGAATATTTAACTCCTGCGATGGTTTCCTACATCGGCGACTATAAGAAACAACTGCAAAAAACCCTGAATGGCGTTACGCCGCAAACTCTTTTGCATGATTCCGTTTTTGTGAAGATTGACAAGGCTTCGAAACTTTTCAGGGTGATTGTGTTAAAAACGGAAGAGACCATACCCTACTCCTCCGTTTTTCTTCAACTTGATTGCAGGTACTGGTCGCCGGAGAAGGAGAAGGAGCTTAGGGAGCTGATGAAGAAGTAGAAAATATGACGGAACGATCAGGAAAATGTGAAAATGTGAAAATGTGAAAATTGCATTGGTGCGGGGGCAGAATTGGAAGTCATCCTGACGATGGAGATACGTAGTAGATGAGCCGATGGCCAGGGGCATCTCACCGATGCCTTATGTTCTGTTAAACTCTCAGTTTCTCCAATTCAATGCCTTTTTGTCCACTTCACGTTTTCTCAGCGCTCAGTTTCAAGAAATGACGGCAAGACCTGCATGAGTGTGCCCGGCACAATCTGAAGCACTTTCATTCCTAGCTTTTCGGCTGCTTCTGTGTTTGCCGGCAGATCATCCACAAAAAGGGTGTTCCTGGGAAAGATGGTGGCATCCTTCATAACTTTCAGATAGGACAACGGATCCGGTTTCCGGAAACCAAGCTCATGTGAGTAGTAGGTCTTTTCGAACAGATCATCCAACCGAAAACCATATTCCAGAAAGAAAATTTCCCTGAACCGTTTTAGGTGGATGGCATTGGTATTACTGAGGAGATAGAGATGAAAGGAAGATTTCAATTCTGTCAGAAAGCCGGCTATCCCGGGGAGAAAGTCGATGAGCATCGCATTCCAGGCATCATCAATTTCCTGATCTGAGGGGCTTCCTGGTAAGGCTTTACGGAGGTTTTTCCTGAATTGGCTTTCGGTTGAGGCTCCTGTCTCGAGGTTCTCAAATAGCTGGTGCTGACCATGTAGATTGCTTTTCCAATCATCTTCCTTCCAGCCCAGGGAAGTAAAGGCCCGGATAGTTTTCTGCATGTCAATGTTCAGGAGAACGCCGCCGAGGTCAAACAGGATATTTTCGATCATTCAGAGTGACTAAAGTGAACTAGATTGACTAAATTGCCTAAAGTTTCGTTTTCAACAACCCGGAAACGGTGAAACGGAGAAAGGAAGGAATAGAGCGAAGTACGAGGGAGCGATTCCTGAATCCCGTAACTTGTAACCTGCCCTTCGACTACGCTCAGGGACCGAACACAAACCATAATTTTTTTCAGATCAGCCGCTTTGGCTCCTTCCACTCGCCGTTGTCCTTGATCAGTTTCTTCAGTTCCTCCACGGCGTGCTCTGCAGCGACATGCCGCTGAATCAGTTTTTGCCCCTTGTAGAGGTTGATCCTCCCTTTCCCGGCGCCAACAAAACCGTAATCCACATCCCCCATCTCGCCCGGACCGTTGACGACACAGCCCATCACCCCGATTTTGAGGTTTTTTAGGTGGTTGAAATTTTTTTTGATTTCGGCGACCGTTTCGCGAAGGTCAAAAAGGGTCCTGCCACATCCCGGACAGGAAATAAATTCAGTTTTGGTTACCCTCATCCTGCTGGCCTGAAGTATGCCGAAAGACAAATTTTTGAGTTCATTGTAGCCGATGTTCCCCTCGTTAGAAATCAGGATGCCATCGCCGTAACCATCTATGAACAATCCCCCAAGATCGGTACAGGCTTTGAGCAAAAGCGATTCGTAGTCGTTTTTCTGGTAGGTGCGGTGCAGGATGACAGGGATTTTACAGATGTGTGCATCGAGTTCAAGGAAAAAGGCGCGCATCTCTGCAAGACTGTTGAGGTTGTTGCTCTCCATGATCAATACCATCCTGCGCTCCCGTTTCAGTTTTTCGATGGTTTCGGGGTTTTGCCCCTTGAACCTATCGTATTCCGCCTTATGGACACGAACAAATCGCATCTGGTTGGCGTAGAAATCATTGTAGAGATACTCCTCCAGGGTTAAGATCGGATACTCTTTCCCGCTTCTGTCGATGATTTGTTTGCCGTCGTAAAAATAATCGGGTTCTGTACCGGAACTGATGGTTTTGATTTCATCCAGGCGATAGTTGTTCAGATCGGCGACTACGATCACCGGCATTTTCCCGCCAATGTCGTTGACAGGCCGGTTGGATCTTCGCTCATATTCGAACGGATTGGTCTGTGCTACGAGCGGGGCAGTTATTGGGGCGTGCTTTTCGCGGTCGCGGAAGATATCCACCAATTTCCGGGCAAAAGGGATCTCTTCGGCAGGGTCTTCGGTCAGGGATACCCGAACGGTGTCGCCTATTCCGTCGGCAAAAAGAGCACCTGAGCCTACCGCAGACTTGATGCGGCCATCTTCACCTTCGCCGGCTTCTGTGACCCCAATGTGAAAGGGGTAATTCATCTCTTCGAGCCGCATCCTGTAATTCATCAGTCTCACGGTATAAACCATCAGCCGGGTATTGCTCGATTTGATGGAGATGACAATGTTGTGGTAATCTTCAGTCTTGCAAATTCGGAGGAATTCCATTACCGACTCCACGATTCCAGCCGGTGTATCTCCGTATCTGCTCATGATTCTGTCGGAAAGCGATCCCTGGTTGGCTCCAATCCGCAAGGCAATGCCTCTTTCCTTGCAGGCCCGGATGAAGGGGACAAATCGCTCCTCAATTTTTTTCAGCTCTTGACGGTATTCGTCATCCGTATAATTGAAAGTTACGAATACAGCCCTTTTGTCGTAGAAATTGCCGGGATTGATCCTGACTTTGTCCACATACTGTATGGCTATTTCGGCAGCAGCCGGATTAAAGTGAATATCTGCACAAAGCGGCTGGTTGTAACCTCTGCGATTGAGTTCACTCCTGATATTTTTAAGATTTTCTGCTTCACGTGTCCCCTGAACGGTCACACGAACAAGATCGGCACCTGCATCAATAATTCTGATTATCTGATTAACAGTGGCATCCGTATCGTTGGTATCGGTATCTGTCATCGATTGAATCAAAACACGCTGACAGGAGCCCATGCAAACGGATCCAATCTTGACCGGGGAGGTCTCCTGGCGTTTGTATTGCAACAAATTATCGATATAATTGAAATTCTGATTCATCACTAATTATTCTGCTTTTCAACCCGTAATGAAAACAATGTAGCTGATTTTTATGTTCGTTGTCAGTTGGTGTTCCCTCTATCAAGTCAGTATCAGGATACTTTAAAAATCTTTCCCGATAACGCTGGCAAATTTATCCTTTTATTTTGAATAAATTTGATCCAAAATTTCAATCATATGTCTGTCATTGTAGAAGAAGTTTCCAAGACTTACGGGAGTCAGTTTGCACTCGATAAAGTTTCATTTACAGTGGATTCAGGAACTGTTTTGGGAATTCTCGGACCCAATGGAGCAGGAAAATCCACCCTGTTGAAAATCATTGCAGGATATCTTCGCCCATCCTCCGGTTTGGTCAAAATTAATGGCATCATCGCTGATCCTGAACAACTTTCCTTTAAGCGGATGATTGGCTATCTTCCGGAAAACAATCCGCTCTACACGGATCTGTATGTTCGGGAGTATCTCAGGCTCGTTGCCGGGCTGTACAAAATTCCCAATCGGAATAAAAGAATGGATGAAATCATTGAAATGACCGGTCTTGGATCGGAAATACACAAAAAAATCGGTGCCCTGTCAAAAGGGTACCGGCAAAGAGTCGGACTTGCGCAGGCGCTGGTGCACGACCCTTCGCTCCTGATCCTGGATGAACCCACCTCCGGACTGGATCCCGCGCAACTGATCGAAATCAGGCAGTTAATCCGCAACATCAGTACCAACAAGACCGTTCTTTTTTCCACCCACATCATGCAGGAGGTTGAAGCCGTGTGCGATCGTGTATTGATTCTGAATCAGGGGAAAGTGGTGGCGCTGGAAACTCCCGATAAGATCAAGAAACTGTCCGTTCAACAGATTCGCAAAGTCACCGTAGAGTTTTCCGAACCCGTTCCGGAAATGATCTTTGAAACCATCAGCGGAATCCTAAAAATTGAACAAATTGCAGCCAATAAATACATTGTATATGGCTCAACCGGGGATCTTCGACCGGAACTCTTCAGGCTGGCTGTGAAAAAAAAATATACGCTCCTGACGCTGTACGAGCAGGAGTCAAGCATGGAAAACAGTTTTCTGGAACTCATAAAGTAAGTGACAAAAGTGAACTAAAATGAGCTAAATTGACTAAAGTTGCTTGTACGACCATCAATGATCCAAATTCGGTTTTTTGCGATAGTTCTTTAACTTTGCTTCCTTCGTCTCAATACACTATCTATTATATGAAAAATCAACTCTACCTCCTATCATTATTGCTTTTGGCAGTTGTTTTGCAATTGAATGCCCAAACGGATAAAAAAACAAAAGGGCAAAAAGCTTTCCTGGGCGCCTATGAAAACAGGACGCTCACTCCGGGACAGACTCCAATTTTGTTGCCATACAACCGCTGGATAGATCCAGCCGGTACACAACTTTATTTCGGCAACAAGGAACAGGAGAACCATGCTTTGGATGTCGCTCTTTCGCCTGACGGGAAATGGCTTGCCGTAGAAGGACGGTATGAAGTGGTCATCGTTTCGACAGCAACCTACAAAATTGCGTCCACCTTTCAGCTGGGTCAATATTTCAATGGCCAGGTCAGGATGAATACTTTTTCAGGAATATGCTGGCGGCAGGAAGGAAATCTGTCGCAATTGTTTTGGGGGGCAGTGGGAAAGGATAACTCTGAAGTTGTTAAGGCAACCTGGAATGGCGGAAAATTCACGGATTCGGATATGATTCCTTTCGCCAAGGAAACTCCTGCCGAGACAGCTCTTGTCAATGAAGTATACTACAGGAACGAAGCAGGCAAGCCAGCCCTTTATGTGGTGCTCAACGGCAACAACAAGGTTGTGAAGGTTGATCCCGATACCAAGGCAGTTGTCTGGAGTACCCTGGTTGGCGTCGCGCCTTTTGGCATTACCTGTGCAAACGGCAAGATTTACGTAACCAACTGGGCCGGTGGTCAACCCACCCAGGATGATCCGAATGTTGCAGGCGTACCATGGGGAAAAGCAAGGGTCAATGATATCAATGGTGCCACCCGCGAAGGGACGGTATCCGTATTGGATCCGGCTACGGGAAAAGTCCTGAGTGAGATCCAGGTAGGGCTTCATCCCAACGATATTGTGACAGGATCAAACGGAAAATTTGTTTATGTATCCAATGCCAACAGTGATGAGGTTTCAGTGATATCTACCACTCAGGACAAGGTGACGGAAACCATCCCCGTCAGGTTGAATGCAGGCGAAAACGGTTATTTCGGAGACTCGCCCAATGGCCTGGCTCTTTCTCCTGACAACAAGACCCTATATGTTTGCAATGGGATGGACAATGCCTTGGCCGTGGTCGCTCTTGGAGAAAAATCAGCCGAAGGATCCACCCTGAAAAAAAGTGGCACGGAAGGATTTATTCCGACTGCAGCCTATCCCGGTGGTGTCGTGGTAACCGGTGATGGGCAACTTTATGTAGCCAACCTCGAGGGAGAGGGATCCTCCATCCCTTTCACCATGGAAGGATCTTCAAAAAGCAAATACAATTCGCACAAGGAGATGGCCTCCATTTCCAAAATCAGGATACCGGATAAAAACGAACTTAAGGCATTCACGGAAAAGGTAATTGCTTCCAACCAGCATTTCCGGCTTGAACTGACCGCCAAACTGCCCCGTAAAAAGGCAGAACCTGTACCCGTTCCGGAACGGATCGGTGAACCTTCCACCATCAAGCATGTACTCTATATCATCAAGGAAAATCGTACTTATGACCAGGTTCTGGGAGACATGAAACAAGGTGATGGCGATTCAACCCTCACGGTTTATGGTAAAAACGTAACGCCAAATATGCATCAGTTAAGTAGCCAATACATCTTGCTTGACAACTACTATGCATCCGGAAAATGTTCTGCAGAGGGACATCAGTGGACAGATGCCTCTATTGTAACCGACTATGTGGAAAAATCTGTAAGGGCCTGGATCCGCAGCTATCCCCATGTGCAATACGACGCATTGGTTTATGCTCCTACAGGTTTTATCTGGGACAATGCCCTGGCCCATGGCAAGAAGGTCTGTATTTATGGTGAGGCCTGTCTGTGTGATTTTGGTGGCCAAACCTGGAGTGCTATCTACAAGGGATTCCTAAACCATGAAAAGTTAACCTTCACCAACAAGACTACGATTAAACCGGTTGAAGCGATATTGAGTCAAAATTTTCCGTCATCCGACAACCATTTGGTAACCGATGTGCAAAGAGCCGAAGCCTTTGTCCGTGAGTTGAAGGAATACGAGCAGCAACCAGGCGACCAGCTGCCTGAACTGATGGTTATGGCCCTGTCCAATGACCATACAACCGGCACCCGTCCCGGAATGCCAACTCCCCGGGCCATGGTAGCCGACAATGATCTTGCCCTTGCACAAATGGTGGAAGCCATTTCGAAAAGCAAATTCTGGAGCAACACGGCTATCTTCGTCACCGAGGACGATTCGCAGGATGGCTGGGATCATGTTTCTGCCTACCGGACAGTGGGTACTATCATTAGTCCCTACACCAAAACGGCAAGTGTGGTGCATACCAATTACAATCAGGTATCGATGGTGAGGACAATCGAACAGATCCTCGGACTTCCTCCTATGAATATCATGGATGCTACCGCCATGCCGATGTTTGACTGTTTCACTGAAAAAGCCGACGCCACGCCATATAGCTCGCTGAAAAACAACATTCCGTTGGATGAGTTGAATCCCGGACTGGGAGCACTCAAAGGAACCGCCCTTCGTTATGCCAAAAAAAGCATGGAGCCCCAGTTTGATGGCACTGACGATGCAGACGAGGATGAGTTCAACCAGATACTTTGGTTTGCAGCAAAGGGGAAAACGCCATACCCCCACATAAAGAAGTGAACTAAAATGACTAAAGTGCCTAGAGTGCCTAAAGTACTTACGCTTCGAATCAAAATTGTTCGGAGACCATAACTTTAGGCACTTTAGTCACTTTAGTTCACTTTAGGCACTTTTTTTTGTTTTTTATCTGGAATAGTTCTACATTTGTGCCGTGGACGGATTTGATTGATTGCAACCACGGAAAAAAATGCTAAAACACAGTGTATTGTATTTCCCTTTATCAATCAGCCATCCCTATTTATTTTTATTCATCAGTCACCTTAAAGAAGTGGCATAAATATTTTAATATGGGATATCTATTTACCTCAGAATCAGTATCAGAAGGTCATCCTGACAAAGTTGCGGACCAGATTTCGGATGCCGTACTGGATGTCTTCCTCGCATACGATCCAGCATCAAAAGTTGCCTGCGAAACGATGGTCACCACCGGACAGGTCATCATGGCCGGTGAAATCAAATCGAATACCTATGTCGATGTACGCGAAGTGGCAAGAAATGTCATCAACAAGATAGGCTACACCAAGGCTGAATACCAATTCGATGGCGATTCATGCGGCGTGCTGACTGCCCTGCACGAGCAATCACCCGATATCAACAGGGGAGTTGAACGTGAAAAAGTGGAGAACCAGGGCGCCGGCGATCAGGGCATGATGTTCGGTTATGCCTGCAGCGAAACAGACAACTACATGCCCCTTCCCCTGGAACTTGCCCATGCCCTGCTCAAGGAATTGGCCAAAATCCGCAAGGCCGGTAAGGAGATGACTTACCTCCGCCCTGATGCCAAGTCGCAGGTGACCATCGAATACGACGACAACAACCAGCCCTTGAAGATCCATACCATTGTGTTATCCACCCAGCACGACGAGTTTGACAAGGACGATGTCAGGATGCTAGCCAAAATCAGGGAAGATGTTCAGAACATTCTGATCCCTGCCACGAAGGCTGTCATGCCTGCCCGTATCCAGCATCTCTTCGAACCCGGATACATCCTGCACGTCAACCCTACCGGGAAGTTCGTGATCGGCGGTCCGCACGGAGACAGCGGACTGACCGGACGGAAGATCATCGTCGATACCTACGGAGGGCGCGGTGCACACGGTGGCGGCGCTTTTTCAGGGAAGGATCCATCCAAGGTTGACCGTTCTGCTGCCTACGCGGCCCGGCACATTGCCAAGAACATGGTAGCTGCCGGAGTTGCCGGCGAGATGCTTGTTCAGCTGGCTTATGCCATAGGCGTTGCCCAACCTGTCAACATCTACGTCAATACTTATGGGACCTCCAAAGTTGCCCTGCGCGACAATGAAATTGCCGACAAAATCTCTGCACTGTTCGATCTCCGTCCGTACGCTATTGAGCAGGATCTGAAACTGAGATTTCCAATCTACGAAGAGACAGCATCTTATGGTCACATGGGCCGGACTCCACGAACGATCACAAAACCTTTCAAATCAGTCTATTTGGGTGACAAGGAAATAACCGTTGAACTGTTTACCTGGGAGAAGCTGGATTTTGTAGAGAAAATTCAAGCCGCTTTCGGAATCTAATTGGTCGTAAATCGATTTTGAAAGTCCCGTCGCAATTTTTTGCAGCGGGATTTTCTTTTTATACCCTTCTTTTTCTCCTTTTTTTGCCGTAACTTATGGTAACTAATTCCTGATTACATATCTTATCACAATTCGACAGAATCGTTTGTTTATGCGCTGAGATCAACCAAAAATCAGAGAAAATGATAAACATCCTTCCTTTGTCTCATCTTCCAATATTTGTTCCCTTCGTCCGATCCAGGCAGTGCTGGCCCTATTCGAATTCGTGCGCGGACGACTGTTTTCCCGGCATTGATCCAACCCCCGGATAAAACCGTGGGCTACAAAATCGGTCGCCGCTACGCGGTTAAACCCCGGAGTCGCATTCATTAGCAAATTAGCACATTGGCACATTAGCACATTAGCACATTCTCTGTCCCTTCATCTTCTCATCGACCACAATCTCATTTCTTAAATCTCATGTCTGTTCTAGCCTATCTCTCCGACTTCATTTCCCTCTTCTACCCGCGACTTTGCGCAGGATGCCAGGCCACGCTGGTTCGCGGGGAAGATTTG
>Ga0118677_10008860_pt1 | contig 15950 bp, 12 predicted proteins | sample AliMusrvi5mmetaG_FD_86154 | JGI IMG/M metagenome (GOLD analysis project Ga0118677, IMG submission 86154) | reverse complement strand
ATATATGGAAGTATTATTATGGTGTTGATATTGGAATGGGGTCATACGGTTGTTTTGTTAATGGGCTTTTCCCTCGAGGCTGCAGCATTGGAGCTTACTGTTCAATTGCTCAAAACGTAAAGTATTTAAGTGCAAACCATCCAATAAATTATGCGTGCATGCATCCTATTTTTTACAATTCAGCAGTATCTGTTGGAGTTAAAGACGTGCCAAGGAGTAAAATAGAAATTGGAAATGATGTATGGATTGGATATGGAACCATTATTCTTTCTGGGTGTACTAAGATTGGAAATGGTGTCGTTATAGGTGCTGGAAGTATTGTAACAAGAGATATCCCGGCATATTCAATTGTCTGCGGATCACCAGCAAGAGTAATTAGAAAAAGATTCGACGATGAAACAATAGAAATTATAGAGCAATCAAAATGGTGGGAATTGCCAGGTGATGAATTATTGAAAGCATATGGGTATATAGATAATCCGAGGGAATTCGCGAAATATATACAAAGCTCAGTTCGCAAGAAACTTAATTGAAAAAATTTTTATAGTTGAAATGAAAATTATAACCAACTAAGTCGTGCAAAGTTTTTGAGACTGGTACAGTTAAAAACAAGCATAGCCAGAAAATGGAACGGCGCTGGCTCCGTAAGCACTATTTTCCGCGGCATGGCTGTATTAGCGTCCGGCAGTGTTGCGGGCAGGGTTATCGGGTTGGTAACTGCTCCGGTAATAACCCGGATATACCTGCCTGAACATATGGGCGTACTTTCTGTGTTTATGGCTTTGCTGGCAATAGTGGTTCCTTTTGTTGACTTGCTTTATTCTTTGTCTATTCCTCTGCCCAAAAATGATGGATCGGCCCTCAATCTGGCGGCTATTTGTGGAGGGATTACAGTAGTAACTTCAACACTGGTTTTCTTCTTGTTATGGTTTTTTGCCGCACCAGTGCTTAGCCTTCTTTCCATGGAGCAGCTGCTTCCCTACTGGTGGCTGTTCCCCGTGGCGCTTGCCAGCACAGGTTTTTATGGACTGTTGAGCCAATGGGCTGTTCGGGAAAAGGCTTTCAAGCCTTTGTCCACAAGTGGGGTCTGGCAGGCCGGAATCGGGGCAGTGGTCAAAATTGGCCTTGGATTCTTGGGCTTCAAACCCCTGGGTTTGCTGGTCGGGCAATTGTTTAATCAGGCAGGGGGCATATCATCTCTGCTGAGAATTTTTAAGCGAAAACTTAGAGGCAGCTATAGGCATATAACGATCAAACGCATGATTTTTCTGCTCCGGCATTATGCGGAATTTCCCAAATATCGTCTTCCTTCCACTCTTTTATTGGTATTATCAAAGCAAGCACCACTGCTGTTTTTCAGCTGGCAATTCGGTGCTGAGATAACAGGAAATTTGGGTCTGGCCCTCAATGTGATTGTTCTCCCCCTTAGCCTTTTGGGCCAGACCACCGGCTACGCCTTTTATGCTGAGATTGCCAGAATAGGCCGAAGAAATCCTGAAAAAATCCAGGCAATAACCAGAAGCATAACCAAAAAGCTTTTTTTGATTAGCCTTACACCCAGTTTCATCCTGTTTTTTTTTGGTCCATGGCTTTTTCAACTGTTTTTTGGGGAAAACTGGCGAGAGGCGGGAGTTTTTGCCAGTATTTTGACACTGTATTCACTTGCTCAATTTGTTTTCACGCCAATAGCAAATGGTGTTCTTAATGTTTTCGAAAAACAGTTAACAGTGTTGAAGATAAATATATCCCGTGTGGTTTTAATAGGCTGTGTTTTTATAGCATCAAATATTTTTGATTTGAAGCCATATTTAACTTTATATTTGTATAGCATAGTTTTGACGGCACAATATATTATTGCTACAATAACTGTTTTCAATATTATAAATAATGAAAAAAAATTAGTCTTACTTTAAAAAAAATTGCTGGAGAAGGAATATTGAAATTTTTTGAAAAGATAAAATGGCACTATCATAATGGAACACTATGGAATATCCTGTGGCGCAAGCTCTCGGCTCCGTTCCTGCTTTCGCCGCGTCCCCAGCCGCAAATGACCGGATCATATACTACAAGTCATTTGAACAAAGGACATGATTACCACTCGTACTTTGTTAACCGGCCTGGAAGACGCCTGGTTTGGGAGCAAGAACAGGAAGTGCTAAAAAAAATTGCCTCACAAAAGGGACCATTCGGGATACATTTGGATTTTGCCGGGGGTACAGGAAGAATTGCCGGAGTTCTGGAGACCCATACTGCGAGTCAGTTTGTACTGGACGTCTCGCAAACGATGTTGTCTGTAGCTGCTAACAATTTAACTAAGGCTACCCTGATTAATCGGGATTTCCGCCAGGGAGTTCCGGAATTAGAAAATGGCGCCGTGGACATCATAACAGCCTTTCGTTTTTTTCCAAATGCTGAACAGCAATTAAGATTGGATGCAATGGCGTTTCTGTCCAAAAAGTTACGTAAAGGTGGATGGCTGGTTTGTAACAACCATCGCAATTTTTGGTCGATACCGTACATCGTTAATCGGCTTACATTTCGGGGCGGAGATGTCGGGATGACCAACGGACAGTTGGTTGAAATCGCCGGCGCACACGAATTTCGTTTAGTGAATTCACTTTCTATTGGCTTAATACCGCAATCTGAACAACGCGGATTTTTACCCTGGAAAATGGTCGCCAAAATTGAGAGGTTGCTTTTTCGATTAACCGGCACAAAACAAAGATGTGGGCATAATGTGATTTTTGTTTTCGAACGGATTTAAGGAATGCTCAAGGAAAAAGGGCTCTCATGGGCCCATAACTTTATTATGTGCTCAACAAGAGTAGGATGTCAGCGCAATGATGCTTAAAAGACTAATGCCCGAAAAATTGAAAAATGTTGCTTGCTCTCTTCTCGGGCGCGCAGGATTTCATCAATCGTATGTTGCACCACCGATCGATTTGCGTGGATTACTGGATAACCCAGCTGAGGCAATTGGTAGATCGGCAGGCAATCCTGTGCTGGTAAATTTGCCGCTGGCTTCTTGCCGCAGTATGTTAGCTGTCGCTTTCGCATGCACCAATACGTCTGGGCAGCCGTTTATTGATACGGCCCGTGGCATTTTAAATGGCAGTGTAACTGGTTATATAGGTTCCCCACTTCAGAGATATTACGAATCTTTCCAACCATCAAACTTGGCGGAACTTTTAGGTATAGAGCCAACGGATAAGGGCCCTGCCTCTCGACTGCCACCTTACGCTTTTGTTTTTCCCTGGCATGGTACTCCAACTGTTCAGCAGTGTCGCATAAAAAGTCAAAAAATTAGGAAAGAAAACATGTTTCATGGTTCAAAGCTCTCAGGAAGCAATGGATGGCATTTAATTGGACCTATATCTCCAGAGAAAGGGATTTTGGAGTTTGAACGACTCTCCAAAACGCTTTGTTCGATACAGAAAAATGGTTATAAGCGTAACAATGGTCCTGACGGAGATATGGTAGGTGTCATCCTTGTCAGGGATGACACCTGCGTCGCAGTAATCGCCCCCGGGCAACACCGTATTTCTGCGTTGGTTGCACTTGGTTATGATAAAGCCCCCGTCCGAATTAGCTGCACGTTTGTCCCGATAGTATACCGGGAAACAGCTACATCCTGGCCAGCGGTAAAAAACGGCTTTATGACTGTTGAGCAAGCTTTGAGCGTGTTTGATCGTGTTTTCGAAGGACAACAACCCCCTGGATTCAGCAAAACCTAGATGCCACAAAAATAATGTTGTTTTCAGGACTGATTTCAATAGAGCATTTTTCTTTTTTTCGTAGCCGTTTGCACAGGCAAGCTTTTGCTTCGTTAGCCCGTGCTATGCTTCTCGCAAAAGAAGCCGGCGATGGTGGAATACCAATGGCTCGAACCGCACGGGCTGCCTTCACCAAAAGCTCACCTGTGCCTGTATGGCTACAGTATTTTGAAAAATGCTCTAGCCGAAAACAGACATGCATCAATAACCCCTATTTTTGTCTTTGCTGAAAATTTATTAAGGATGAGTAATAGTGGCAATGCCAAAATATGCTCAAAAATTTAGAAGGATAAAGTCAAATGCCGACTATCATTAATAGAGCCCTTCCTGAAGGAATAAAAAAAATTATAAGGCTTTTTTTATCAGGTATCGGGCGTATAAGCTGTTACGGACACAATCGGTTTGCGAAATTGGAAGTCCCGGTCATTTTATCAAACAAAAAGTCCCCAACTTTTTTCGGCTACCACGACAAAACCCCTTTCAGTGGTGATGCTTCAAAAATTCTTGCTATGTCAGTTACCGCTAGCGATACCAGGCCCGAAAGTGAAGGTACCGCGATGAAGCTGGGATATTTTGCCAAAAACGAAAAGGGTGAATTTGAGAAGAGATTTATTCCATTTGCCGAAACTACCACATGGTGCTGGCAGCAGGGTTGTATGCTGCAATGGCATCCATCACAGCCAAACAGCCAGGTAGTATTCAATGCCCTGGTTGATGACGCCTATGGCTCTGTAGTGTTTGACATCAAGCAGGGTAAGGTTGTTAGAGAATATCCGTATCCGATTTATTCTGTTGCACCTACAGGCACGTACGCGGCAACGCTCAATTTCTCCCGCCTGGGCCGGTTGCGCCCCGGCTATGGTTATGGTCTTTTGCCTGACAGCACAGCAAAAAGCCTAGTGCCTGAAGACGATGGTTTGTTTGTGTTTGATCTGCAAAGTGCCGAGAGGAAACTTGTGGCAAGTCTACCCGAGCTTGCCAAGGGTGCAGGCGAACAGGGTTGTCAGCACTATATTAACCACGCAACATTTTCCCCCGATGGCAAACAGATTGCTTTTTTTCACTTATGGGTCGATTCGGATTTCAATAGAGGCATGAGGTTTTTTTTATATAATTTAGAAACACAAGAAACACTGCTCATGGAAGGAGAAAAGAAAGTCTCCCATTACTGTTGGATTAGCGATGAAGAAATACTTGCAACAGTTCAAGCAGACAGGAAAGCACCTTGGGAATACTGCACATATAGAACAAAAAGGGTGTCACACGCTAATAATTTCGGTCTTAGCCTGAAAACAGATGGGCATCCGATGCGGTCACCTGTAGTTAAAGAATTATTCGTCACTGATTCCCGCGCAAATCGTATAAGAGAGGATAATGTTGTAATATTTAATAAAATCAATTGTAAAAAAGTTACTGTGGCTCGTTTTTTTATGCCAGTAGCTTACCGGGATCAGGTTCGATGCGATTTGCATCCGCGATGGGATAGAGAAGGCAGGTATATAGTTGCGGATATTGTTAGTAAGGGGAGACGAGCAATGGCGGTTGTCAATATACAAGCAGCCCTCGGAAGATTGAAGGACAATGCCCAGGATTAAAAGTATTCTCATTGAAGTAAATGACAAAAAAAGTCGGAATTGGTCCCGGGCAGCAAAGCGCCTGAATCTGGGAGAGTTAATTCCGGTATCAGGCAGTCCAATGTATATGCCTTTTGCGCTAATAGGCTCCATCCTGCGCGGAAAAATTCCTGATGCGATCATAATGCGATACGTCAATGACTATCCATCTTTTTTACGTACAATTTTAAGAACATTCACGGATTTCTTGAATATAGTTATTGCAAAAATTTCAGGCGTATTAATATTTTGGATATGTCATAACGTTGATAAGGAAAGTGTATCATATTACCCGCTTATTACTCTTGCAAGACGCTGTGCTTTGAAAAAAAATTCAAAAAAAATATTTGTAATGGATGATCTATTAATTACTCCGTGCGTTAAAGCTCTTGGTGTATCTAAAGAAAAAGTTGTCGGTATATGTTTTGGAAGAATTGATATGCCTGACCCGGATGAGAAATACGAATCCCATATTGTAGAGCAGACTATAGCCAGGATCCGCAATTGGGAATATTTTAAAAAAAGCCAAAAGGGCGAGATCAAGATTGGCCTCTGGATTGGAACCCCGACTGATAAGAAATTACACGGCTTGAAAATACTGGCGGATGTAATTTCGCGACCGGCCGGTGGGGATGCGGATTTTGCCTTTGTGGTTATAGGGCCGATTGGAAAATGGCTGCGACAAGGAGCGACTGAAGCGTATAGTGTATTAAATAAGAGTAGCAGAGTTATGATGATAGATCAATATGTTGATCTCCCTTCGCATCGTTGGATAGAGGTATGTAATTTTATATGGAAACCAAGCAGTGACTGCTCAATCAATCTAACTGCGTATAATTCCGCTGCTGCATCATTGCCCCTTGTAGCATTTGCGGGAACTTTCTTTGGTGACTTCATTGGCCATTATAAGTTAGGCGTGGTAATCGATCCAGACAGAATTTCTTCAAGTGACTTGTGGAATAAATTGCAACAATGGTCGCCGGAATCCGCAACTGCATTTTTAGAAATGAAGACATGGGATCATGGAGTAAGGAAAATATTTGATGCGGCAACGAAATGACAGCTCGCGGTTGCACGGTTATGCATTCAAAGCTGAATAAAACATACTTTTTGTGAACCAATGTACACTATGCATGGCGTAAGCGAAAAATTATTTGCAATGCTGATCGGATTCATTGCAGCCTTAGCATTGGCTGTATTCCCGCTTGGCGGGGGGGTGACGACTACTAGGCTCGCACTAGCTCTACTTGTTTTTCTTTTACTGATTAATCTGCGATTAATTAGTGAACGTATTTATAGAAATACACTTATGCCGATCATGGCTACAACGATAGGATTTATTACATCTTTTATAAGTTTTGTCCTGCATGACGGCGAAATATGGGTAGTAGTTAATTGGCTTTTTCTTGGCGCTTTGTGCTCATTGCTAGCGATCTCCTTTAGTTTATTTAAAAAATCAGACTCTACGTACTTCGCAGTAGTTCTAGTATTATCATTGTTCGTTATAGTTGCCTTAACTGTAATTGCAATGAAAAATGAAGGTGCGCTGTTTTCTACTGGAACGCAGGCAAGGAAATTTCTTAGGAGGACAGATGGGGTTGATCTTAACGGGTTTATGAATACAATGTTTCTAAATTTTTCCATATGTGCTGGAATACTTTATTTTACATTGTTTAGAAGCATCATGCTGAGAAGCATTTGCCTTATTTCGCTATTAGCTTCCTTATTGGTAATTATTCTATCTGGCTCCAGGCAAAACCTTATGGCTTGTTTTGTATTTATTGTACTCATTTTATTTATATCTTCAAGTAAATCAAACAAAAACAACATTTTTATTTCTATGTTATTAAATATTCGCCGTTTATCACTGATACTGCTTGCTTTATTATCAGGGATGGTTATAGCAATTAATCGTCGATTGATTGACATAGAATGGATACAATCCCGCTTCTTTTCGATTGTCGTGGAATCCGGTCTGAATAAGAGTGATGAATCGCGTTTGGACACTGCATTATACGCCATTGAGTGTTCTTTAAGGAATAGCGGATTCGGAATCGGACCAGGAAACTATCCACCGCCAGAATGGAATATTGGGGCACATAATGGATACCTTAAATTTTTAGCTGATAATGGAATATTGCCCGGTGGCATAGCACTTGTATTAATTTTGGGAGTCATAAGTTATTCGTTGTTTAAATGCAAAAAAACACACACATCGCTTGCTATAATAGTATGGGCACTATTTTTAATATTTTCGCTGCTATTGGGAAATGTTAAAGATTTATTTCAAGTGCCCGGATTCTGGGCTATAATCGGTATGGTTATTGGCTTATCTAACCAAAAGAACACGATGTTCTCCACTCATGAGCCAAAAGGTATACTATCACGGCCTGCTGACAGGCGAACAATTAATACTAGGTAAACCCCAGCTCTGCTGGGGGCCTCCAAGAGTTTGACAGTTCCGGGAGTAGGCAGAGCCAATTTGGTGAAAATGATTGATGTCAATCCCGAAAGAAGAAACGTCAAGGGTGGGTGCAACCCACCCTTGACGGGCAGGAAATACATTTGGTGGGTTTCGCTTTGCTACACCCATCCTACAGCTGCTGGAAAACGGACAAATAAGTATAGGATGGAGAAAGAGGTCAATGAAGTGGTGCGAGCAAAAAGCTTTGGGGGTTGATCGCATGAATGCGACTAACAATAATTATCTGATTACAATTCCAGGTATCCAGACTATTACATCGGCTGCAAGGTAAAACCCATGCAAACAAAAAGCTTTTCCCGTTTTCTTATTGTTATAGGAGTTGTCGTATATGCTTTCCTTTTGGCGACAGACAAAAACGTTATTGCATCATCAATGGTTACGATTGTCGATGGTAAACAGCCGAAAGCAATTATTGTCCTGCCGAGTAGCCCCACAGGCAAGGCGCTTCACACGGCCGAACTTCTTGCGGATTACATTCGTGAGTCCACAAGTGTGCGGGTGCCGGTTATCCCCGAGGGAGATCTCACTGAACAGGATAACAGGACAAGGATCTGGATAGGTCAGAGCAACTACGTCTCAAAACAGAAGATTAAGTTCAGCAAAACGAGCGCTGACGGCTTTGTTATAACCTTTCCTGATGTTCGCAATATCATTATTGCCGGAACCTCGGATTGGGGGGCTGAATTTGGCGCGTGCGAATTTTTGGAACGCTTCCTGGGCGTCAGATGGCTTCTTCCCGGCCCTTTTGGCGAGTACGTTCCCAAGCACGATGTGATCAAATTTACGCCACGGGAAATCAATGAAGCGCCGGCTTTTTTGTCCCGTGAGTTAGACGGGCTTAGAGGGGGTGAAATGCAATGGAAGTGGGCTCGCCGGAACCGCATGCACGCCCAGATCAAGTTTCATCACAATCTTTTTAATCTTTTTCCCGTGGAGAAGTACAAAGATACACATCCCGAATTTTATCCCGTATGGGAGGGCCGTCGCTATATACCCTCTGGCGGAGACGGAGGATGGAACCCCTGTTTTTCCGCCCCTGGCATCATTGATGAAGCTATTTTGAATATTTGTGAATTTTTTGAGAAAAATCCCGAGGCAACCTCCTATTCACTTGGTATAAACGATGGCCGTGTGATGTGTCAGTGCGATAAATGCATGGCAAGGGTTGGAGGGAAGAAAAATTTTATTGATCGTCCTGATTATTCAGATATTTACTATGAATGGGCAAACAAGGTGGCAGAGGGCGTGCTGAAAAAGTATCCGGATAAGTGGTTCGGCTGTCTGGCCTACCATGAGGTGGCGGAACCCCCTGCGACATTCAAAGTGCATTCCAGAATCATCCCCTTTATTACCTATGACAGAATGAAATGGATAGACCCGGTTGTTGAAAAACAGGGAAAGAACTTGACCGAGCGATGGGTTAAACAGGCCTCCCAAATAGGATGGTACGACTACCTTTACGGAACACCATATCTTGTGCCGCGGGTATATTTCCACAAAATGGCCGAGTACTATAGATATGCGCAGCAGGTCGGGGTGCGCGATATGTATGCGGAAGCGTACCCCAACTGGGGAGAGGGGCCAAAACTGTATGTCGCCTTGAAGCTTCAATGGGATCCGTCCGTTGATGTCGATATGTTGTTAAAAGACTGGTATGTGGCGGCAGTGGGGAGTAAAGCCGCGGGCAGCCTTGCCCAGTATTATGAACTGTGGGAAGACTTTTGGACCAATCGGGTGAAGAGCTCAAAGTGGTTCACTCCTTCCGGTCTCATCCTGGCTTTCAAAAAACCAGATTATCTCGATCTGGTAACTTACGAAGATGTTCAGAAAAGCCGCCAACTTTTAGAAAATGTTGTTGCAAAAACAGAAACGCCGGAGCAGCGGGAAAGGGCAAATCTCATTCTGCGGGCCTTTGAATACTATGAAGCGTCGGTTTTTGCATACCTTGGTTTGGTTAAAAATATTCGGCAGCCCGGGAAGGACAGGAAATACTATGAGGAATATGAGAAAAAACGGTTGCTTTTAGTGAATGAATTTGAAAAAGATCCGGTTTTAATACATTCAGTCCGCTTCGATGAAAAAAAATATGAAAGTCTAAAATTTAAATAGCATCAGTGATTTTCCCACGGAATTAAATTTGCCCGACCATCTTGTATTCGCCGGAGAGAAGCACATCATAGGATATTTATCTGAAGCCGGGTTTTCTACCATTAAGACAAAAATGATGAAAACAGCTGGGATAATAAATTTTACAAAGAATATAATCAAGAAAATCCTTGGGCGGCAAGTAGCATTATCACTACCCTACACATCTCCATATCGATCTATTTTTATTAGAGCTAAACTGCTTTAGATATAACTACTTTCACACGATGTAGGATATCATGGAATGACAACTATTCATTACTTAAGCAGCTTTTAAAACGTTATTAATCGTCTCATAATTGTCTTCACATGTAGTCATTCCGGCGAAAGCCGGAATCTAGATTTTACTTCACTGGTTCCCGGCTTTCGCCGGGAAGACGCCTGAAAGAGCAAGGATTTAGGTGTGAATACTATTTTGAGACCGTTAATAACTAAATCCAGAATTGACAGGTGGTCGTCCAAATCTGGAAGAAAGCTCTTAAGCGGAGTGAAGATAGAGCCGTTATACGCGCTGGGGTAGTTGTCATAAAAAAAATTAAACATTAAAGCGGCTTTTGGAACTTCAGTGGTGAAACACCTTCCGAATACCCAGGGTTTTTCACCAAACCATCTGATTTATTGAATAAGGAGAAGCAATGAAGATATTACATTGCTGCTTGGCGAACTATTATATTGACAACTACGGCTACCAGGAAAACATATTGCCGAAAATGCATAAGTTGCAGGGTCATGAGGTCGCAATTTTGGCTTCGACCGAAACTTTTGTCGATAATAACAATGTGGGTTACATCGAACCGAAATCATATTGTAGCGAAGATGGTATCCCAATCACCCGTTTACCATACAGCAAATTACTCCTTCATTCTATAATGAAAACACTACGCATGTATAAAGGGATAAGCATAGAGCTGGAAAAGTTCAAGCCTAAAATTATTTTCCTTCACGGCTTTCAATTTTTAGACATAAAACATTTTGTCAAGTATGCAAAAAAAAACCCGGATGTTAAGATATTTATTGACAGTCACGCGGATTATTTTAACAGTGCACGCAGCTGGTTTTCCAGGAATATTCTCCATAAAATAATTTATCGGCACTGCGCAAAAATAATTGAGCCATATACCACAAGGTTTTATGGAGTACTCCCTGCAAGAGTTGATTTCCTTATGGAAATATATAAGCTGCCGAAAGAAAAGGTTGAGCTACTTGTTATGGGCGCTGAAGATGATAAAGTGCAGCAGGCCAGAAGCGAAAAGGTTAAACGCGAAGTGCGGGATGCTCTGGGGATCGGGCCGGAGGATTTTTTAATAGTCACAGGTGGGAAAATTGATGCTACAAAAAAACATATTTTTTTGCTGATGGAAGCCGTTCATGAAATTCCTGACAAAACCGTAAAACTTATTGTCTTTGGATCGATTGCGGAAGATTTAAAGGATAGTCTAAAATCTTTGAGCGACGGTAAAAGAGTGCAATATATAGGATGGATGGAAGCGGACCAGACATATAGGTATTTCGCAGCAGCGGATTTAGTGGTTTTCCCGGGCACTCATTCTGTTTTTTGGGAGCAGGTTGTTGGACTCGGGATTCCAATAATAGTAAAGTACTTTGAAGGCATGACCCACATTGATGCCGGGGGGAATTGTGTGTTTTTGTATCAAGACAGCGTGCAGGAGATTAGAGATCGTATTATTGAAATACAAAGTGACAGGGAAAAGTTTGCAAAAATGAAGAAAGTGGCTGAAGAAATAGGTATGCAGAGGTTTTCCTATAAGGAGATAGCGAAGCGGGCAATCGAGGGTTAGAGATAATTTGAGAATTTGAAGATAAGTAAGAGCATGCTGTAAAGGCTCCGTGTCAGAGAATACAATACATGTGTAATAAATTACGTATTGTTCAGCATGCTCCCCAAACGAAGTAAGCAAAGAAGGCACAAAATTTCTACGCTTTCTTGATGGCCTTTAGCCTACTATTTTCTCTGTAGCTGACAAGTACAATTTGATAAGCATGAACCTTACAGCGGTTGAATTCTGAATCAATATATTGCATCCAAGGAGGAAAAATGTTTACCGGCAAAACCCTGCTCATTACCGGCGGTACAGGCACCTTCGGCAATGCTGTGCTGCGCCGATTTCTGGAGACCGAAATAAGCGAAATTCGAATTTTCAGCCGCGATGAAAAAAAGCAGGAGGATATGCGCATCGCCCTGCAAAGTCCGAAAGTGAAGTTCTATATCGGGAATGTTCGCGATGCTGACAGTCTGCTGCCGGCCATGCAGGGGGTTGATTATGTGTTCCATGCCGCAGCCCTCAAGCAGGTGCCTTCATGCGAATTTTTCCCCCTGGAAGCCCTGCGGACCAATTCCCTTGGTGCCGAAAATGTGATGAACACCGCCCTTGAGGCGGGGGTGAAAAACGTGATCGTCCTCAGTACCGACAAAGCCGTCTATCCCATCAATGCCATGGGCATTACCAAGGCTCTGATGGAAAAACTGATGGTGGCCAAGGCGCGCATGTACGGCGATACGCGCACGATCTTTTGCGGCACACGGTACGGCAATGTCATGGCCTCGCGAGGTTCGGTCATCCCGCTGTTCATTCGCCAGATACAGCAGGGCCAGCCCATCACGATTACTGACCCCAATATGACCCGCTTTATGATGACCATTGACGATGCCGTTGACCTCGTGCTCTATGCCTTTGAAAACGGCGCGCCCGGTGATGTTTTCGTTCAGAAAGCGCCGTCGGCAACCATCGAAACGCTGGCCCTGGCGCTGAAACAACTCTTAAAAGCCGATACTCCCCTTCGGGTGATCGGCACGCGGCATGGGGAGAAGCTGTATGAAACGCTGCTGACCCGTGAAGAGTTTGCAAAGGCCGAAGACCGGGGCGGCTATTACCGTATACCCGCTGATATACGCGATCTTAATTACAGCCAGTATTTCACCGAGGGCGAGCCGGAATTGTCGCTGCTGCAGGATTACAACTCGCATAATGCTAAACTGCTGGATGTCGATGGAATGAGAGAGCAACTGCTCAAGCTTGACTGCGTGCAGCGGGCACTGCGGGGAGAAAAAGAGGAAGGGTAGAAAAATAATTTTGAATTTTAAATTTGATGCCCTCGTAAAAAGTCGTCATCCCGGTGAAAACCGGGATCCAGTGCTTTGGAAGTATATGAAATTCCTGGATACCTGCTTTCGCAGGTATGACGATTTTGTTGAATTTTCGACTTTTTACGAGAGTGTCAAACTTCAAACTCAAAGTAAAATTGAAGTTGTGAATTCTTTTCATAATTATTAATCCAAAATCCAAAATGAAAAAAATTCTTATTACCGGCAGTAACGGTTTCATCGGGCAAAACCTGACAGTCTCCCTTGCGCAGCGTAGCGATAGCACCATCCTCTGCTTTGATGTGCAGGATGATCCCGCCCTGCTCGCCAGCCTGCTCGACCAGGCCGATTTTATTGTCCATCTGGCCGGAGTCAACCGGCCCCAGCATGAGGACGAGTTTCGCACCGGCAATACGGGCCTGACCGAAATGATTGTGGGCAGGCTCACGGCCCAGGGAAAGGCGACGCCGGTTATCCTTTCTTCCTCCACCCAGGCGGCGCTTGACAATCCCTACGGCCGCAGCAAACGGGCTGCTGAAGATGCAGTGTTTGCCTATGCATGGCAGACCGGTGCGCAGGGGTACGTCTACCGCATGCCCAATGTTTTTGGCAAATGGTGCCGCCCGAACTACAACAGCGCTGTTGCCACCTTTTGCCATAATATAGCTCATGATCTGCCGTTGCAGATCAATGACCCCACTGTTGTCATGAACCTTGTCTATATTGATGATGTGGTCAATGCATTTGCTGCGGTTTTGGAAGGGCATGTGGATTCTGTCTCTTGTGGTGCTTTTTGCTCTGTGCAGCCCGTGCACACCATAAAACTTGGTGAAATTGTGAACCTGCTTCAGTCCTTCAAACAAAGCCGGGCAGCGCGCAGCATTCCGGACATGACAGACCCGTTTACCAAAAAGCTCTATAGCACATATTTGAGTTATTTGCCGGCCGATCAGTTCAGCTATCCGTTGAAGATGAATAGTGACGACAGGGGTTCATTTACAGAGTTCATACGAACACCCGATAGAGGGCAGGTCTCTGTCAATATCTCAAAGCCCGGCATCACCAAGGGCAATCACTGGCATCACACCAAAAATGAAAAATTTCTGGTAGTGAGCGGAAAAGGCATTATTCGTTTTCGTAAAATCGGTGATAGCGAGATTATTGAATATAGTGTCTCGGGAGACAAGCTGGAGGTGGTGGATATCCCGACCGGCTATACCCATAATATTACCAATACCGGCGATTCGGATATGGTAACGGTCATGTGGGTTAACGAAGCCTTCGACCCTGAAAAGCCGGATACGCATTTTGAGATAGTTTAATGTTCCTTTGAACCCGGAGCGTTGAGCTGGAATTTTTAATAATGCTGAACTTTTAACTTTAAGCTGAGTGAAGGTCCTATGAAAGTTGTAACGATAATGGGTACCCGCCCCGAGATCATCCGTCTTTCCCGCGTGATGGCGGCTCTTGACCGCTATTTTGATCATGTCATAGTACACACCGGTCAGAATTACGATTATGAGCTGAATCAGATTTTTTTCGACGATCTCGAGATACGCAAGCCCGATCATTTTCTCGGCGCAGCCGGCGCAACAGCCTGCGAAACCATCGGTATGATTATGGCCAAAGTCGACCAGATGCTCATCGAGGTACAACCCGATGCGCTTCTGGTGCTGGGTGATACCAACAGCTGCCTTGCCGCCTATCCGGCCAAACGGCGAAAAATACCCGTCTTTCATATGGAAGCAGGCAACCGCTGCTTTGATCAGCGGGTTCCGGAAGAAATTAATCGCAAAATAGTTGACCATATCAGCGATATCAATATGCCCTACAGCGATATTTCCCGCGAATATCTCTTGCGGGAGGGATTACCGCCTGATTGCGTTATCAAAACCGGCAGCCCCATGTTTGAAGTGCTGCATTACTATCTCCCAAAAATTCAAACTTCTACAGTCCTGTCACGATTGCAGTTGACAGATGGGGGGTATTTCGTCGTGAGTTCCCATCGCGAGGAAAACATCGATGATCCGGCGCAATTCGAAAAGCTTGTCAATGTGCTGAACCGCCTGGCCGAGACCTATGGCAAGCGCATTATCGTCACCACCCACCCGCGCACGAGAAAAAAAATCGAGGCCGCGAACGCGAGCCTGCGGCCGGAAGTGGAGCTGCACAAGCCCTTTGGCTTTTGCGATTATGTACAGCTGCAGCTGCATGCCGTGGCCTCACTGTCCGACAGCGGCACCATCACCGAAGAGTCCTCGGTTCTCAACTTCCCTGCGCTCAACATACGCCAGGCCCATGAGCGGCCCGAAGGCATGGAGGAGGCAGCGGTTATGATGACCGGGCTTGACTGGGAAACAATCCGCCAGGGTCTGGAAATTCTTAAAACACAGCAACGCGGTGCTGAGCGCTCACTGCGTCTGGTGGCGGATTACAGCATGCCGAATGTGAGTGAGAAGGTCGCGCGGATTATTCTCAGCCACACCGATTATGTGAACCGGATCGTCTGGCGAAAGCAGCCTTGAGTTGATGCCGAAATATTTTCTCACACAAAGATATGAAGACCGACTTAAAGAAAGGTCTAAAAATTATTATTCCGGATAAGCAATTTTAATTCCTGATTTTGAATTTTCGCACCCTATTATCGGCGTTATTGGTTTAATTACGGTCCCCAATTTCAACAACCTCAATTCAAAATTAAAAATACAAAATTGATGGTTTCGTAAAAAGTCCCAGCAGGTGTCATTGCGAGGAGCGGAGCGACGCGGCAATCTCGGTTTTTCAAGTGCTTACACACGCAGAGATTGCTTCACTTCGTTCGCAATGACCAC
>Ga0118677_10008859_pt1 | contig 15952 bp, 14 predicted proteins | sample AliMusrvi5mmetaG_FD_86154 | JGI IMG/M metagenome (GOLD analysis project Ga0118677, IMG submission 86154) | reverse complement strand
CTTCAGTAGCAGTGTAGGGCAGATTGCCCACGTAGATGTCCATTGTTTTTCAGTTCTAAATAACGCCATTTCTTTCCACACTTCCTTTGACCTCGGCGTCACTGATTAAACAAAGCGCGATTGCACAGCCAGACGGCGTCCAATCGACCCGCAGTGTGGCAATTGAGGGACCAATGGCAAGATATTTTTTGAAATTTTACGCGGTGGGCCGGTGGAAGCCTTTGGCTGAAAGGGTTTGGATTGGGTAAAATCTTGCGGTTTGGTCGCGGAATTGTCGTGCCAAGGCGCCAAAAAGCCTCCCCGGCCGGACCGGGGAGGCTTGGGAATGGCTTGCGGTGAAGCCGCTGTGAGGGTTTAGAAGCGGAAATTGGCACCGAGCACGAAGCCGGCGAGGCCGACGTTTTCGCTATTTCCAGCGCTGCCGCCGGCCCACCATTGACCTTCCACCCCGAGGCGGATATTGGCGGCGACGTTGCTAAAGGTGTAGTCATACTGCACCCCGAGGCCAAACTCGCTGACGAACAACACGCGGTCGGAGCTGTTGCTATTGTTGGTGGGTGTGCCAACGGGGGTCGTCGACCCTGCAAGATAGAAGTAATCGACGTTGGAGGTGTCGCAGGTGCCGAACATCACCGACTCTTTGGCGGTGCCATAGAGTGAGAAGTTGCTGCCCAAGGCGCGGGTGGCATCAATCCCGACGACCACTCCGAGGCCGGAGAAATTGTTGCTGTCGCCTTGGATGCGGGTGCTGATATCGGTGCGTACCGGCGGTACGGCCGTGCTGAGGGTGAAATTATTGGTTTGCTGGCCGTAGCCTTCGCTAAAGGTGCCCCAGCGCAAGCCCACATAGGGGGAGAGCTTGAGCGTCTCGGTCGGTTTGAAATTTTGGCCAACCACCAGATCGATGTAGGACACATGCATGTTGGCCTCTTGTTGAATCAATTGGGTGCTGGTTAGCTCGTTTGAGCCCATCACATCGGTGCCATAGCCGAAGTAGCTCGCGGTGATGAACATGCCATCGGCGAATTGATAGCCGAGGGTGCCGCGGCCCGCGAAGTCATAGCTATTCTGGTCATAGTTACCATTCGATTGGTAGGGGCGCAGAGCCATGGCTTCGAGGCCGAGAATCCAACCTTGTTCCGAATTGTATTGCGGGGCTGGAGCGACTGGTGCGGGAGTACCAGCAAACAGCGGCGCCGCACTCAACAATAGTGTCAGGGTGTAATTTTTCATACGCGATGTAGAGTGCGGCATTTTGCTGAGTACTGTCAACTGAAAAATGAAAAAGCCTCCCCGCCGGAGCGGGGAGGCATGTGAGGTTAGCGGGCTAGCCCGTTAGGAATTAGAAGCGGAAGTTCGCACCGAGCACGAAGCCGGCAAGGCCTGCGTTTTCGCTGTTCCAGTTGCTGGCACCGGCCCACCATTGACCTTCCACCCCGAGGCGGATGTTGGCGGCGACGTTGCTGAAGCAATAGTCATACTGCACGCCCAAGCCAAATTCGCTAACAAAGAGCACGCGGTCGGTGCTGCTGCTAGGGTTGCTGTAGGAGCTAGCGGTGGTCGAGCCGAGGGGATAGAAAGCGCTGACACTGGAGGTGTCGGCGGTGCCGAACGTTACGGACTCCTTGGCGGTGCCGTAGAGCGAGAAGCTGTTGCCCAAGGCGCGGGTGGCATCAATGCCGACGACCAAACCGAGGCCGGAGAAATTGAGGCTGTCACCGTTGATCTGGGTGCCGGGGGCGAAATTCGATGAGCGGCTATAAGTGGTGATGTCGCTATGACCTTCGTTGAAGGTGCCCCAACGCAGACCGACATAGGGGGAGAGCTTGAGGGTCTCGGTCGGTTTGAAGTTTTGGCCAACAAGCAGATCAATGTAAGACACGCTCATTCTGCCATCGAGCTGTTCCAGCGAGGTGCTGGTCAGGGTGTTGGTGCTGGAGATATCCGAGCCAAAACCGAAGTACTCGCCTTTGATGAACAGGCCGTCAGCGAATTGATAGCCGAGGGTGCCGCGACCAGCGAAGTCATAGCTGTTGTTGTCATAAGCTCCGTTGGACTGATAGGGACGCAGAGCCATAGCTTCGAGACCGAGAATCCAACCTTGTTCGGAATTGTATTGCGGGGCGGGAGCGACCGGAGCGGGGGTACCGGCAAAGAGCGGTGCCGCAGTCAACAATAGTGTCAGGGTGTATTTTTTCATACGGCGGAAAAATGCAGCGGCCGATACGGACTGTCAACCGAAAAATGAAAAAAAAATTAAGAAAAATTAACTACTGGGCGATATTGTCGAGATTGGAGGCTGGCCCGGGTCTGGCGGATGGGGTCGGTGCGGCGGCTAGAAATCGAGATAGATTTCGGTCCGACGGTTAGCGCGGCGGCCGACGGGGTCGTCCTGACCGGAGGGGGTTACGTTAGGGCGGCGGGGCTGACTGGCGCCTTTGGCGGTGGTGATGATTTGAGTAGGCGAGACGCCGGCGGTGGTGAGGAAATCGCGCACGGTGGCGGCGCGGCGGGCGGAGAGTTGGTTGTTGTATGGCTTGGTGCCAAGGGCGTCGGTATGGCCGCTGAGGGTGATTTTCTTGCCGGGGTCGGTGCGGAGGATATGGGTGACAATGTCTAACTGGCGGCGGGTACGAGGGTTGATTTGGTCCTCATCAAACTCGAAATAGAGGGCGATGGTGTCGCCGCCCTGGGGGTTTTTGACGAGAGGGGAGTAATAGATATCGCCGCCTGCAACGCGGCGGGCGTAATCGGCGAGGAGTTGGTCGAGGTTGATTTCGGCGATGATCCAATTGGGCGGGGCCGCCGACGGCTGGTGCAGGGTGAGGGCGAATTGGGCGGATTGGGCGGCGTCAGGGGTTTGGACATTAGCGAGGAATGCGGCGGTGTCATCGCGGTGGAACATGGCGCGGAGGGGTTTGGTTGGGCGGAGTTGATATTTGCCTTCCTCAAAGAGGATACAAAGGCCGGCGATTTTGGCATCGGAGAGGGTTTGGGGATCGACAAAGGAGCGTGCGAGTTCGAAGTCTTGACTGAGGACGGCCTGCAGAAAGGCGTCGGCGACGCCGAGGGGATCAGCAGCGACGGTGGTGGGAAGGCGCTGTTCGGGCAGGGGTGGCAGGATGAGTTTGGCCACGGACCATTTGCCGTTGGTGTTGCGGAGGTCGAGGAAGAGGTGATCGCCCCCGGCGGCGGCATCCTCAAGGTTGATCGACCAGCGGGTGAGGGCGTTGAGTTCGAGTTCGCCAACTTCGCGGACGCCGTTTTGCGGTTTGATTTTGAGCGGGTGGGTGGCGGCCAGGGCTTTAAGGGCTTCTACAGTCTTTGCGTCGCAGACGTCCTTACCAAGCAAACGGGCAAGACTGTCGTAGTCCCCGGTTTCGAGAGCTTTGGCGATGTCGTTGACAAGTTGGGCCGGATCCGCTTTGGCGACGCCGCTCGCGGGAGCCTCGGGAGCGGAAGGGGGCTTTTCAACGCCAACGCCGGGTTCATCGGGCCGAACCGCCGAATCGGCGGGCGGAGCGGGTTTGCCGGGGTCAGGGACAATGGCGGGCGCGTCCACGTGCGTTGGAGAGGCCTGAGGTGCGGGAGTGGCGGCAACCGAAGCGGGAAGCGGCGGTTGCGAGGGATTGAGCCGGCTCAGGATCCCCGAACGATGGATCAGCAAGGCAACCGCCGTTAGGGCAAGCACTGCGGCGAGAGCCAGAAAAACGTAGGGAAGTTTGGAGCGGTGCATGTGGTTGAAGCGAACGAACCGGATAAAAGCAGCCACCAGTTGAAATGCCAGCAACGCCGCTGGTATTTCATAGCGCCAAACATGCGCGGAATCTCCCCCGCTGCAAGCTTAATCTGTGAGCTTAATCCGCGAGCCGAAAATGCGGTGCCACGCGGGTGAATCGGTTGATGGGTCAAGGGCTCCCTTGTCCCAAATCTTAGGGACATGACAGCATTCGGATTTTGTCGCATATTCTCCTCGCCGCGGGGACAGCCCCGGTTTCATAAGGGATTGTGAAAGAACAAGAGGGGCCGCGCCGATGCGCGGCCACTTTTGTTTTTGGACCGGCCGGCTGCGCCCGGCGCTCCGTTAGAAATGGCCGCGCGCAATTCGTCAACTGGCGGGCGGGGACCCTACCCTCCTTGAGGCACTCACCCCCGATTGAGCCTTGCGTGCCACTGGCTTCAGGGCTAGGGTGGGCGCGTCATGAGAAACCTTTCGAGCTGGGCGTGGGCTGCCGCGTTGGTGTTAAGTGGGTTTTGCGGGCCGGTGTCGGCGGCCCCGGCGGCACCCGGCGGTCCCCGCGTCGATGTGAAAGTCGCGGTGACGGAGACGAACGACTATCACAATATCGCGGGATCCGCCGCACGCTCCAAGCAGCAAAGCCGCCAGTTGCGTGTGACGCTCGGCAACTGGGACAAGGTGCCGATCGCCGACGTGTCCGCGAAGTGGGTCATCTATGCCCGCAAGATGGACTCTAACAAAGTTGTGACGGTGAAACAAGGCACCGTGAAGACCAAGCTTGGGGCTCTCTCGACGATAACCGTCAAGAGCGACAAGGTCACAATGAAGGGCACCCCGAAGCACACGGTGGTCACCAAGAAGAACGTCAAAGGCAAGGTTCAATCCAGCTCCAAGAACAATCCCGCGACCGGCGAAGAGTATTATGGTTACTCGGTGGCGGTGTATGCCGGAACGGTTTTGATAGAGGAGATTTCCGACCCGGCGAGCCTGAAACCCAAGCAGAAATGATCCGGGCGCGGACTTGCCTTTCGCTGGGTCCTTATTGAAGGCCGAAGCATCATGAACGTCGAAATCCTCTCGCGCATCCAGTTTGCCTTCACGGCGGCTTTTCACTATCTCTATCCGCCGTTGACCATCGGGCTTGGGCTGTTGCTCGTGATGATGGAAGGCATGTGGCTGGCCACGCGCAATCCTCTCTATCACAACATGGCCCGCTTCTGGACCAGGATGTTCGGCCTGATCTTCGGGCTCGGTGTGGCCACCGGCATCGTGCTGGAATTCGAGTTCGGTACCAACTGGGCGACCTATTCACGCTTCGTCGGTGATATCTTCGGCAGCGCCCTGGCGGCGGAAGGGATTTTCGCGTTTTTCCTGGAATCCGGCTTCCTGGCGATCCTGCTTTTCGGTTGGGACAAGGTGGGACCGAAGCTGCATTTCTTCGCCACCTGCATGGTGGCCCTCGGCGCGCACTTCAGCGCGGTGTGGATCATCGTGGCCAATTCGTGGCAGCAGACGCCGGCTGGCTCCCATTTGGAAATTGGCGGCAAGGCCGTGGCCTTGGGTCATCGTTTCGAGCCCGCCGATCTGTGGCAGTCCCGCATGGTCATCGACGATTTCTGGGGCGTGGTGTTCAATCCGTCCTCAATGGACCGGCTCGGTCACACGCTCGTCGCCGCCTGGTCGGCCGGAGCGTTTCTGGTCATCAGCGTGGCCGCATTCTATCTGCTGCGGCGGCGCCATGTCGGTTTTGCCGCGGCCTCGCTCAAGTTCGGCCTGGTGCTGGCACTCGCCAGTTCCCTGCTGTCGCTGGTCACCGGCCATGGCTCGGCCGTCGGCGTGGCCGTCAACCAACCGTCGAAGCTGGCGGCCATGGAAGGCCTTTGGCAAACCGGCCCGCAGGCCCCGCTGCATCCGTTCGGCTGGGTGGACGTGTCTAACAAACACACGTCGGGGCCGGCGATTCCGGCTGGGCTCAGCCTGTTGGTCGGGGGCAGCCGGGACCACCAGGTCACCGGCTTGAATGACATCGCGCCGGACTTGCTGCCGCCGGTGCAGGCGACCTTCCAGTTTTTCCATCTGATGGTGGCGATCGGCTTCAGCTTGATTGCCTTGTCGCTGTGGGGCGCGTGGTTGTGGTGGCGGGACACACTGGCCGAGCCGGGGAATTTGGCAACGAGATGGTTTCTGCGGGTGGCGGTTCCCGCGGTGTTGCTCCCGCAGATTGCCAATCAAGCCGGATGGTTCACCGCGGAGATCGGCCGCCAACCCTGGATCGTCTGGGGCTACCTGCGCACCAGCGAGGGGCTTTCGGCCGTGGTCAAGGCCAATCAGGTGATCGCCTCGCTGATCGGCTTCGGCCTGATCTATCTGTTATTGTTCGCGTTGTTCCTGTTCCTGCTCAACCGCAAGATCCAACATGGTCCGGAGCCGGTGGAGGAAAGCCACGAGCTGCCGGATGGCTGGATCAGGCAGAGCCGGGCCTAACTTAACATTGTCATGGATTACAATCTTCTCTGGTTTGTATTGGTGGGTGTGTTGTTTTCCGGCTACGCGATGCTGGACGGCTTCGATCTGGGCGTGGGCACCCTCATTCTCGGCATCAAGGATGATCACGAGCGGCGCCTGTTCTACAATGCGATCGGGCCGGTGTGGGACGGCAACGAGGTGTGGCTGGTCACCGGCGGCGGGGCGCTGTTTGCGGCGTTCCCTGCGGTGTATGCGACGGTTTTCTCGGGATTCTATCTGGCGTTCATGCTGTTGTTGTTCGCGCTGATTTTCCGCGCCGTGGCCATCGAGTTCCGCAGCAAGGAACCCTGGCCTTGGTGGCGCCGCTGGTGGGACCGCGGGTTCTTCGCCGGCAGCACCAGCGCCGCCCTGCTCATCGGCGTGGCCATGGGCAACATCGTGTGGGGAATCCCGCTCGACTCAAAAGGCGAGTTCGCCGGCTCCTTCCCCGGCCTGCTGCATCCCTACGCCCTGCTCATGGGCCTGACCACCGTGGCGCTCTTCATGATGCACGGCGCGTTCTATCTCCACCTCAAGACCGAGGGCCCCTTGCAGGCCCGCGTGCGCGAATGGCTCAACCCGCTTATCATCACCTTTATCGTCTGTTATGCGCTGACCACGTTGGCCACCTTGCTCTATGTGCCGCGCATGACCCATATCCTGCGCGAACAACCGGCGCTCTTTGCCGTGGTGGTCCTGCTGGTGCTCGCCATCGCCAATCTGCCGCGGGAAATCCACCGCGGCCGCGACTGGGCCGCGTTTCTCAGCTCCTGCGCCACGATGCTGTTGCTGATGGCCTTGTTCGGGCTCGGGATGTTCCCCCACATGGTGTACTCGATGCCCGATCCCGCCCACTCCCTAACAGTCTATAACGCCGCTTCCACGGTCAAGACGCTCAAGATCATGACGATTATCGCCGCCATCGGCGTGCCCGTCGTTCTCACCTATACCGTCACCGTGTATTATATCTTCCGCGGCAAGGTGAAACTCGGCAAGGACAGCTATTGAGTCTGTCAGATCCATTCCCAGAATTCAGGCCGGGTCCGGCGCGGGCGCTGCCGGGGGTGGCGCGGCGTGATCGGCACGGCGGTCCACGATTCGGATCAGGTACAGATAGAACAGGGTGCCTATCAGATAGAGCGCCGAGGTTGTCAGGAATATCTGCCAGTACGGCAGATCGCGGGAGCGGAGGAGTTGGAACACGCGCGCGGCCAGCCACCAGGAGCCGCTCCAGACGGCGCCGTTGCAGGCGCTCATCAGTTCGCGGTTGCGCTCACCGACGTAAGTCATGGTGAGTTCGCTGATGGATGGGCCTGCCATGCTCATCAGCGGTTGGCGGACGACGAAACAAAGCACGGCCACTGGCAACGCCCAGGCGGCGTGTTTCCACAGCTCGGTGAAGCCCATGGTGGCGAGCAGGATGACGGCGACGCTTTGCACGCCGATGATGGCGCCGCGCCAACCGAAGCGGCGGCGGACTTCCGGCACGATCAAGCCGGCGATGAGGACCAGCACGTTGCTCGCCGAGCCCAAGGCGGAAAAGCGAGCCGCGCTCAAATGAAACACACTGTCGAAAAACAGGTTGAGAAACTGGATGCTCAGGCCGGCGCCGGTGGCGATGCAGAGGGTGGGCAGCAGGGTGTGGAGGAGCACCGGCAGGTCGCCGCGATGCACATGCAACCAGTGCGGCGGGGCTTGGACCGCGGTACCTGGATCCGGCAACCGGGCGAACAAGAAGGGCGCGCCAAACCCCGCCAGCGTCAGCAATAACAGGGTGGAGTATTCATTGAAAACGACCTGCAGGCCGCCCACATCAATGCTGCCAATCCCCTGCAGGACACTGGCCACCAGGCCGCCGCAAATGCTCGCCGCCGCCCAGGTGGCAAACAGCAGGCTGATCGCCTCGCTGGCCTGATGGGTCGGTGCCAGCCGCATGGCCATCGGCAGGTTGGCGACGTTGAGGATGAGAGTGGCGAAGCCCATCGCGAGGAAGCAGGCCGAGGCGGCGGTCATGGCGCCGCAGCGCACGGTTTCCAGCGCAGCCAGGGCCATCAGCGGAAACAGCGTGGCCCCGAGGATCAGCGGCCAGCGCAGCGGCCGACCGCGCAACCACAAGCCGGCCGGAATGGCCAGGAAAAAGGTGGCGACAAAGCGCTGCGACGTGAGCGCGGCGATGCTTGGATCGTCCAAGCCGCGGTGTTTGAGAAACAGGTTGAGCAGCAGAAACTGCGCGGTCTGGATCAGGTTGATCAGAAACTGGCCGGCGGCAAACACATGCACGCCCCGTGGCAGGGCGCGGTATCTTTCCAACCAGGCGGGCAGACGCGGCATCGGGGAAGGCCTCAGCGGGCCGGGGTGGCTGGGACTTGGCGGCCGCGACCCGCGGCGGCGGCATCACTCTGTGGAGGAACTTGGCAGATGGGGCATGGCATGAGGCGGCAAGGGGCTGGTTAGATGAGGGGTCGCGCAGGCACGGCGAAAGCCTGCCCGCGCGACCCTGCGGCGTCAAGGCCGCACCGTGGTAGTCAGCACGGTTCGCGGTGCGCGCTTACGCAAAAGGTCAGCGGAAGAATGAAGCCGCTGCTCTTGCGCTCGCCATCGACTGGCCGGCTGAAGTGGCGCTACGTACCCGCCCGCACGGCATCGAGAATGGCGTGATGCACGTCGGTTGCGTTCGCGACCGGCCAGTCCGAACCTAACAAAACAGGGTGTTCCTCCTCCGGCACCTGGTCGCGTCCGTGCGAGCCGCGAATCCGCGAGGCATCCAGTGGAATGACTTCAAGAAGGGCGCGCAGGCCGAGTTTTTTCCGCAGCAGGAAGCCGGCGATCCTCAGCTTCGGGAAAGCGATCGCCGGATCTAGCAACAGCTCGCAGGGGTCGTAGCCCGGCTTGCGATGGATGTCGATGGTGCGGGCGTAATCCGGTGCCAGCGCGTCGTCGTCCCAGAAGTAATAGGTGAACCAAGTGTCCGCCGCGGCGATGGCGATGAAGTCGCCGGCGCGTTCGGTGGCGATGCCCGCACCCCAGGCTTCAGCGGGACAGCGGACCTCGGCGATGCCCGGCGTGTTTTCTAACAACCAACTCACGGCGGGGCGGACGGCGGGATCGTTCACATAGACATGGGCGATCTGGTGGTCGGCGATGGCGAAGGCGCGGGAGCCGCCGCAATCGAGCGTCTCGCGGCCGCGCTCGTCCTTGAGTTGCAGCCAGCCGTGTTGGCGGAACAAGCGGTTGAGGTGGAGCGGGCGGCTGACCGGGGAGATGCCGTATTCGGAGAGCACCAGCACGCGGATGTTACGAGACTCGTAGTAGTGGATCAGGTCGCTGGCGACGCGGTCGATTGCTGCCAACTCGGCGGGGATTTCGGGGGCCTGCGGGCCGAATTTTTGCAGCGGATAATCGAGGTGCGGCAGATAGACCAGGCTGAGGGTGGGCGCGCGGGTGTCCTCGATCCATTTGGCCGAGGCGGCGATCCACTCGGAGGAGGCGATGCCCGCCGCAGGCCCCCAGAACGCGGGAAACGGGAATTCGCCGAGCGCCCGCTTGAGGTCGTCGCGCAGCAGCATCGGCTGGGTGTGGATGTCGAACACCTTGCATCCGTCTGCCGGATAGAGCGGCCGCGGGGTGATGGAAAAGTCCGCCGTGGAATACATGTTATACCACCAGAACAGCTTGGCGCAGGTGAAGCCGGGGATGTCGCGGCGCAGGATGTCCCAGAGTTTCTCGCCGCGCACCAGGTGGTTGCTTTGTTTCCAAAACCGCACTTCGGCGGATTCGCGGTCATACCAGCCGTTGCCCACGATCCCATGCGCGGCCGGAGCGGTGCCGGTGAGAATCGAGGATTGCGCCGTGCAAGTGAGTGCCGGAAACTCCGGGGCGTGGGATTGCAGGCCATGCTGCGCCGCAAACGCCGTCAGCCCCGGCAGATGCGGCCCTAGCAGCGAGCGGGACAGTCCCACCAAATTGATGACGGCAACACGCATGGCGGGGACAGTCTGCCACAGCCGCTCCGCCATGGGAAGCACTTCACAAGCCCAACTGCCTGGCCGCCTGCAGGGTGTTTTTCATCAGCATGGCGATGGTCATCGGACCCACCCCACCGGGAACCGGGGTGATGGCCGCACACAACGGCGCGACTTCCTGATAGGCCACGTCGCCGGTCAGACGATAGCCGGATTTTTTCGCGGGATCGGCCACCCGGTTGATGCCGACGTCAATGACGACCGCGCCGGGTTTGATCCAGCCGGCCCTGACCAGTTCGGGGCGACCGACGGCGGCAATGAGAATGTCGGCGCGGCGGCAGATGGCGGGCAGATCGCGCGAGCGGGAATGGGCGATGGTGACGGTGGCGTTGGAAGCCTTCGAGACCAGCAGCAGGGCCACGGGCTTGCCGACGATCATGCTGCGGCCGATGATCACCGCTTCCGCGCCGGCGGTGGCGATGGCGGCCGATTCTAACAATTTCATGCAACCGGCGGGGGTGCAGGGGACAAAGCCGGAGGGATCCTCCAACACGAGTTTGGCGACGTTTTCCGGATGGAATCCATCGACGTCCTTGCGGGGATCGATGGCGCGAATGATGGCGGCTTCGTCGATGTGCTTGGGCGGCGGGGACTGGACGAGGATGCCGTGAATGGCGGGATCGGTGTTGAGGCCGCGCACCACGTCGAGCAATTCCTGTTGGGTGGTGGTGGCGGGGAGTTCGGTTTTGCGCGAATGAAACCCCAGCTCGGCGCAGGTGCGGGCCTTCGATCCGACATAGACTTGCGAGGCCGGATCCCCGCCGACGAGCACGACGGCCAATCCAGGGGTGATGCCGCGGGCTTGCAGCGCGGCGGCTTCGGCGCGACACTCTTCGAGCAGGGCGGCGGCGAGGGCTTTTCCATCAAGGATGCGGGGCGGGTTCATGGCGGCTGGCCAGTGCATAGCGCAATCGACAGCGCCGGGGAAAGCACTAAATCGGAAGCACGAAATTCGAAGCAAAACGCTTCCTGCCGCAGAATCCACGTGCCCTATACCAGCCCGTCGTCCAGGTCATCCACGCCGGCGAGGAGTGCCGCTTCGATGCGCTCGCGTTCCGCCTCAAAGGCCGCCGCATCCGCCGTCGGTGCCACGATGAGCGGACTATCAAAGATGACATGGACGCGGCTGAAGGGCTTGGGAACGACGAAGCGGTCCCAGGTGCGCAAGCGCCACGCCGCGGAAAAGCGCACGTGAATGGGAATGATCGGCGTGTGCGTGGCCTCGGCGATCTTGACCAGGCCCGGGTGAAACACATAGCGGGGACCCCGCGGGCCGTCCGGCGTCACGCAAACATCGAACCCCCCGCCAATGGCGCGTTTCATCCCGACCAGCGCGGCCACCGCCCGCCGCGATGAGGAGCCGCGCACCGCCGAGAACCCGAACACCGCCATCGCACGGGCGACCATGGCACCATCGTTGCTGGCGCTGGTGAGCACCACGGACTTGCGCAAGTGACCGCAGAGACGGTGCCAGGCCGATGGCACGGTGAAAAACCGGTTGTGCCACAGCGCATAGATCACCGGTGCCGGCAGGGTGCCCGGCGTGCCGATGCCGCAGCGGTCCTCAATCTCAAAACGCAGGGTCAGGGCGGTTAGTTTCATCACCCAGCCGATCAGGTGACCGAGCAGGACTGCCTTGCGGTTTTCGCGGATTTCATGGCGCCGATGTCCCGGAGCGCGGACCTCGGCCCGTACCTCCTCACCGGTTGCATTGTCCATGGGGTCGCTCATCAGCTATCAAACTTTCCTCGGTTCCGCCAAACCCTGCCCGTCGGCACGCGCGGCATCCTCCGCCCGAACAGCCGCTTTGACAAGCCCTCCGTGCCAAACCCTCCGTGCCAAGCCCGCGGTTCTGGCTGTCGGTTCTGGCTTGCACCCCGCAGAAATCCAATTAGACTGGGGACATGTCCGAAACATCCAGCACATTGCCCGATTATTTGCACGAGGAAATCCTGCTTCATCCCGAAAGGCGGCGCTTTCCCGCCTTCGATCTGAAGCGTTTGTTGGGCCAGGTATTCGCACCCACACAGGATTGTCGGGTGTGCATCCTGATCGATTTCGCGGAGCCGGCGTCGATGATCAAGGACTTCGCCTTTCTCCAACACGAAGGCTTTCCGGTCCAAAAGCGCGCCCATGAGCATTTCTACAGCGGCCTGCGTGCCGGCGTGATGCGCGACCTCGGCATGAGCGGCGGCGAAATGTTCGCCTATCAAGTCACTGGCGGCTCCAACCTCGACCTCGATGATGCCGTCTGGGACAGCCACGGCGAGCTGCTCTCCTTCGACCGTGATATCTATCCGCACTACAACCTCATTCTCTGCATCTCCACCTTCTCTGCCACCGCGCCCTTGACCGCGAAAGCCAGGCAGTTCGGCTTCCGCGGCGCCACGATGCACGGGCTCAACGACATTATCCTGCATTCCGGCCTCGCCGTGGATTACAACGAAGTCTCGCGCGATGCCGAGAAACTCCGCCGCGCCCTCACCCGCGCCGACGAAATCGAAATCGACTTCGAATTGGAAAACGGCCGCGTTCTAACCGCCTGGCTGGGCCTGGCCGGCCAGGAGGCCCAGAAGTCCCACGGCTTGTGCCTCGGCACCACGCCGGACATCGCCAACCTCCCCGCCGGCGAGGTGTATTTCGTGCCGAGCGATGCCCGCGGCCAGTTCCCGATGAAATACGAGGACGGCACGCTCGGCCTGCTCGACGTCAAGGATCGCTGCATCCATCGCGCCACCCTGATTGCCGGCAATCAGGCCACCATCGATGCCCACAACGCCCGTCTGCTGGATGATCCCATGACCGGCACCCTCGGCGAACTCGGCTTCGGCACCCAGGTCCTGCCCGTGTCCTATGCCGACATCCAGGACGAGAAAGTGTTAGGAACCTGCCACATGGCCACCGGCCGCGATGACCATCTCGGCGGCGACATCGTGCCAGCCATGTTCAAGAAGCACGAAAACTCGACTCACGACGACATCCTCTTCGCGCCCCACAAGACGCCGAATTTCAACATTCGCCAAGTCCGCATGAAACGCGGCGAGCAACACGAGATTCTCATCGAGAATTTCCGCCCCTCGCCTTACCTGATGGATGCGTTGCGTCTCGCGTGAACCATCATGAAAAAAGTATTTCTCGCGGTGGACTTGGGGGCGGGCAGCGGCCGGGTGATGGCCGCCAAGACGGATTTCACGAGAATCTACCTCGAAGAGGTGCATCGCTTCGACAACCCGGGAACCGATCTGCCAGGCGGCTCGTTCTGGAATGCCATCGGCTTGTACCGTGAAATCCTCGAAGGCCTGCGCCGCGCGGCCGAACGCTATGGCGAGCGCATCGTCTCCATCGGAATCGACACCTGGGGCTGTGACTTCGGGTTGCTCGATGACCGTGGCGAATTGTTAGGCATGCCGCACCAATACCGCGACCCTCGCTTCGAGGGGATGGCGGAGGTGATGCACGGGCTGCTGCCGGAAGCCCAAATCTATCAGCACACCGGAATCAAGACTTGTTTTTACAACAGCTCGCTGCACCTGCTGGCCGAGGTTCGCAGGCACGGCCCGGCCCTCGCCAATGCCAGCCGCTTGTTGTTCATGCCGGATTTGCTGGCGTATTGGCTGACCGGCCGGCAGGCGGTGGAGCGGACGATCGCCTCGACCTCACAATTGTTAGACCCGCGGACGGGCGATTGGGCGTGGGAGGTGATCGCGGCGCTGGGCCTGCCCAAGGCGATCTTCGGCGAGGTGGTGGCACCCGGCACCGCGCTGGGCCCGCTGCGAGACGAGGTGGCGGCCATTACCGGCGCTGCCGGGATTCCGGTGCTGGCCACCGCCTGCCACGATACCGCCTCGGCCGTGGCCGGCATCCCGATGAGCGGGGACGACAATTTGTGGCTGTCGTCGGGCACCTGGTCGATCATGGGAATCGAGGCGGAACATCCGATCACCGATGAGCAGGCGTTTGCGGCGGGCTTCTGCAATGAACTCGGCGTGGCCGGTACGGTGCGGTTCCTGAAAAACATTTGCGGGCAGTGGCTGATCCAGGAGTGCAAACGCCAGTGGGCTCTCGATGGCGAGGATCTCGATTACGCCGGCATCGACGAACTCGCCAAAGAAGCCGAACCCTTCACCGCCTTCATCGATCCGGATGACCCCGGCTTTGCCAGCCCGGGCGGCATGCCGGATAAAATCCGCTCCTTTTGCAAACTCAGCGGCCAAACCGTGCCAATCAAAAAAGGCACGGTCCTGCGGGTGGCCACGGAATCAATCGCCCTGAAGTACCGCGTCGTTTATGATCGCCTTTGCGCCCTGACAGGCCGGCGTTTCGCACGCCTGCATGCGGGCGGCGGCGGCATCAAAAACGAATTGCTGAGCCAGGCCACGGCGAATGCGCTTGGCATCGAGGTGATCGCCGGTCCGGTGGAAGCGACCTCTTGCGGCAACCTGATCACCCAGATGATCGGCACCGGCCATCTGCCGGACTATCAGGCCGGCCGCGAGTTGATCCGCAAGTCGTTTGATTTCCGCAGCTTCACACCGATCCATACCGAAGCTTGGGAGCTGGCATACGCGCGGTTCTTGAGTGTGCTGGAGAAGACGCAAGGGTGAGCGAATTCACGGGTGTCCGGTGAAATTGAATTCGAATTTATTGAAGGCATTCTAAATGAGTCGATTAGGGACAAAAAAGCGTGTGACGGATTTGAACTTCGCGGCGGCATTTCCCGGAATTTCCGGCCATGAACTCCGGCCGCTTCGCGTATAAAGGGACAGAGAAATAATCACGAGCGCTACACCTACCGGATGCACGATCTGGGGGAGTTCATGAAGACGCTGCTGGCGCGCTTCACGCGGTGGTTCAACACGCGGCACGAGCGCAGCGGCACGCTGTGGGAGAGCCGCTTCAAGTGAGGTGAAGGTGCTGAGGAAAGGCATGAAGAAGGAAGATGTGGAAGCGGAGTTGGCATTGCTGGAGCGGAGCCGGGACGTGGCGATGGGCCGAATGCTGCGGTGCCGGGTGAGGTATTTCACGGATGGGGCGGTGATTGGGAGTCGGGAGTTTGTGAATGGGGTATTCACGAGGTGTCGGGATCGCTTCGGCGGGAAGCGTAAGGATGGAGCGAGGAAAATGCGGGGCAGCAGCGCGGCGGCGGCAGGACGATTGTGGAGCGTGCGGGACTTGCGGAAGGATATCGGCTAGGAGGCGGGTCATGTGGAGTGGTCCTCACGGCGAGACGCCGTGGACACGGCCTGCGGCGTGGACGCCGCAGCCACGCTTGCGGAGCCTCGTCCACAAGGATGCCAGCATGACAATGGAAACGGGCGAGAAATCCGGCTCCAGCCGACCAAAAATCACCTTCCGGGAGCTTTTTCCCTTTGCCGGTCCGCCCCGACTGCCTTTACTGTGGATGCAACGAGCGAGCCCCCGCCTGCCAATGCCCAGCCAGCCAGTCCCCATGCAACAAGATGACCCCATCCTCGTTACCGGCGCCGCCGGCATGATTGGCAGTGCCTTGGTCTGGGCGCTCAACCGCCAGGGCTGCACCAATCTCATTCTCACCGACCGCCTCGGCACGAGTGTGAAATGGCGCAACCTCGTGCCGCTGCGCTTCACCGAGTATCTGGACGCCGACCAACTCTGGGATCAACTCGAGACCCCGGCCCTCGCCGCGGTCCGCTGGGTTTTCCACCTC
>Ga0118677_10008858_pt1 | contig 15953 bp, 13 predicted proteins | sample AliMusrvi5mmetaG_FD_86154 | JGI IMG/M metagenome (GOLD analysis project Ga0118677, IMG submission 86154) | reverse complement strand
CCCGACCGACTTGCGGCTGCCGGTCCGCAACGTTTCGCCCCGGTCGTCCTCGAAGCAGATGGGGGAACGCGGCCCCCGGGGGCCCGTCGCAGGCGCGGGGCGTTCCAGCGACACGCCCAGGCCGGACATCGCCCGCACGATGGCTTCCAGGAAGTGACGGTACAGGCCCGGAATCGACAGCGCCCACGGGTGGTCCGGCGGAAGGGCCAGCGTCGCGGCCAGGTCCTCCCCGTGCAGCACGCCGGTTCCCCCGGTGATGCGCCGCAGCACCTTCACGTCCCAGGCGACGCACGCCGCCCGGTCGACCGTGGCCGGGTCCTGCCCGTACCCCAGGACCAGCACGGGCCTGTCCCAGCCGTACAGGAGCAGCGCGGGTCCGTCCAGGACCGCCCGGCGGACCAGATCCTCCTCCCGGGCGAGGTCCGCCGCGGGATCGCCGCAGAACGATCGCAGGACGGGCAGGCTGGAGGAGTCCGGTAGCATCGGTACCAGCCTAGCCGAAGTGCCGGCGCGGTTCCAGCGCGGCGCGTGATTGACGCTCCGGATCCCCGTCGCTATCCTCTGCCCATGATGACGCCGCCCGCTTCCGGTGTGCTGCTGGATTCCGAAGCCCGACGGCTCCACGAGCGCCTCGGGCACGTCGGCTGGTCCCAGCGGGAGTGCGCGATGCTCGCGCCGCTGACCCTGCGCATCCGGGAACTGGCGCGGGCGAGGAACGCGGTGATCCTGGGGCATTCGTACATGACGCCGGACGTCCTGTTCGGCGTGTCCGATCACCGCGGCGATTCGCTGGGCCTGTCGAAGATCGCCCGGGACACCGACGCGGACGTGATCGTGTTCTGCGGCGTGCGGTTCATGGGCGAAACCGCGAAGATCCTGTCGCCGGGCAAGACGGTGCTGCTGCCCGACCCCGACGCGGGCTGCAGCCTGTCCGAGGCCATCAACGGCGCGGACGTGCGGCGCCTGCGCCTGGAGCATCCCGACGCCGCCTTCGTCTGCTACGTGAACACGTCGGCCGAGGTGAAGGCCGAGTGCGACGTCGTGTGCACGTCGGCGAACGCGCTGGCCATCGTCGAGGCGGTGCCTCAGCGCAAGGTCGTGTTCCTGCCCGACCGCTACATGGCCGCCAACCTGCGTGCGCTGACCTCCAAGGAGATCATCGGGTTCGACGGTCGCTGCATCGTCCACGAGACGTTCACGAAGGACACCCTGATGGCCTGGCGCCGGGCGCATCCGGGCGCGCGCATCCTGGTGCACACGGAATCCCCCGAGGAGGTGGTCGCGCTGGCGGATCTGGCCGGTGGCACCGGGGACATGGTGGACTACGTGCGCCGCTCCGATGCCCGGGAGTTCATGCTGGTCACCGAATGCGGGCTGTCGGACCGTCTGAAGGTCGAGTTCCCGGACCGGCAGTTCATCGGGACCTGCACGATGTGTCCCCACATGAAGCGTGTCGAGCTGCGCAAGGTTCTGCAGGTGCTGGAAGCGCCGCGTCCCGACCAGGTCGTGACGCTGCCCGAGGACGTGCGGCTGCGGGCGCTGAAGGCGATCGAACGCATGTTCGAGCTGACGCCGAACGCTGCGGACGGGGCGCGTCCCCACTCGAATGCCGGCGAGTCTTCCCCTCGGTGCGACTAGGCAAGGCAGATCCAGCGGACAGGGCCTGGCGGGCGGGTTCCGGAGATCCGGTCAGGCCCGGAGGATCGGCGGGAACTGCCGGTGCAGCTGATCCTCGAGCTTGCTGCGGATCGCCTTTTCGAGGAACCAGTTGAGGTCCACGGAAACGACGACGTCCTTGTCGCCCACCGACACGTTCGCCTCGACGCCGGTGCGGTGCAGGCGGTACTTGCCATCGACGGGCGCGTCCAGGCTCAACTGGTAGGTCCGGGTCAGCTCGTCGATGACCGGCCGGACGCGGGCCCCGGCCTCCGTGGCGCCCAGCCCGTGCGGAAAGCGGTATTCCTTCGTCGCCATGGAGTCCTCCCGTGGAGCGGGTTGAAGATTGCATCCCGGACCGCATCCTGTCAAGCGCTGCCGGGATTTGAGCCCACCCGGCGCGGCCCCGGTCCGTGTGGGAGTTCCGCGCCGGAACGCGTCCCCTCCGCCTGCCGGAAGGATCCTCCGATTTCGTGGCGCGGTGCGGCATCGATCGCTGTCCTCGGGATCGGATCCGGGTATAATCTCCCGCGCGCGCCGGGCATGATGTCTCTTGGCGCCGGGAGCAATGCGATGGCGAACCCAGCGAATGTGAGCCCTGTCCCCGACACCATCCTGGATCGGTTCCGTCCGGCCCCGCGCGGGCCCTGGTCGGACCTTCCCGATGCCCAGTGGAATGATTGGCGCTGGCACCTGGGTCACAGCCTCACCACGGTGGAGTCCCTGCGACAGGTCATCGACGTCAGCGAGGACGAGGCTGCCGGCGCGGAAGCGGGGCGCGACGCCTTCAAGATCGGCATCACGCCGTACTATGCCGCCCTGATGGACCGCAAGGATCCGGGCTGCCCGGTGCGCCTGCAGGCCACGCCGCGCACCGCGGAGATGCACGTGGATCCGTGGGACCTGGCCGACCCGCTGGCCGAGGAGCGGGACATGCCCGTCCCGGGCGTGACCCACCGGTACCCCGATCGGGTGCTGTTCTACGTGACCCACGACTGCGCCATGTTCTGCCGTCATTGCACGCGCAAGCGGAAGGTGGCAAACCCGGGCACCGCGGCCAACGTGGAGCAGATCCAGGCGGGCATCGAGTACATCCGGCGGACGGCGTCGATCCGCGACGTGATCGTTTCCGGCGGCGACCCGCTGACCTGGGGCGACGACCGGCTGGCGCACCTGCTGGAACAGTTGCGCGCCATCCCCCACGTGGAAATCATCCGGATCGGGACCCGGACGCCGGTGACGCTGCCCCAGCGCATCACGCCCGACCTGGTCGCCATGCTGCGGCAGTTCCACCCGCTGTTCGTGAACACGCACTTCAACCATCCCAAGGAAACCACCCGGGAGGCCTTCGAGGCGTGTCGCTTGATGGCCGACGCGGGCATCCCGATCGGCAACCAGACGGTGCTGCTGCGCGGCGTCAACGATGACGCGGCGGTGCTGATGGACCTGAACCGGCGCCTGCTGATGATGCGCGTCAAGCCGTACTACCTGTTCCAGTGCGACCCGACCCGCGGCAACAGCCACCTGCGCACGACGGTCGCCAAGGGCATGGAAATCATGGACGCGCTGCGTGGCTGGACCAGCGGCATGGCGGTGCCGTACTACGTCATCGACGCGCCCGGGGGCGGCGGCAAGGTTCCATTGTTGCCATCGTACGTGGTGTACCGCGACGACAAGAAGATCGTCGTTCGCAACTACCGGGGAACCGAGCATACTTACTGGGAACCTGAGACCTGAAACCGATTGCGGGAGGAAATCCATGTCGTATCGCAAGGGCATTGTGCTGGCCGCGGCACTGGCCGTCGTCGTCGCCGTGGCCGTGTCGCCGGCCTGCCGCAAGCCGGCGAAGGTGCTGCTGACCAAGGACCAGCAGGCCCGCATCGGCGAGAACATCGTCAAGGAGGCCCCGGCGCCGAAGTTCAAGTCGGGCGCCAATTTCGGGGACAACATCCGACTGGTGGGGATCGACGTGGCGCCGGACCAGGTCCGCGTCGGCCAGGAAATGACGATCACCTATTTCTGGGAGTGCCTGCGGCCGACCGCGGGCGACTGGAAGGTGTTCGGCCACCTGGAACTGCCCGGCGGCAAGCGCATGATCCTCGACCATGTCCCCGTGGGCGAACTGTACCCCGTCAGCCAGTGGAAGCAGGGCGAAATCATTCGGGACGTCCAGAAGGTCACGGTGGACCCGGAATCGAAGTCGGGCTCGGCCGTGCTGTGGGCCGGCCTGTTCAGCGAGGAAATCTACCGCGAGCGCGGCACCGGCGACCGCATGCTGCTGGTCAACAAGGACCAGGTGCCGAACGATGGCGAGAACCGCGTTCGTATCGCCACGTTCGGGGTCCAGGGCAAGGACGCTCCCGCCCGCGGGCCCGCCGTGATCAAGGCCTTGCGGACGCACGCGGCACCGGTGATCGACGGGAAGATCGACGAGGCGGACTGGGGTTTCGCGACGTTCACGGTGCTGACCGACGCCTCGGGGCGCGCGGCGGATGCCAAGGCCGCCACGAAGGTCCGGACGCTGTGGGACGACACGAACCTGTACATCGCCTTCGAGAGCCTGGACGACAGCATCGAAAGCAAGTACACGAACCGCGACGACGAGTTGTGGAACAGCGACGCGGTCGAGGTGTACCTGGACGCCAATGCGGACGGGAAGGACTACCTGGAACTGCAGGTGTCGCCGGCCAACGTGGTGTTCGATGCGAAGTTCGACACGCGGCGCCAGCCGGAATGGCAGAAGGCGAAGGCGTTCAACCTGGAAGGCCTGCGGACCGCGGTCGCCGTCAACGGGACGCTGAACCAGGCCGGGGACGAGGACACGGGCTACAACGTGGAAATCGCGATCCCGTGGGCGTCGATTCCCGGGTGGACCAAGGCCACGCCCGCGGCGGGCGACGAGATCCGCGTGAACTTCTTCCGGATCGAGGCGAAGGACGGGAAGGTGACCGGCGCGCAGGCGTTTTCGCCCGCGGGCGGGGATTTCCACGACCTCGACAAGGCCGGGACGTTGCGGCTGTTGCCGACGTCCGAGGAGGTCGTTCGGCAGGCGACGCCGACGGCACCGACCCCCGCGGCCCCGGCCCCCGAGGGGGCCGCCGCGCCGAAGCCCGTCCAGATGCAGGTGAATCCCGGCATGATCAAGGCCGGCATGGCGCCGCGGGCCATCGACTCGGCGACCTCGAGGGCCGTGCCCAAGCCGGCGTCCAGGTAGGACGCCCGATGATCGCCCGACCCGGAATCCCCGTTCCACTCCCCCGCTCGAGGCAGACATGAGTGACGACCGTCGCGTGGAGATCGGCGAGGCCTTCGTGGAGTTCGTCGAGGTGATGCGCCGGCTGCGCGCCCCCGACGGTTGCCCGTGGGACCGCGCCCAGACGCTGGAAACGCTGAAGACGTACGTGATCGAGGAAGCCTACGAGGTGCTGGAGGCCATCGACACCGGGCGGCCCGAACTGCTGAAGGAGGAACTGGGCGACCTGCTGCTGCAGGTGCTGTTCCAGGCGCAGATCATGGCCGAGCAGGGGGGATTCGACATCGCCGACGTGTGCCGCGGGACCGTGCGCAAGCTGGTGTCCCGCCATCCCCACGTGTTCGGGGAGGAGGCGAAGGCTGCTGACGCCGACGAGGTGCTGAACCGCTGGGAAGGGTACAAGCGCAAGGAAGGTCGCGGCGTGCTGGCCGGCGTGCCGAACACGCTGCCGGCGCTGCTGATGGCGCTGCGGGTCAGCGAGAAGGTACGCAGCGTGGGCTTCGACTGGCCGACCATCCAGGGCGCGATCGACAAACTGGACGAGGAGGTGGCCGAACTGAAGGCCGCCATCGCCGGGGGGGACAAGGCCGAAATCCGCTCCGAGCTGGGCGACGTGCTGTTCACCGTGGCGAACCTGGCCCGCATCCAGTCCATCGACCCCGAGGAGGCGCTGCGCGGCATGCTGGCGCGGTTCAAGGCGCGCTTCGAGCACATCGAGCGGCGCCTGGCCGAGCAGGGCCTGCAGGTCGCGGGCACGCCGCTGTCCACCCTGGACATGTTGTGGGAAGAGGCCAAGCGCGGCGGGATGCCGGAACTGTGACCCGCCCGGGTGCGCAGGCAGCGGGGAGGGGTCTCCGACGCGAACTGGCCTCCCCGGACCGCGCGACGGATAATCGACGCGGTCTGGCCGAGGAGCCACGGTGCCCGATTCCCCGGACGTACCCGCCACGAAGCCCGTGCCCGGCGCGGACGCCGCGGCCCGCCATTCGTTCCTGAAATCCACCGTGGTGCTGAGCGGCCTGACCGTGCTGTCGCGCATCGTGGGCCTGCTGCGCGAGCAGGTCCGCGGCTACTACCTGGGGACCGGCTGGGAATCGGACGCATTCGGTGTCGCGTCGACCATTCCGAACATGCTGCGCCGATTGTTCGCGGAAGGCGCGATGACGGCCGCGTTCGTGCCGGTCTTCTCGGGGCTGCGGGCCGACGAGGACCGCGAGCGCATGGGGAAGTTCTTCGCGGGCTTCATGACGCTGTTCACGCTGCTGATGCTGGGCGTGACGCTGGTCGGCATCCTGATGTCCCGGCCGCTGGTCGAGGCGCTGTTCGCGGGGCAGTTCGCCGACGTTCCCGGCAAGACGGAACTGACGATCGGGCTGACCGAGGTGATGTTCCCGTTCCTGTTCCTGGTGTCCATCGCGGCCATCGTGCAGGCCACGCTGAATTCGTTCCACGTGTTCGGGCCGTCGGCGTTCACCCCCGTGCTGCTGAACGGCGCGAACATCCTGGCCGTGGTGCTGTTCCACGACTACTTCCCCAGCCCCGCGTGGGCGTTGGCCGTCGGGTTCCTGGCGGGCGGCGTGCTGCAGACGGCGTTCCAGATCCCGTACCTGCGGCACAAGGGGCTGAAGTTCAAGCCGACGTTCGCGGGATTGCGCGACCCGGCCGTCTGGCAGGTGGCGCGCATCTTCCTGCCGGGCATCTTTTCGGCCGGCATCTACCAGATCAACGTGACCATCGCGCAGGTGATCGCGGCGGGGCTGGACGAGGGCGCGGTGGCGTCGCTGCAGTACTCGCTGCGGCTGCAGGAACTGGTGCTGGGCGTGTTCGCGGTGTCGGTGGCGACGGTGATGCTGCCCACGCTGTCCGAGCAGGTGCACAAGGCGAACTGGCCCGCGGTGAAGGAAACGCTGCGCTTTTCGATCGGGCTGCTGGCGTTCATCACGATCCCGGCGACAGTGGGCCTGATGCTGCTGGCGACGCCGATCGTGCGGGTGCTGTACCAGTACGGCCGGTTCGACGCGCGGTCCACCGACCTGACGGTATGGGCGCTGTACTTCCACACGGCGGGCATCTTCTTCATCGCGATGCAGCGCAACGTGGTGCAGGTGTTCTACGCGATGAAGGACCTGAAGACGCCGACCATCATCGCGGCCATCGTGATGGTGGTGCACGCGGCCATGTGCTACGGGCTGTCGGAGCCGCTGGGCATGCTGCAGGGCGGCATCGCGCTGGCGGGCTCGCTGTCGGCGGTGCTGAACGTGGCGCTGCTGTACTTCGTGCTGCGTCGGCGCATCGGCCTGCTGGGGACCCGGGCGCTGGTGCGGTCGCTGTCGCGCACCACGGGCGCCACCGTGGCGATGGCGGTGGTGGTGGTCGTGCCGCTGTGGATGGGCGCGTTCGAGGGCGTCCGCGGGATGACGCTGGCGATGCGGTTGATCCCGACCATCGTGGCGGCGATTGTCGTGTTCTTCGTCGCCGCGCACGTGCTGAAGTGCGAGGAGATGGGCGAGTTCATCGGGATCATCCGCCGCCGGTTCAAGCGGTCGTAGCAGGGTGGAAACCAGCGCGGAGTCCGATGCCCAGGGGATCCGCAGTGCTGCCCTGATGCGGATACGTGACGGGGGGCGTCGATGCCGCGGCCAATAATCACGCTTTCGTTGGCCGCCGCCTGCTGTGCGGTGATGGCGGTAATCGACAGCGCACCCGCCGTTGCCCTTGTTCCTCCCCATCCGGACGTCGTCCCGCAGGAAGGGACCGCGAGCGTTGTGTCGCCGGAAATGGGCGAGCAGCTGTTCCGCGCCCTCAGGAACCCGGACGCGCCGTGCAGCTTGGCGGGCCTGAGGGCGGCCGGGCGCCACGTCCAGTTGAGCCTGTGCCAGGGGCTGGCATGTGGCGATGCTCGGATCGGTTCTTCGGGCGCCTGCAATGGCACGCTCATAAAAGGCTATTGCTTGTCGTTCGGCGAGGGCTTTCCGGAAGCCTGTCGAGTCATGCTTCTCGGGGCGGTTTCGGGGCTGGACGGGCCGAAAGTGTTCGGAGTCCCGGACTTGAGCCATCCGCCGGACGTGGCCGCGCTGAAGGCGTGCAAACCGGCTGACACGGGCTTCACGGACGGTCAGGAGGTCCGCGACTCCAGCGGGCATCGTCCCAGGTGGATTCTCCTGACACCCGAGTCTTGTCGGCGGGCGGGAACCGTTCCTGGCGACTGGTACTTCGAGGGGTCGGATTGCGCTCCCGCGCTTGGCAACGGCATGCGAACGGGCGAACTGGTTCACCCCGGGCACATCCGGACCTGTGCTGCGGTCCGCTCCGTGCTTTCCTCGGGTACCGAGGTGGCGGTCGAGGTTCCGGCACGGCCTTACAACTGGTCATGGTTTCGAGATGCCACGGTGCGCCTGGCCCTGTACCGAATGGCGCCTCTCCCCTGCGATCAGATCTTCTTCCCGGATCCCGATCCTGCAAGACCAGGTTCGAAAGACGGCGATGCTGTGGATGCAACTGCCTCGGAGTGACCTGGACGAGGCAGGATCCGACATCGTCATGTCGGTGGGGCGTCGCGCCTCCACGTCCGCTACGGGCACGTCGCGACGTGCGAGCCGAGGCCGTCGAGGGTGTCCTTCGGGTAGCCGTCCCACTCGACCGAGGGATCGAACGGGAGCGACCCGTCGGGCTGGCCGTGGTAGATGCCGCACTTGCGGCGCAGGGTGTGGTCCACGGTGGACGTCAGGCTGCCGGACACGCCCCAGGCGGTGCCCGGGTCGGTGCCGATCTGGCCGAAGGTGTCGACCACGACGCCGCCGCACTCCAGCGAATATGCGTCGTCGCCATTGTGGTTGATCGTCGATGCCAGGCGGTTGCACTTGTCCTTCAGGGGGGTCAGCGCCGAGGTGCTGCACAAGACCCAGGTCGCGCCCGGGGCCAACGTGCCGGTGTCGGCCAGCGTCGTGCTGGACGTGGCGACCGACGCGCCGTTGGCGAACAGGCGCAGCATGCACGTGCTGAGCGCCAGGGGTGTCGACAGGCCGTTGAAGATCTCGATGGCCTTGTTGTCGCCGCTGCCTTCCACGTACTCGCTGATGAACACGCCGCCCCGGGCAGCGCCTCGACGTGGGTGGCCAGCGTCAGCGACGAGATGCCCAGCGTCGCGGTCAGCGTGGTCTGGCCCAGCGCCACGGCGTGCACCGTCGCGACGGCAACCATCGACCGGGGGGCCACCGACACGGTCGCAGGGACGGTCGCGACGCCCGCCGGGTTCGCCGAAAGCGCGATGTCCAGCGGGGTCGTGCCGTAGTTCGGAAGGTCGGTGGTCAGGGTCCAAGTCCCGTCCGCGCCGGGCGCCAGGCTGATGTCCTCGGGGGCACCGGCCTGAAGCAGCGGCCTTTCCGTGGCCCCCACGACGCGGAGGTCCACGCTCAGCGACGAGGTGTCCAGCTTCGCCGTCAGGGCCACCGCCGTCGCGTCGCCCACCTTCGCGATCACGGGGACCGTCGCCTCCAGGGAACCCGCCGGGATCACCACGGCGCCCCCGTTCGGCAGGTCCACGTGAGCGGGGTTGCCCGAGGACACCTGGACCGTCAAGGGCACGCTGGCCGCGTGCACCAGCTTCACCGTCAACGCCGGGATGGTGTCGCCGGTCTCGCCTTCCAGCGCGAACACGAGGGCCGGTCCGAAGGACGCCAACTCCGGTGTCACCGGGGGCCGCGCGAGGTCGTCCTCGGACCGCGGCTCGATCTTGCTGTTGTCGTTGGCGAGCCGCAGCACGCCCGTGATCGTGGTGAACGCGTCGCCCACGATCGGGAAGGGCGTCGCCAGGTGGATGAAGTCGTCGATCCGCAGGTTGCCGGTGACCGCGAACTCGTTGCTGGGCGCCTTGTCCGAGCCGCCCAGCGGCGGGTTCACGTCGGTCACGGTGACGTTGAACACGCGCACCAGCACGCCTTCCAGCGCGGCCGCCCTCGTGCCGCCCGTGGCCACGTTCGCGGCAGGGGACACGTCCACCGGAACCGGCGCCGCCTCGCCCGACGACTGGATCGCGACGGCGGTCAGCTTCGTCAGTTCGATCTGCCCGTGGAAGCTGGTGACGGTGCCATCGACGTCCACCCGGTCGCCCGCCGCGGGCATGGGCGTCCCCTTCGGGTAGTAGCAGAACAGCCCGGAATTGTCCGCGCTGCCGTTCCAGGCGGCGTCGGCGGGCACGACCTGCACGTTGAAGCCCTGCGGCACGCCGGCGGCCTGGCCGGCGCCCGTCACCAGCGCGTTCTTGATGCGCACCGTCTGGTTCACGGGGACCTTCAGCGTCTTCACGTCGTAGATGGTCCCCGGGCAGGACTCGTCGCCCGGGTTCGCGATGGACGGGCACGGGTCGCAGGCGTCGCCCTTGCCGTCGCCGTCCGTGTCCGTGCCGTCGTCGGGAATGGTCGGGCAGACGTCCGTCGCGTCGGGGATCCCGTCGCCGTCCAGATCGTCCGCGCGCATCGGCCGGCAGGTCGCGCCGGCGTCCATCGGGCACGGGTCGCAGGCGTCACCGATGCCGTCGCCGTCCCAGTCGGCCTGGCCCCCGGCGTCCAGGGGACGCACGGGGTTGAACACCGTCGGACAGTTGTCCTGGGCGTCCGGTACCCCGTCGCCGTCCATGTCGCCCGCCTTCGGCAGCCCGTCGTACTCGCCGGGACGCGCCGGCAGGCAGGAGGGTTCGGCAGTCGGGTCGCCGCAGAAGAACAGCCCGTAATTGCCGGCGGTCGTCAGCGCGGCCAGCGTCTTGCCGGTTTCGCGCAGCACGCAGGCCCGCTTGGTCACGCCGCACACGTCCAGCTCGTCCTGGCAATCGACGGCGTCGGCCGTCAGGGCCTTGACGACGTCCTTGTCGCCGTAGAGGGCCGCCCCGCCCCGCAGCACCAGCACCACGTCCTGGGGCGCCGCGTCCAGCACCGCCCGTTCGTCCGCGTGGACGCTGGCGTTCCACAGCGACAGGTCGCCCAGGCGCCCCACGGCCAGCACGCCCAGCTTGTCGCCCAGGTTGAAGGCGTTGGCGTTGTTGATCGTGGCCATGTCCAGCAGGTCGCGGTCGTTGAAGAACGCCCCCAGGTTGGTCGCGTTGAAACGGTCGGCGCAGTGCAGCTCGCGCAGGATGTTCATCGAGCCCGAGGCGGTCCAGTCGGTGCCCAGGCCGATGTTGTGCCCCAGGCGCGCAACGAGGTGCTGTGCATGGCCTCGGCCACGTGCGGGACCCAGCAGGCGCTGGCGGCGATCTTGGTGGCGTTGGGAAGGGACGGGTAGCCGCATCCCGACGTCAGCATCTCGCCGGAAAGGTCGCCCAGCGGGAATACGTCGGGGGTCGCCTTGCGCGTCGCGTCGATGCCGGCCATCAGGTCCTTGTCCAGGTTGCGCAGCAGCCCGTCGGCCTTGCCCGAGCCGAACATCGTCGTGGTGCCGGCCAGCACGTTGCGCAGTTCGCCCCACGACTCCTGGCCGTCGGTGCTGCTCACGTCGATGGACTTCTTGCCGTTGGCCCCCGTCCGCCACTCGTTCCGGTGATCGTACCGGGTGGTGCCGTGGGCCTTCGGGGCGTTGCCGTCGTAGGTGAGGTGGTCGTGGCCGTTGATGAGGCCCGGGGTGACGATGACGTCGCGGCACAGCACCTTGGTGGCGCCTGCCGCGTCGGCGATCCCCGCCAGCGCGTCGCAGCCGACCGCCGCAATGGCCCCGTCGGGGCCGATCAGGACCTGGCCGTCCCGCTGGAAGCCGTCGATGGTGCTGTCGCGCTGCACCAGCAGGTGTCCCTGGATCAACAGCCACGTGTTCCCGGGCTGCACCACGCAGGCGCCGCTGGCCGCCGCGTCGGGGGGTGTATTGCCGCAGGTCGCCGGCAGTTGGATCACGTCGGGGATGTCGGGGGCGTCGGGGGCGTCGTCGGATCCCGTGCCCACATCGTCGTTCGCGGCATCCTCGCCCGCGGCCTGGAAGTCGAACCCGCCGTCACGGTTCACGTCCCCCGGGGACCCGTCGGCGCCAAGGTCGAAGACCACTTCGAGAATGTCGTTTCCGGGGGCGTTCGCGGCTTCGCCGCCGCCGCAGGCGGGCGTTCCGACGAGGACTGCGACCAGCACCAGGTTCGCCGCGCTGAGCCGATTCATCGAATTCCCCCGAAACGTCCCGGTGGCGAAGAATAGCGGGTTGGAAGGTCCGAGGAAACCACCTTCGAACAATTTGCCGGGGACCCGGAAGACCCGCGACAGGGCTTCGTGCCGGGGGTGCCGCGGTTCCCGGATCGCATTCGACGGTCCGGATCGGTATCATGCGGGCCGCTCGCCGGGGTTCGGTGCGCGCTCGCGAGGGGTATCGTGATCGGGGCCCTTCTCATCGTCGTCGCGATCCTGCTGGCGCCGCTCCCGGCCCTGGCCTTCGGGCCCATCGCGCACCTGGACATGGGGCTCGATCTGCTGGGTTCGGCCAGCCTGTTCGCGGCCGGGGTGTCGCGCCTGATCCGGCGCTACCCGGACGCCTTCCTGCGCGGCACGCTGGACCCGGATCGGTCGCTGGCGAAGAACCTGGCGTCCTACGAACAGCACTCGCACAACTGGGAACACGCCCTCCAGCAGTTCCGCCTGGCGCGCAGCGAGGAGGAACGGGCCGCGTTCCTGGGCTACCTGTGCCACCTCGCCGCGGACGCGGTTGCCCACAACAGCTTCGTGCCGCTGCGCATGGTCGAGTCATGGCGGAACCCGGCCGCCGGCCACCTCTACTGGGAGATGCGCCTGGACGCCCAGGTCCGGCGGACGACCGGCGTGTCCCTGCTGTGGCTGGCGGACCCCAACCAGCCCGCCCACAAGGCATTCCTGCGCCGAACCGTGCGTCCCAGCCTGCCCGGCAGGGGCTGGCAGGTGCACGTGACAGGGCTGGTGCTGCGCGTGCAGCGCGGTCGCGCCTACGGGAACGCCGCGGACCTGCTGGATCGGCGTTCGCGGCTGCAGATTGCGGCCCCCGAGGTCGAGTGGACCCGGCGGGTGGCGATGGGGGCCCAGCAGGAGATCCTGGCCGCGCTGGGCGACGCCCGGGTCCTCGGCATCGATCCCCGTGGCATCGGCGCGCTCCGGCAGGCACGGGCGCTGCGACGCGAGCTTCGCGGAATGCGGGAAGGCGAGGGCGACACCGAGGTCGCGCACCGCATCGAAGCGGCCCGCGCGCTGTTTCACGACCGGGTCGCCCCCGTCCCGGGGGATCGGCCCGATCCGGGGTTGACCGGCGGGCCCGGCACGGCGATCCTTCTGAAGTGAGCAAAGCCTCCTCCGTCCTGTTCACCCCCGTGTCGTCGAGCCTGGCCCATTCCTCGCTGGGCTTCCATTCGGCCATTGCGGGCCTGGCCCCTTGCGAACGCGCGCCGATGCCCGACGACGGCAGGGCGATGCCGCGCACGCTGGAGTCGGGCCGCGGGCTCGGGGACTTCGACGTGGTGTGGGTCACGCTCGCCTGGGAACTGGAGGCGCCGGCCGTCGCACGAGCGTTGCGCGCGTCGGGGATCGAACCCGTCCGATCGTGCCGGCCTCCCACGGATCCCCTGGTGGTCGCGGGGGGGCCGCTGACGCTGTCGAATCCCGACCTGGCGGCCGCCTTCGCCGACGCGGTGTTCCTGGGCGAGGCGGACGCGGCGTTCGCGGATCTGGCCGCCGCCGTCGGTTCGGCGCGCGACCGGGACGATGCCCTGGCGCGCCTCGCGGCGGTGGAGGGCGCCTGGGTGCCGGCGATCCACGGCACCGAGGCGCCTCCCGGGCCGCCCGTGCAGGCGCCAGTCGGAACGCCTCCGTCCCGTTCGATCATCACCGATGCGCCCAACGAGTTCGGGGACGCCTTCATCGTCGAGGTGGGCCGGGGATGCCCCCGGGGATGCACGTTCTGCGTGGCTCGCGGCGGGACCCGGCGCGCATCGTTCCACCCGGCCCAGGCGATCCTGGATGCCGTACCCCAGGGCACACGGCGCGTGGGCCTGCTGGGGGCCTCGGTGTCCGACCATCCCCACCTGCTGCACATCGTTGAAACCCTGCACGGGCGAGGGGCCGGTGTCACGCTCGGCTCGGTGCGCGCCGACCGTGTCACGCCGGAGTTGCTGGGCCTGCTGGCACGGTCGGGCCTGAAGACCTTGACGGTGGCTGCGGACGGCCCGTCGGAAGCCCTGCGGGCCTCGCTGCACAAGGGCATCACGGCCGATCACCTGCGGCGCAGCGCCGACCTCGCCCGGGCCCACGGCATCGGCCGCCTGCGCCTGTACGTGATGGTGGGATTGCCCGGCGAAACCGACGACGACATCGAGGAACTGGGCGGCCTGGTGCGGGACCTGTCGTCGCGGGTGCGCCTGGCGGTGTCGGTGTCCCCGTTCGTGCCCAAGCGCTTCACGCCGCTGGCCGACGCGCCGTTTGCCGGCGTGCGCGAACTCAAGCGGCGCCTGACCCTGTTGTCCCGCCGGGTCGGCGGCACAGCCACGCTGAAGATGACCAGCCCTCGGGAAGCCGAGGTCGAGTGGAAGCTGTCGCACGTTCGGGGCGAGGCGGCCGAGGCGGCGATCCGCGAGGTGCTGGCATGACAGGGGACCGGAACATCCCCGGGGAGGATTTCATGAAGAGGCTGATCGTGGTCCCGTTCCTGGTCATGGTGTTCTGGGTTGCCCCGGCGCCCGCCCAGATCCCGGGCGCGCTGGAGGGCACGGTCGACAAGATCGCGCCGGCTGTCGAAAAGGTGGAGTCCGTCGCCGACAAGGTCGCCCCGGCCGCGGACAAGGTCGAACAGGCCGCCGGAAAGGCCGAAGGCTCCGGCGGGAAGATCGGCGCGGCCGCGGGGAAGGTGAAGCAGGGAGCCGCGCTGGCCGGCAAGGGCGCCCGGGCCGTGAAGGCCGGGACCGGCAAGGTCAAGGCAGCCAGGAAGGCGAAGTAGGCTTTCCGGCAGCGTGCAATGCACCTGGCTTCGCAACGTCGGCACGCCTCCTCGTCCACTCCGATTCGTGCCATGCTTGCCGCACAAACGAGGGAGAACCCATGACGCGGATCGACGCGACGATGCTCCTGAGGGTCGTCGGGTTGGCGGCGGCCCTGGGGGGATGCGGTGGTCATGCAACGTCGGACTCGGGGGACACCGGCATCACGGACGTCGCCATGTTGCCCGACGTGTCCGACCTCGATTCCCCGGCTGATGCGGGGTGCCCGCAGCCGGTCGTCGTGATCGAGGAAGGCGATGAAGCCTTCCTGGGCGACACCATCCACCTGCACGGCGAGCAGAGCCAGGCCGCGACCGGGACGATCCTGACGTATTCATGGACGGTGCAGCAGCCCTCGGCCAACAAGGCCGCACTCCTGCCGGATGACCATTCCCCGACCCCGACCCACCAGGACAACGTCGGGGGCCAATACACCTACTGCCTCGATGTCTGTGACGCGCAGCGGTGCTCGAACGACCCGGTGTGCGCAACCACCGCGTGCAGGAAGATCAACGCCTGCTGCGTAAGGGACATCCACATCGAACTGACCTGGGACACGCCCGGTGACGCCAACCAGTTCGACGAGGGGCCGGATGCCGGGGCGGACATGGACCTGCACGTGCTGCATCCCTACGCCACGGGGACCGGCCCGGTCGCTGGCGGCGCGCCGGATGGCTGGTTCAACGTCCCCTACGACCTGTTCTGGTACAACCGGAATCCCGAGTGGGAGTCCGCCGATCCGAACGTCCCCGACAACCCCACGCTGGACCGTGACGACACGGACGGAGCCGGCCCCGAGAACGCGATGCTGCGGCATCCCGTCAACAATCGCACGTACCGCGTCGGCGTCCACTACTGGGACGACCATGGCTTCGGCGCTTCCTTCCCCAGGCTCAAGATCTACGTGTTCGGCCAGCTCACCTTCGACCGCGACCTTTCCGCCCTGGGCGTCCCGATGAACCCGTGCGACCTCTGGGACGCGGCGACGATCCAGTGGCCCCAGGGCATCGTGGCCGCCGTCCAGAACACCGACGGAACCCTGAAGATCACCCCCACCTACACCAACCCGTCCTTCCCCTGCGG
>Ga0118677_10008857_pt1 | contig 15954 bp, 13 predicted proteins | sample AliMusrvi5mmetaG_FD_86154 | JGI IMG/M metagenome (GOLD analysis project Ga0118677, IMG submission 86154) | reverse complement strand
CGCCCGGTTGATGCGGCTGGTGGGCGAGCCGCGCGCCGAACAGGCGGCTTACAGTGCAGCGGCGAGTTACGCCTTCGGGCCACGCGAGGATGGCGGCGCGCCCCGCATCGCGCTGGTAGAGGCCGGCACCGGCACCGGCAAAACCCTGGGCTATCTGGCGCCCGCCAGCCTGTGGGCCGAGAAGAACGGGCCGGGGCTTTGGATTTCCACTTACACCCGCAACCTGCAGCGCCAGATCGTGCAGGAGATCGCCCGGCTTTATCCCGATCCCGTGGAGCGGGCGGAAAAAGCCGTGGTGCGCAAGGGGCGTGAAAATTATCTCTGCCTGCTCAATTTCGAGGACGCGGCCAAGCGCACCGCGCTGGCGCCCGGACCGCGCAGCGTGGCGCTGGGGCTGATCGCGCGCTGGACCGGATCGGGCACCGATGGCGATATTTCCGGCGCGGGTTTTCCCGCCTTTCTGGCTGCTTCCATGCCGTTGTCGGAAGTCACTGACCGGCGCGGCGAGTGCATCTATGCCGCCTGCCCGCATTACCGCATCTGTTTCATTGAGCGGGCGATCCGTAGAGCCCGGCACGCCCCCATCGTGATCGCCAATCATGCGCTGGTGATCGCGCAGGCCGCGTCTGACTGGCTGGCGACCGACCAAACCACGGACACGCCGCAGGAGCGGCGGCTGCGCTATGTCTTCGATGAAGGCCACCATCTGTTCGACGCCGCCGACAGCGGCTTCGCGGCCCTGCTGTCGGGCCGCGAAATGGCGGAACTGCGCCGCTGGATCCGGGGACCGGAAGGGCGCGCCCGCACCCGCATGCGCGGGCTGGAAGAGCGGCTGAAAGACTTGATCGCCGATGACGAACAGGCGCGCGAAGTGCTGGACGAAGCGGTGATGGCAGCCGGTGCGCTGGCGGGCGAAGGCTGGATGGCGCGCATGACCGGCGGCGGGCCGCGCGGCCCCGGCGAAATCTTCCTGGCGGAAGTTTATCGCCATGTCCGCGCCCGCAGCGACGACCGCGATGTGTTTTACACCTTGGAGGCTGAGCCGCACCCGTTGAGCGAAGACGCGGCGCGCGCCGTAATGGAATTGTCGCGTGCGCTGAAACGCATCGCCGATCCCCTCACCCGGCTGGCGAAATTGCTGCGCCAGAAGATGGACGACAAGACCGCCGAGCTGGAGCCTTACACCCGCGCCCGGCTGGAGGCGGCGGCACGCGGACTGGACCGCAGGGCCAAGCTGGTGCTGCCTGCCTGGCGCGGCATGCTGGAGAATCTGGAAAATGGCGAGATCAGCGATGACTTCACCGACTGGTTCGAAATCGCCGTGCTGGAAGGGCGTGATTACGATGTCGGGTTCAAACGTCACTGGGTTGATCCCACCATTCCGCTGGCCAAGGAAATACTGGAACCGGCGCATGGCGCGCTGATCACATCCGCCACCTTGCGCGACATATCGCCGGAAGGTTGGGGCGCGGAAAATGTCGAAGCCCATTGGCAAAGCGCCGAGATCCGCACCGGGGCGCTGCATCTGCCGCTGCCGCCGCGCCGCGCCAGTTTCGGCTCACCGTTCCAATATGAAAACCAGTCACGCATTTTCATTATCAAGGATGTCGAACGGCGCAATGCCGATGCCCTGGCGGCGGCGATGCGCGAATTGTTTCTGGCCAGCGGCGGCGGCGGACTGGGCCTGTTCACCGCTGTGCGCGCCTTGCGCGATGTCGAGGCGCGCATCGCCCAGCCCTTGGCGGATGCCGGCATCCCGCTTTACGCCCAGCATGTGGATCGGCTGGATACCGGCGCCCTGGTGGATTTGTTCCGCGCCGAGGAGAATGCCTGCCTGCTGGGCACCGATGCCCTGCGCGATGGCGTCGATGTGCCGGGGCGATCCTTAAGACTGGTGGTATTCGACAAGGTGCCCTGGCCCAAGCCCACCATCCTGCACAAGGCGCGGCGCGCCCGCTTCGGCAAAAGCTATGACGATCTGCTGGCCCGCCTGCGGCTGAAACAGGCCTTTGGCCGGTTGATCCGGGGGCCGCAGGACAAGGGCTGTTTTGTCATCCTGGAAGGGGCAACGCCGTCGCGGCTGCTGGCGGCGCTTCCAGAACACGCCCCCGTCAAACGCTGCGGTTTGGCTGAAGCGATTGGGGATATAAGGGCCTTTCTGGGGTGACCCCGCGGGGTCCAGCGCCTATAACCCGGGATATGGGCGAAGTGCGCGAAATCACCACTCCTGAAGAAGAAGGCTATGGCCGCTTCTCCACCGGCATCCTGCCCAGCCATGTGCTGAAGCGGCTGATCGCGGCCAAACGCGAATTGCTGGCGGATGAGCCGATTGTTGACGCCCAGATACAGCCGGCCAGCGTTGACCTGCGGCTCGGGCCTGTCGCCTTCCGGGTGCGGGCCAGTTTCCTGCCGGGCAAACACGCCACCGTGGAAGACAAGCTGGCCCAGGTCTTCATGCATGAGATCGACCTCACCCAGGGCGCCGTGCTGGAGGCAGGCTGTGTCTATATCGTCAAGCTGCTGGAGCGGGCGGACTTCTCGGCCCGCATCGCTGGCGCCGCCAATCCCAAAAGCAGCACCGGGCGGATTGACGTTTTCACCCGCCTGATCACCGACCGGGGCGAAGCGTTCGACCGGGTGGAAGCCGGCTATCGCGGCCCGCTCTATGCCGAGATCAGCCCGCAGACGTTTCCCATCCTGGTGCGCAAGGGCTCGCGGCTCAATCAATTGCGCATTCGTCATGGCTCGCCGCAATTCAGCGATACGCAACTGCGCCGCCTGCATGCCGAAGCGCCGCTGGTGGATGGCGAGCCGGACATTGATAACGGGCTGGGCTTTTCGATTGATCTTAAGGGAAGTGGCCGGATCGGCTGGCGCGCCAGGCGGCATACCGGCCTGATTGACGTGGACAGACCGGGCATTCTTTCGCCTTACGATTATTGGGAATCGGTGGAAGCCAATTCGGCGGGCCATCTGGTGCTGGACCCGGACGAATTCTACATTCTGGCCAGTCGCGAACGCGTCGCCATTCCGCTGGATCATGCTGCCGAGATGGTGGCCTTCAATCCGCTGGTGGGCGAATTCCGCGTCCATTATGCCGGCTTCTTTGATCCCGGTTTCGGTTATGACGCGGGCAAGCCGCCGTCAGCTCGCGCTGTGCTGGAAGTGCGCTCGCGCGAAGTTCCATTCATTCTGGAACATGGACAGATTGTGGGCAGGCTGGTGTTCGAGCGTCTGACCGATCCGCCGCCGGAAGCCTATGGTGAAGGTCTGGGTTCCAATTACCAGAAGCAGGATCTGAAGCTGTCCAAGCATTTCCGGGCGCCCTGATCGTTTTCTGGGCCGGTATGGCTAACAAATGTTGCCCAAAATCCACATGGGAATGCGAAACGCCCGGCAAGGCGCGGAATGCCGTTGCTTCGCGGCTGTGGTCCGGCACAGTTAGCGCGCTGCGGACGGACGGTTTGGGGAAACCCCGCAGTGTTTGGCTCTGGTGCTGGTTGGGGAATCAAGCATCGGGCCGAGGGTCCATTTTGAAGGGGGCAGTCGTGAGGCGGTTACGGCGCGAAAGCAGCCGGCCGCCTCATGTTTTTCTGACGCCTTGCCAACCGGCACGCACATGCTCCTGACCACCGAACGCCTGACCTTGCGCCCGATGCAGCAAAGCGATGCGGCGGCGCTGTTCGCCATACTGGGCGATACAGAAGCGATGCGCTTCTGGCAGCGGCCGGCGATCACGCGCCTGGCGGTGGCGCAAGAGATGGTGCGCGAACAGATCGCGGCGGAAACGCTTTGCCGCTACTGGACAGTATGGCGGCAAGACGATGCCGTCGGCAGTTGCGATCTCAGTTTTATTGATCCCGTGGAAAAGCGCGCGGAGACGGGCTTTCTGTTTCGCCGCGACCAATGGGGCCAAGGCTATGCCGCCGAAGCCATGGGGGCCATCATTGGCCATGGCTTTGACGGGCTCAGCCTCCAGCTTCTGACCGCCAGCACCCATGCGCGCAATCTGCGCGCCCGGCGGGTGCTGGAGCGGCTGGGCTTTGGCCTGGAAGGCCTGGTCGACGGCCATCAGCCGGTGCCTGGTGTGGTGATGGACTGTGCTTTTTACGCCCTGCGCCGCCAGGCATCCCGCGCCCAGAACGGTGTGTAGTAGATCAGCAACGAAAGAATGCCGATGCCGACCAGCTCGGGAATGTACCAGGGCCAAGGCGAGAGAAAATCTATCAGGCTGGCATTGGCGGGCTTGGCGCGCAGGAAGCCGTAATCGGTGCCCAGCGCGAAATCCGCCGCGCCCGCCACCACGGCATAGCCCAGGGTCGCCGCCACCACGCGCGGCAGCGAGGCCGGGAAAGGCCGCATGCCGGTGAAGGTGAGATAAAGCAGCGCCGTGATGATGCCGGCATGATTGATGGCGAAGAAAATGAATTGCGGGTCGGGGAAACCATATGTGATGTCGGGCGTGATCAGGCCCTGCAGGGTGCCGCCCAGTCCCCAGAAATAGCCAAGCTCATAGGCGAATTGCTTGCGGGTCAGCAAAGCCGCGATCAGCGCCACCGCCGCCCAGTCGCAGAGATTGAGCGGAAGGCCGTTGTCCAGCGTGAGCCAACCGCGCGCCACAAACAGCGCGTACCAGCAGAGCCAGCCGCCCGCCAGAATCGCCGCGAGCGCGAGGCGGATGGGCCGCTCCAGCGCCGGCGATTTTCGCGCCGACAGCACAAGCAAGGCGGGAACCAGCAACGCCAGCGCCAGCATCGCGAGATGGGGCGCGCCAAACAGCACAAAAATTGGGCGTGACAGCATGGCCGGAACTTAGCCCCTGCTCACAAAAATGTAATCCGGTCCTGACGCCACCGGGTGGCGGACTCGCGCGTTCTTGCCAGAGAGCGGGTGAAATGGAGTGACATCATGACATTCAAAAAGACTTTTTTGATGACTTCGGCTGCGGTCCTGGGACTTGTGGGTTTGGCGGCCAGCACGACCGGCGCCAGCGCCTACGTGGCGTGCAACCGCGATGGCGATTGCTGGCATACCGAAAGACGGTTGCATGCGCCGGGCGTGACCTTCGACTATCACCCCGACGACTGGTATTTCCACCAGCATTGGGACGCCAACCGTCATTTCCGGGATTATCATGAGGGCCGCGGCTATTACCGCGGCGGCGTCTGGGTGACGCTGTAACAGACTGACCCGAAGAAATGAAAAGAGCCCGGTTCGCCGGGCTCTTTTTTTGCTCGCAAAGGGAATAGAGAGCCACGCAGGCGTCGTTTGCATGCCTCGAGCGCGGTGCTAGTTTCACCGCATGAATCCCCTGGAGCATTATCATCGTGGTGTGGCGCTGATCGGGCTTGGCCGCCCTGTCGAAGCGCTGTCTGCATTTGATCAGGCGCTGAAGCTGGCGCCCGGCCTTGCCGCCGCGCATAGCGGGCGCGGCGCGGCGCTGCGGGCGCTGGGACGGTTGCGCGAAGCGCTGACGGCCTATCAGGACGCGCCCGCCGATTTCGATACCTTGGCGGGACTGGGTGGCCTGCTGCATGACATGGAGCGCTATCCGCAGGCCGTCGCCGTTTATGACGGCGCGCTCGCCATCCGGCAGGATGCCACCCTGCACAGCAATCGCGGCGGGGCGCTGCAGAATATGCGGCGGATGGAGGAAGCCCGCGCCGCGTATGACATGGCGCTGAAGCTGGACCCGCGCAACGTGCTGGCGCTGAACAACCGCGCCAATCTGTTATGGCAGCATTATCGGGACCGGGAAGCTGCCATAACCGATTTCGAGACGCTGCTGGCGCTGGACCCGGCGCATGAATATGCCTTGGGGATGCTGATCCTGCTCAGGCTCAGCGGCGGCGAGTGGCAGGATTTCGCAAGCTTGAAAGCACGCACCGACACCGGCCTGCGCGAGGGCAAGCGGGTGGTGCGGCCTTATATGTACCAGGCATTTTCGTCGTCGCCCGCCGACCTTCAGAACTGTTCGCGGCTTTACACCGCCCACCGCCATCCGCCTTTGCCCGCAATGTGGCAGCCACGCCAGCACCAGAAAATCCGCCTTGGCTATCTGTGCGGCGAATTCCGCCAGCAGGCGACCTCTTTGCTGGCCGCCGGATTGTTCGAACATCATGACAAGAACTGCTTTGAGCTGTTTGCCTTCGACAATGACCGGGGCGATGGCAGCGCGATGCGCGCCAGGCTGGAAGCCGCCTTCGATCATTTCATTCCCATCGCGGGCATCAGCGACGAAACCGCCGCCACCGCCATCGCTAAAGCCGAAGTGGACATACTGGTCAATCTCAACGGCTATTTCGGCCTGCCGCGCATGGATGTGTTTGCCAGGAAGCCGGCGCCCATCCAGGTCAATTACCTGGGTTTCCCCGCCACCTTGGGCGCGGCCTATATGGACTATATCATTGCCGACCGCATCGTGATCCCCGATGGCGAGCAGCGCTTCTATGATGAGAAAGTCGTGTGGCTGCCCGATTGTTATCAGGTCAATGACGATCGCCGCGCCATCGGGCCCCAGACCAATCGCGCCGATCATGGATTGCCGGATGGCGCTTTCGTCTTCTGCAATTTCAACCAGAGCTACAAGCTGTTGCCGGAGATGTTCGACAGCTGGATGCGGATTCTGGCGGCGACACAAGGCAGCGTGCTGTGGCTGTGGGAAAACAATCCCGCCTTTGTCCGTAACCTGCGCAAAGAGGCCGAAGCGCGCGGGGTTTCCGGTACGCGGCTGATCTTCGCCCCCAGCCTGGACCATGCCGCGCATCTGGCACGGCTGAAGCTGGCGGATCTGGCGCTGGATGAATTGCCCTACAATGCCCACACCACCGCCAGCGACGCGCTCTGGGCGGGGCTGCCGCTGCTCACCTGCCGCGGCACGGCTTTCCCCGGCCGGGTGGCGGCCAGTCTGCTAACGGCCATTGGCCTGCCTGAACTCATCACGGAAAATCTAGCGGCCTTTGAAGCCCGCGCTATCGCCCTGGCTGGCAGCCGTGATGAACTGGCCGGGCTGCGCGCCCGGCTGGCGCAAAATCGCACCGCCATGCCGCTGTTCGATACCGGCCGTTATTGCCGCCATCTGGAAGCGGCGTACCAGGTCATGTGGGACAGATTTCAGCGCGGCGAAGCGCCCGACGGCTTCGGGGTCTGAAGTTCGATGTCAAAGAGAGTGGAGCGGGTGATGGGAATCGAACCCACGTATGCAGCTTGGGAAGCTGCCGTTCTACCATTGAACTACACCCGCGCTCCGAGTGATCTGTAACACAGGCCGCCAGCGTTTTCGCCCAGCCCTTCGCTTGCGCTCAGGGCGTTTGGCGCTCAAATCGATCCGCTGGATCGATTTGCCCGGCTACGCCGGTCGCTTCAAACCCATTGAACTACACCCGCGACCGGCTGGCTTTTAACATAAGCCAGCGGTTTCGTAAGCCGGTCTTTTCGATCCGACCCTTCGCTTGCGCCCCTTGGCACTTTGCCTTTGATCTTCCTGCAGCAGGAACTATCTTGCGCCCGGATTTTGTGCATCCAGACGGATTTCTGCGAGAGCGCGCCGGTCCACCGGCAGGTCGCTGCTCCCGGCCGGAATCTTGTTTTCCCGCAAAATGAAGGCGGTCAGGTCGGTTGCCTCCACTATGCCGATATCATCGCGATTGCTGATTTGCATGGAATGAATGTGGCGTACCAGCGCCAGGGCCGATTGTCCGTCCCAATCCTTCATGAAATCAATGCCCACCAGCGCTATAACCCCGGAGTCGCCATCAAGCGCGTCACCATGGCAAACGCCACATTCGTCGTCCGAATACGCATGCTCTCCGCGGCTTGCCTGCGCCGCGCTATAAACACCGCTCCACACTGAGCGGGTTGGAATGATGCCAAAGTTTGATTCCGGATCATTCGCCTGGGCGTGAAGCAGGCCGGAAGCGCAGCACAGCCCGGCGATGGCAGCAATCCAACATTTCATCATGGATTCCTTCTGGGGATGCCGTAACTATCCTGGGTCCGTTGAAAGAACCTCCAGCGCGACGTTTTCCACGGGCGGAATTTCATCCGGGCCAGTTCCTGTGCAATTACATGCGGATTGGTCTGCGGCCGCACCAGCAGGGGCGGCTCCTGCAACTGTGCCACGGCCCCCGCCATGACGATGGCGTTGCGGTCGGGCGGCCCCACCGTTTCCAGCACACGCACATCGCTCCAGATGCGCTTCATGCTGCGGGCGGCACGGTCAGCACCTTTGTCGAAACGATGCTTGATCAGGATATTGACCAGCACCACGCCGTCCGGCGCCAGGTGTTCGCGGACCAGGGCGAAGAAGGCCGGTGTCAGCAGATGCGACGGGGTATGGGCGCCGTGAAAGGCGTCAAGCACGATGGCGTCATACTTGCCGGCATCGCCACGCAGGAACAGCGCGCCGTCGGCGGTGTGGCAAATCACAGAGTCCGGCAAGCCGAAATGCTGCCGCGCCACGGCGGGGGACGCCGGATTGATATCAACAATCGTGACCTGGCAGCCCGCCTTGGCCAGCATGGTACCCAAAGTGCAGCAGGCGCCGCCGATCATCAGGATATTGCGGGATTTTGCCTGGATCAGCAGGCCGTAAAAAGCATGGATGTAATAGGCCAGGGTGACGCCGCTTTTGTCCACCGCGCCCTGGCGCTGGCCGTCCACCGTATAAACCAGCGTTCCCGAAGCCGGACTGCGGGAAATGCTGATGGTGCCGTAGGCGGTGGGGATATCAGCGATCGGAATCGTGGCGGCCATGATCCACGTTAAGCGATGGCGAGATGCAATTGAACTGCCTTGTGCCCGCGCGGGTTCAAGGTTGGAGCGGAAGAGGCCCCTATTTGACTTGGCCGCCGATTGGGCGCGTGGTCGCTGGATGGATCGCCTGCCAAACGCCGCCGATCTGACAACCGCCCAATTCACCGCACTGCGCGGCATCGTTTCTCGCAGTTTCACGCCCAATGGACAGATCAACAGCGCCGATGGTGCACGGTTGATTGAGCTGGGGCTGGTGCAACGCGCCATGGGCGGATGGATGCCGACGCCGGCCGGTCGCATGGCGTCGCGCGGCTGATCAAACCCTTGGCCCTATACGAGGCAATTGACGGGGGCATGCAGCGCCTGATCGCGCACCGGATCTACCGGCGCGGGGGCTTCAATAGCCTCGGCCATCAACCGGGCGCGGGCTTCCAGCGCCTTTGCTGTGGAAACGAACAGCACCCGATGATTGTCCTGGGTTTTTTCCTGGGCGAAGCGGCGCAACAAACGCGCCAGCGACAAAAGTTCCCTGAGATTTTCGGCGGCCTGGCTCATGGATAGGAAAGCCCTGCACCCCGGCATCGTTGCGCTGCTGACATCGCTGCTTGCCGGCTTGGTAAAGGAACCCTTTAGACCGCGATGGGCGCCTTGATCGACGGATGCGCCTGGTAATTCTCCAAGGTGAAATCCTCGAACTTAAAGTCGAAAATATCCGTCACGGCGGGATTGAGTTTCATCACCGGCAAGGGATAGGGCTTGCGCGCCAGTTGTTCGCGCGCCTGGTCCAGGTGATTGAGATAGAGATGGGCGTCGCCGAAAGAATGGACAAAGTCGCCGGGCTTTAAGCCCGTCACTTGGGCCACCATCAAGGTCAGCAAGGCATAGGACGCGATATTGAACGGCACGCCCAGGAAAATATCCGCCGAACGCTGGTAGAGCTGGCAGGAGAGTTTTCCGTCCGCGACATAGAACTGGAACAGGCAATGGCAGGGCGCCAGCGCCATCTTGGGAATGTCTGCCGGATTCCACGCCGTCACAATCAGGCGGCGGGAATCCGGGTTGGCTTTGATGTCTCGGATCAGATGCGCGATCTGGTCAATGGTGCCATCGCGCTCGCCCGGCCAGGAACGCCATTGCGCGCCATAGACGGGACCCAGTTCGCCATTCGCGTCGGCCCATTCATCCCAGATAGTGACACCATGTTCCTGCAGCCAATGGACATTGGTTTCGCCGCGCAGGAACCAGAGCAATTCATAGATGATGGATTTGAGATGCACTTTCTTGGTGGTGACCAGCGGAAAGCCCTGGGCCAGGTCGAAGCGCATCTGATGGCCGAACAGCGAGCGGGTGCCGGTGCCGGTGCGGTCGCGCTTTTCCACGCCCTTGTTCAGGGCCAGTTCCATCAGGTCGAGATATTGGCGCATGGATTGTCCGGTTCCGGCGCGATTCCGCGCGCCGCTTTGAAAATTAACCGCCAGCGCCTATATTGCAAAGGTCGGACAGGCTTGCCTGACCGAATATGGCGATAAACGACTGTGTAATAAGCAGCCCGGACCCGGGGGCGGTACCCGGCGCCTCCACCATATGCCCATTTTTAAAGTGGGTATTTGTGGGGGCGAAACAGGATCGACGGATGTGTAAAGACTGTTCTTTTGCCCGGTATGGTTCCGCCGTCATCGGACTATTGTTTAGGTGCCAACGATAATGAAATGGCCCTCGCTGCCTAACTACGGTTAGACAAGCGCGGTTCGGGGAGTACCGGGCAACAGAAACTCCCCACTTATGCATCGGTGCTCGATGTAAATGTAGCGTCGGGCAATAGGTCCGTAGCGACAGCGTACGGACGCCCACCTGCGCAGGGCGAGGCGATAGAAGCAGCGCCGCTCTAAGCCTTCTTCAACCGCCAATTCCCTGCCCGCCGGTCATAGCCTGCCACCAGCGCCGCGATCACACAAATACTCCCGCCGAGCGCGACCGAAACACTGATGCCGGCATGTTCGGCGATCCAGCCCAAGGTCAGCGAGCCCCACGGCATCATCCCCAAAAAGCTCATGGCGTAGATCGCCACCACCCGCCCGCGCATCTCGTCGCGCGACAGCAACTGGATGATGGAATTGGTCGAGCCGCCCAGCAGCATCAGGCTGAAGGAGCACGGCATCAGCAGCAGGCATGACAGCCAGTAGATATGCGACTGGGAAAAGGCGATCAGCGCCAAGCCGAAGCTGAGCGCGGCGATCACCGGCGTGGCCAGCAGATGGCGGTCGGGCACTCGCGCCAGGGCATAGGCGCCCAGCAGGGCCCCTGCTCCAACCGCGCCGTACAGAAAGCCGAGGCCTTCACTGTCCTGATGCAGCACATCGCGCGCAAAGGCGGGCAGCAGCGGGATATAAGAGGCGCCGAAGGCAGAGCAGAAGGCGATGAGGAACATGGACAGGCGCAGTTCGCGCGTGTTCCAGACATAGGCGAAGCCTTGCAGGATGGCTTTGAGCGGATCGGCGTGCTTGCGCACCGGCTGCGGTTTGAACAGCATCATGGTCAGGCAGATGATCACGGCGCCATAGGACAGCGCATCCAGCGAGAAACAGATGCCGATGCCCACAATGGCAATCAGGATGCCCGCCACCGGCGGCCCGATCACACGCGCCAGATTGAACATCATCGAATTGAGCGAGATGGCGTGGCGCAGATCCTCGCGTCCCACCATCTCCAAGGTCATGGCCTGGCGGATCGGGATGTCGAAGGCGTTGACGAAGCCCTGGAACAGCGCCAGGCACACCACCATCCATACCTGAACAAGATGCGTGAGGGCGAGCATCGCCAGCGCGGCGGATTGCGCGCAGGCCAGCGACTGGGTGAGCAGCAGCATGCGGCGGCGGTCGAAACGATCGGCGATCATCCCGCCAAAGGCCGAGAAGAAAAATACCGGCACCTGGCTGGCAAAGCTCACCACCCCCAGCATCAGCGGCGAATGGGTCAGGCTATAGACCAGATAACCCTGGGTGACAGTGGTGATCCAGGTGCCCATCAGCGAGATCAACTGGCCGGTGAAGAACAGCCGGTAATTGCGGTGGCGGAAGACGCGCAGGAAGGCGAAGGCGCTATGGTCTTCGGCAGCCTGCGCCGGCAGGACTTCCGGCGGCGGCACCTCGACCGGCTGCGGCTGGGGCGTCAGTTCCAGATCTTCAGGAAGAACAGCCTCGACGGCGCGGTTGGGGTTGATTTCGGCGCTCATTGGCACCCGGCATATAGGCTGGGCCGGGCGCACTCAAGCCGCATTTTTGCAATGGTGAGGAGCGGTTCGCGAAGCGAACGAAATGGTCCCTGTGGACCATTTCGAGCGACGAATGCCGCGAGCTTGGGCGCGCAGTGATGGGAAACATTACGAAGCGATAACGCTATTGCGCGATTCGAATGGAAATATCGCCGCGCTGGGACAGGATCGCCACTTCGGTGCCCGCGCCGTTGCGGCGCAGGCGCAGATCGGCGCAAGCGCCATCCAGTTGCAAGTTGCCGATGCGGATTTCTTCCAGGAATTTTGGCAGCACCGGATTGTGGAACTGGATTTCGCGACGCTGGTGATCGCAAACGATACCCAGACAGGCTTCCAGCAATGCGAAGGGCACGGCGCTGGCCCAGGCCTGGGGGGCGCAGGCAACAGGATAAAGAGTGGGAGCGGTGCCGCGGCGCCGGCCAAAACCACAGAACAGTTCGGGAAATCGCATCAGATCCATGTGACTGGCGGCGTCGAACATGCCGGTGAAAATGGCGCCGGCGGCACGCTTGAGGCCGTAGCGTGCCAGGCCCAGCGCGATCAGGGCATTGTCGTGCGGCCACACCGAGCCATTGTGATAAGCCATGGGATTATAGCGCGGGCTGTCAGCCGCGACCGTGCGAATGCCCCAGCCGGAAAACATTTCCGGCGCCATCAAGGTCTCCGCCACGCGCACGGCGCGCTCCTGGCTGGCGATGCCGCAGTACAGCACCTGGCCGGCATTGGAGGTGCGCACCCGGCAGGCGTTCTTGTCGCCATCCAGGGCAATGGCATAGGTGCCAATTTCGGGGCACCAGAATTTCTCCTCGAACCGCTGGCGCAGCCGTTCCGCGGCGTCGGACAGCGCATCCGCCTGGGCATGATCGCCCAGCATTCGCGCCAGCACCGATGCTCCCCGTTTGGCGGCATAGACATAGCCCTGCACTTCGCACAGCGCGATGGCGCCGGGGGCCAGGCGGCCATCGGCATGAAAAATGGAATCCTGGCTGTCTTTCCAGCCCTGATTGGTCAGGCCATTTTCGCTTTCGCGGTAATATTCGACAAAGCCGTCGCCGTCGCGGTCACCATATTGGTCAATCCACAGCAACGCCGCCTCGATATTGGGCCACAAGGCGCGGATGGTTTCCTGATCGCCGGTGCGGGCGAAATAACGTGCCGCCAGCAACACGAACAAAGGCGTGGAATCGATGCTGCCGTAATAGCGGCCGAACGGCACTTCGCCCAGCACCGCCATTTCACAATTGCGCATCTCATGGATGATCTTGCCCGGCTGGGCATAGGCGGCATCATCAAGCTTGGTCGCCTGGGTGACAGCAAGAAACTGAAGCACGCCGCGCGCCAGCGAAGGATCAAGCCAAAGCATTTCCAGCGCGGTGATGATGCCGTCGCGGCCGAAGGGCGTGGAGAACCAGGGCGTACCGGCATACGGATAAGGGCCTTGCGGGGTTTCCGTGATCAGCATTGAAAGGTCGGCGCCCGCCCGATGCAGCATCCGGTTGGCAAGGGCGTTGCTGCTGGTGACGCTGCCGCCCAGGCTGGCAGCGCGCCGAGCGGCCCGGCGCGCGGCGCGATAGGGCTGGGAAAAGGGCAGATGCGGCGCGATGCCATTGGTGCAGCACACCGTCATGACCAGGGCTTCACGCCCGCCCGCGGCAAGATCGAGAGCGAAGATCGCTTCGCTTTCCGACAAGCGGCTGGGCGCCGGCTTAAAATGAATTTCCGTGCGCCGTTCCACCCCGTCCAGACCCTGATAGCGAAACAACACCGTGGAATCGTCCTTGCGCGATGTTGTCATGGTGCCGCGGCGCGGCCGCTGCATGCCGCGCACTTCGAACAGGTCGGCGAAATCGGCGGCGAAGTTGAGGGAGAGAAAACATTTCTGCGGCTCGGGGCCGAAATTGTGCACGGCGATGCGTTCCTGGCAGGTGCCATCCCAGAGGAATTTGGAGCGCCGCACATGCAGCGTCTCGCGCGGCAGCACCACCTTGCCGCCCTGGTAGATGTCGGGATTGGAGAGGTCCACGATCAGGACGACATTGTCATTCTCCACCGCTGACGACAGCAGCAGTGGGCGCTGGCCGTCTATCAGCAACTGAACGCCGGAAAGATATCTCGTGTCGTTGTGGAAAATGCCGCCGGGCGTCATGCCCGGCTCGACCACATCGCCCAGCATATCGAACAGGGCGAAGGTATCGCCCTGTTTCAAGGTGCGCGGCCAACGCTCCTGAATCGATTCCGTCGCCTGGATATAAAAAGACGAGGTATCGTCAGAAGCCTGCGGTGATGCCATTTGTGGGAGGGGCTTTGCCTCCATCAGTTATGATCCGGTCGTTGAAATATCAGGCGGCCTCATAGGCGGCAGACTTTCCCTGCCGCGCCAATTGGCCATAAATCTTGAGATAATCGCGCGCCATCGCACGGGCGCTGAAGCGTTCTTCAAAGCGGGCCCGGATGGTGGGGCGGTAAAGTGTATCCAGGCGGCCGACAGCATCGGCGGCGCCGGCCACATCGGTGACGACAAAACCGGTCAGCCCGTCTTCCATGATCTCGGGCACCGAGCCGCATTTGAAGGCCACCACGGGCGTGCCACAGGCCAGTGATTCAATCATCACCAGGCCAAAGGGCTCAGGCCAACTGATGGGAAACAGCAGGGCTTTGGCATTGCCAAGAAATGCCTGCTTCTGGCTGTCATTGATCTCGCCGATGAATTCGACATGGGGGCTTTTGGCAATCAGCGGCCCCACCACGGTATCGAAGTAAGCCTGATCCACCGGATCCACCTTGGCGGCCATTTTCAGTTTCATACCGGCGCGGCGTGCAATCTCGATGGCCTCGACCGGCCCTTTGTCGGCGCAGATGCGGCCAAGGAACGCCAGATAGCCGCCCTCACCTTTGCCTTCGCGATACAGGGACTCTGGCAGGCCATGATAAACCGTGCCGCGCCAATTGACCGGCGGCACCGGCAAGCGCTGATGATCGGAGATCGAAACCAGCGGCATGTGCGGAAACGCGCGGTAGATGTCGGGCAACTCCGGCAGGTCCTGGCGGCCATGCAAGGTGGTCAGGGTCTTGTGCGCCATGTTGCGGAAAATCGGATAGTGGAAAAAATCGATGTGGAAATGGATCACGTCGAACTCGTGCATCCGCGCCGCCACCTGGTCGAGCATGATGATATTGTAGGGCAGCGAATTGTGAATGCCCTCCAGACGAAGGCCGCGCGGCACCAATGCAGCAAGTTCGGCTTTGGTCTGCGAATCGCCGCTGGCGAACAGGGTCACATCATGGCCCTGGCGCACCAATTCTTCGGTCAGCCAGGACACCACGCGTTCGGTTCCGCCATAAAGCCGGGGCGGCACGCTTTCGACCAAAGGCGCAATTTGAGCGATTTTCACGGATCGACCCTTTTTGGCTATCCCTTCACAACGGGTCGATTTGCCTCTGGTTCCGGCATTTTGCGGCACTGCGTCAAAAATAAGCGTTGGCACCCGCCACATCGGGCCGGGGCGCGATTGACTCCTTATCGGTGGTGCATAGTCTGCAAAATTCCATGGCAAAAGACTTTATCGGCTACCAGGCTTTGACGGATTCCGCGCTGCGCGGAGTGGTCCGTGACGCGCTGCGGCGCATCGAAAAGTCGGGCCTGATCGGGGCGCATCATTTTTACCTCACCTTCAAGACCCATTTCGAAGGCGTGGATATTCCCGATTTCCTGAAAGAACAGTATCCCGACGAAATGACCATCATCGTCCAGCACCAATATTGGGCGCTGAAGGTGAAGGATGATTTTTTCGAAGTGACGCTGACCTTCAAGAAGCTGCCGGCGCCCTTGCATATTCCGTTCAATGCCCTGACCGCTTTTTTCGATCCCGGCGTGCAGTTCGGGCTGCAATTCCGCAGCGAAGGCGATGCGGCCAAGACCGGCCCCATGA
>Ga0118677_10008856_pt1 | contig 15955 bp, 10 predicted proteins | sample AliMusrvi5mmetaG_FD_86154 | JGI IMG/M metagenome (GOLD analysis project Ga0118677, IMG submission 86154) | reverse complement strand
GCGCTTATCTGTATGAGTCGTATGATATCAAGGCTCAGCGACTGTTGAAGAAACGCGATGGCAAGTTCTGGACTCTTTATGGCTGCTATGCCAAGCAGGGTGGTTATGAGATTGATCCCGGTTATGAAGGTATAGCCAGCAGCGATGATGGCATAAGCTGGAAACGTGCGCAGGATAAATACATCCTTTCGGTTCACGAGTCCGACGTTGGTGATTGGGAGAAGAACTGCATTTATCAGCCCTGGCTGGTGGAATATGAGGAAAAGTTCTATAATTTTTACAATGCGAAACATATGCCGGACTGGGTTGAACAGATGGGGATGGCCACGTCCTGGGACATGATGTCCTGGAAGCGTCATAAAGATAACCCGGTTGTGCGTGTTGCGCCTGGGGGATATAATGAGAAGTTATGTTCCGATGGAAAGGTCTTTCGTGACGGGGACCACTGGGTTATGTTCTTTTTTGGCGTGGGGAAGGGCGGGGCGCATATAATGGCAGCTTTCTCGCGCAATCTGGCTGATTGGACGGTTGACCCGGAACCATTATATAAGGCAGGCGGACATCCCGGCGGGTTGGACAAGCAGTATGCCCATAAAATCTCGCTGGTATTTAATCCGGGGAATGAAACTTATTATTTGTACTACTGCGCTTGCGGAGATAAGGGCCGAGGGGTAGGTGTTATTACGAGCAAACCGTTAGATGCTGGTAAATAGGGGGGTGGATTATGCATAAAGAAACGATGACTTCTCGCGAACGGTTGTTAAGAGCGTTGAATCATGAAGAGCCTGACCGGATTCCGATAGACCTTGGCGGCAATCAGACCGGGATTCACAAGGTTGCTTATGAATCTCTGATCAAGCATCTCGGGATAAAAGATGAGATCAAGATAATGGATGCGGTCCAGCAGCTTGCGAAGCCGTGCGAGAAAGTGTTGGAGCGGTTCCATGTTGATACCCGTTACATTGCTGCGGGTGCGGCCAGTGGTTTCAAAGGTGATATTGTCAAAGCCAGGCGTAATGGCCGGCTGTGGCACGATCTTACAGATGAATTCGGAATAAGATGGTCCATGCCGGATGACAACCAGATGTTCATGGATATCACTCACCATCCGCTTGCGAATGCAACGATTGATGACATCAAGGCTTATCCGTTTCCGAAAGGCAATGATCCTGGCCGCTTTGCAGGCTTGCGGGAAAAGGCGCTTGCTATCAGGAAAGATACACCGTATGCGGTGGTGAGCGGAATATCCGGGGTAACATACGAAATCTGCTGGTATATGCGAGGGCTTGAACAATGGTTCTGCGACATGATTGCCGAACCAGAGTTTTGTGAGGCGCTGATCGACCAGACTAAGAAATTCTGGCTGGACTGGTTCAAAGGTTTCCTCGATGAGGTGGCAGATGTGGTGGATGTCATAATGATTGGCGATGATCTGGCCGGGCAGTCGGGGCCATTGTTCAATCCTGAGTTTTACCGGCGGGTGGTCAAGCCGCGGCAGAAGGAAGTTGCGCAGTATATCCGCTCAAGAACCAAGGCCAAAGTGTGGTATCATACGTGCGGCGCGTGTATGGAATATATTCCTGACCTGAAAGACAACGGTGTTGACATCCTGAATCCGGTGCAAATCAGCGCAACCGGTATGGATCCGGTGTTGCTCAAGAAGAAGTTTGGCAGGCAGATGGTATTCTGGGGCGGTGCGATTGATTCGCAGCATGTTCTTCCTTCGGCGAAACCTGAAAAAGTGCGTGATGATGTGAGAATGCATCTTGAAATCTGGAAGCCTGGGGGCGGTTATGTGTTCAATAATGTCCACAATATCCAGGCCGGCGTGCCGGCGGAGAATATCGTTGCCTTGTATGATGCGGCCTATGAGTTCGGGTTTTACAAGTAATGGGTTGGAATTCAGTAGGAATTATTCAGATGGGCAGGGGGAATACCCCTCACCTCAATCCTCTCCCCCAAGGGGAGAGGAAGAGGATGGGGGTTTTCTTCTCTAACCCGAAACAAAAGGGGATGAAATGTAGACGTCCTCTCCCTCCAGGGGAGAGGATTGAGGTGAGGGTGTAAAACTGGAGGAAATAATAGCATGAATAAAAGTATGATCGTGGTTTTGATGGTGTTGTTTGGCGTCTCTCAAGCAGTGTGTGCGGCAGGAACTCCGCCTTATGCTCCTGTACAGCCGGAAGCCATGAAGAAATGGCAAGATATGCGGTTCGGCATGTTCATTCACTGGGGACCGGTGAGCATCACTGGCCATGAAATCGGATGGTCCCGTGGCGCCCAGACACCGATCGAGGAATACGATAACCTTTACAAAAAATTCAACCCCGCAAATTTCAATGCCGAAGAATGGGTTAAGGTGGCAAAGGATGCCGGCATGAAATACATGGTCTTAACGACAAAACACCATGACGGGTTCTGTCTCTGGGATACCAAGCAGACAGACTATAACATCATGAATTCACCGTTTAAGCGGGACGTGGTCAAGGAGTTGTCGGAAGCCTGTAAGAAGCAGGGTATCGCATTTGGAACTTATTATTCTGTCTGTGACTGGCATCATCCGGATTTTCCGCTCACCAGTCCAGGTGGCAAAACCAAACGCGAGAAATCCGATCTCGATTCCTATAACCGTTACCTGCTGGCCCAGATAAAGGAGCTTATTACCAACTATGGTCCGCTTGTTACCATCTGGAATGACGTGCCGCAAATGTTTAAGGGACGCGGGACAAACACAATCAACATGGCGCGCGCACTCCAACCGGACATAGTAATCAATAATCGCACCGGTGACGGCGGTGACTACGACACACCGGAACAGAAAATAGGCGGGTTTAACAACACGCGTCCGTGGGAAACCTGTATGACCATCTGTCATCAGTGGGCCTGGAAACCAAACGACAACATGAAGACGCTGAAGGAATGCTTGCAGACACTTATCCGCACTGCAGGCGGCGATGGCAACCTTCTGTTCAATGTTGGTCCGATGCCGGATGGCAAAATCGAACAGAGGCAGATTGACCGGTTGAAGGAGATGGGGCAGTGGTTGCAGAAATACGGAGAGAGCGTTTACGGAACGCGCGGCGGACCGTTCAAGCCGGCGGCATGGGGTGTCAGCACTCGAAAAGACAAACAAATATATCTCCATGTGTTCAGCTGGCCGGAAGCCGGGGCGTTGAAACTGCCGGCAATTCCGGCCAAGATAAAGTCGGCCAGGGCGTTGACAGGCGGCGCAGTTGACTTCAAGCAGGATGAAAAGGGTATTATCACCCTTGATATTCCAGCGGCGGATCGAGATAAGATTGATACTTTGATAGTCATTGAACTGGAAGGTTCGGCAATGGAACTTGCGCCGGTTATGGCGCAGTGATATATCAGGAAGGATGCTGTCGATATGGGAGAAGTAAGCAGGCGTGAGTTCCTGAAGACAACATCGGTGGCGGCGGTTGGGGTCGCTGCTGCCCAGTCAGTAATCAATTCATCAGCAATTGCCGGCGATAATATTCCGGCGGAAAAGGAGAAAGGTAAAATGAAGATAGGTTGTTTCGCATTGGTTGAGCCGTTTACAGTTATGGCGCGTCAGTTCAAGGCGATTGCCGAAATGGGAATCAAATATGCCGATATCACCGATAACCATCAGGGTGGAATGCTCGGCGTGGAATATGGGTTTTCCTCGTCGATCAGCCTCGATATGCATCCTGCGCAAATCCGTGAAATGGTTGAAGCTGCAGGAATTGAACTGACAGCGTTCTGTGCCCACGCAAACCTGCTTGATCCAATGAGTCCAGGCAGATATGGGACTACAGAAATTATCAAGGCAATCAGGCTCGCAAAACTGCTGGGCATCAAGGATGTGATTACCACGGAAGGTGATCCCAAGACCGAATTTGGCCACAAGCTTACACCCAAGGAAAGAATCTTTGCCATACGCGAGAAACTTTATGAGCCTGTCCAGTGGGCGGAGGAACTTGGAATTGACCTGCTCCTTGAACCGCATGGCGTGGTGACTGATTCCGTGGACAGCATGGGCGAAGTGTTGAACGTGCTTGGTCATGAGAAGACTGTTGGAATCTGCCTTGATAGCGGAAACAGCGGGCTCGGCGGTGCAAATCCGCTGGATTATATCAAGACATTCGGCAAGCGCATCAAGCATGTCCATTGGAAAGACATGGCAAAGGAAATGGAAGAAAAGCGCGGCAAGATGTTTGGTTGTGGCATGGCTGTCATACCTTTGGGTGATGGCGTGGTGGGGATCCAGGAAGTTGTGAAAGCTCTCAAGAAGAGCGGCTTCGATGGCGCAACCACGCTTGAGATTGCCGGTCCTGACAACATCAAGAAATCAGCCCAGCGACTGAAGGAATGGTGGGGCGCTTAGAGGAATTGCCGATTGATGATTTCGGATTTTCGATTGCAGAATGCGGAAAGGAAGAGCCCGTGCGCGGAGCGCCCGGGCCACCTTCTGTAAATATAATTCAGCTCTTGCGAGGAATCTACATGTCCTTGGGTCCGGATATAATGGGTAAGGAGAAGAATATGAGCAAAATATCGCGAAGAAGTTTTCTTAAGGGCGCGGCTGCTTTAGGAGGCGCTATATCGGGTTTTCCGACGATAGTTCCTTCGTCCGTATTTGGCGCCAATGCGCCAAGTAACCGGGTAACGCTGGGTCATATCGGTGTTGGCGGGCAGGGCGGCGGCGTGATGAACGGGATGCTTCATCTGGATGAGACGCAGATTCTTGCTGTGTGCGATTGTTTCAAGGATCGCCGCGAAGACCGGGCCAGGTCGGTTAACGATCATTACGCCGGGAAAAGAGAAAAGGGATCTTATAAGAGTTGTGAAGCATACAGGGATTTCAGGGAACTTCTTGCGCGAACCGATATTGATGCCGTTGTAGTCGCAACTCCGGATCACTGGCACGTGCCTGCGGCCGTTCTTGCTGTCAGGGCTGGCAAAGATGTCTATGTGGAGAAACCCCTGGGCATCAGCATGGCTGAGAACATGCTTATGCGTGATGTTGTCCATAAGCATGGCGCGATTTTCCAGTATGGTACACAGCAGAGATGTTTCAACCAGCATTGTGGATTTGCGGCAGAGCTGGTGCGTAACGGCTATATCGGGGAACTGAAGTCAATTGATGTTACAGCCCCGAACGGGGCCACCGGAGGCAGCAGGGCTCCTCAGCCGGTACCGGAAACTTTGGATTATGACATGTGGCTTGGTCCAGCTCCATTTACACCATATTCTTCAGACAGAATTAACGGGCGCTGGTATATTTATGATTATGCTCTTGGCTTCATAGCCGGGTGGGGGGCGCATCCATTGGATATAGCGCATTGGGGATATCCGCATATTCCGGTTGAGTACGAGGGGACGGGGGTCATTCCAAAGGAAGGGTTGTATGATACAATCGTCGACTGGGATGTGAAAGGCCGTTATGCAAGCGGAGTTACCTTCACGCTGAAAACGGGCGGCGATAAAACCACATTTACCGGAACAGAGGGCTGGATTGCGCCAAGTCGCGGGGGTATTACTGCCGGACCTGAGTCTTTGCTGAAAATAAAGATCAAACCTGACGAGATTCACTTGCTCCAGGATAATCATCATTACAGGAACTTCATTACGGCAGTGAAAACGAGAAAGAATCCGGCGAGTGACATTGATTCGGCCGTTCAGTCGGACTTTATAAGTCATCTGGGTGACATTGCCATAAGGACCGGCCGCAAGATTCAGTGGGATCCGGCCAAAGAAACCATCATCGGCGACGAATCTGCAGCCAGGATGATGAACAGGGTCCGCCGCGAGCCCTGGGGTATAGTCTGATCTAAACACTGAGGACAGAGTTCTTTGCAAAGGAGGAAAATGAAAAAGTTTATTATTTGCGGTTTGATCGGATGTTTTCTTGGTCTTGTTGCCGTGTCGCCTTCAAACGCTCAGGCACAGGATAATGAAAAGAAGCTCCGTCTGCTGATAGTTACCGGCGGCCATGGTTTTGAAGAAGCAAAGTTCTTTAAAATGTTCGATGACTTGAAAGGTGTTGAATATAAAAAGGCGTCATATCCGCAGGCTGCCGAAATGCTGAAGCCGGGGCTGGAAAAGGAGTGCGATGTTATCGTCATGTATGACATGGTGAAATCAATCACACCGGAGCAGCAGAAGGCTTTTGTCGAGTTGCTCAATAACGGCATAGGACTTGTACTGTTACATCATAACCTTGCTGCGCATGCGGACTGGCCGGAATTTCTGAAGATCAGGGGTGGCAAGTTCTTTTTCAAACCTGAGACGGTGGATGGAAAAGAATACAAGTCAACTTATGCCGAGAACCAGGAAGTGAAGGTTACGGTTGCCGACAAAGATCACCCGATAACCAAAGGCCTCCAGGATTTTACTATTCACGACGAGATTTATGGAAACTGCTATGTTTCCCCCTCGGTACACGTGCTTTTAAAGACTGACCACTCGAATAGCTGTCCTGATCTTGCGTGGGTTCACAATTACGGCAAAAGCAGGGTATTTTACCTGATGTCAGGTCATGATTCCAAGGCATGGGAAAACCCGAATTTTGCCGGGATACTTTTGCGCGGAATTTGCTGGTCAGCCGGAAAGTAATTATAAGAAATAAGAGCGATAAATTATGGAAGAACAGGACCAGGTTAAACAGTCAAGCCGTGGCATGATTCTGTCTGGAATTTGTAGTGCAGTGGCGCTTGCAGTGTTTTTCTTTACATCAGCTCCGGATGCGCAGTCGCGCTGGATTGACTATCACAAGGCATACCATAATGTTAGCATGGCGGCGTTAGTTGCCGGGGTCTTGTGGTTTGTGCTTGCGCTTCTCAAGGCGAAGACGAATTTCTTTGTCGTTGACCGGAAGATCGGATCCGACGAGTTAAGCATCAGCATTGCGGTCTTGATAATAGCTGCTGCAGTTGTACTATATCTGGCATTGTCACATTTGCCTGTTCTTTCCCCGCCGCCTGAGATTCAAATAGATCCTGCGGAAAGGGCGAGATTGATGAAGATGGACAAAGGGCTGAATATTCTCGTCTGGTCGGTGGTATTGCTGGCAGGGGTGTTGTTTGCCTCGCTTCCTCTTCAAAGATATTTCAAAGTGAAGGAACAGTCTTTGCCGGCAAATATGGAGAAATAACAGGCGTTTTCTCGGAAAAGACCTGTTTTGTGTTGCGTAAAGTGCAATGCAAGTTGCGAATTGTACAATTGACGCTAATTACTGATTAAACTACAGTTCGTAAATTATTGATCGGATAAACCGGTTCGAATAGAAAGGTGTATTGTCAGTCAAAATTGGTAACAGGAGGTATTATGTTAAACACGATATGCATCGCAGCTGCTGTACAATCAACTCCAACCCTTGCCGGTCTTGACTGGCTGGCGATAGGACTCTATTTTTGCATTTTGCTTTGTGTAGCCTGGTGGGTTGTCAAGAAAGGGAAGGATACGGCCGATGATTATTTTCTGGCCGGCCGCAACCTGAGTTGGTGGGTAATAGGCGCCTCTATTTTTGCCTCAAATATCGGGTCAGAACATATCGTAGGCCTGGCCGGCTCCGGTGCGGCTGATGGTGTGGCAATGGCTCATTACGAACTGCATGCTTGGTGCCTGCTGGTCCTGGCCTGGGTGTTTGTGCCTTTCTATATGCGGTCTCTGGTATTCACAATGCCGGAATTCCTGGAAAAGCGTTTTTCGCCGGCTTCACGATATGTTTTGTCCATCGTATCGCTTATCACATTCATCGTATCCAAGATCGCTGTTGGCATCTTTGCCGGAGGAGTTGTTTTCGCGACACTTCTTCCCGAACTGCAGATAAACCTTGGAGGGCATGTAATTGAAAGCTTCTGGATCGGCTCGATTGCAGTGATCATTTTGACGGGATTATACACGGTGCTTGGAGGGATGCGCGCTGTGGCTTACAATGACGCGGTGCAGGTTACAGTCCTGATCGGCGGTTCAGCCCTGTTGACCTTCTACGGCTTGATGAAACTTGGAGGCTGGCATGAGTTGCGTGTCATTTGCGGTTCAGACATGTTCAATCTCTGGAAGCCGCTGATTCCCGCCGGCATGGAAGGCACCTGGGCGCCCGTGAAGGAATCCGGCCGCATAGCCTGGTATTTCAATGACCGTTTTCCGTGGCTTGGCATGGCTATCTGCGCCCCGGTAATCGGGTTGTGGTACTGGTGCACAGATCAGTACATCGTGCAACGCGCCCTGGGCGCGCCGAACGAGAGAGTTGCGCGTCAGGGCAGTATCTTTGCCGCCTTTCTCAAGCTCTTTCCCGTTTACCTGTTCATCATCCCCGGCCTGATCTGTTATGCATTGGCGCAGAGTAACAAGATTCCGGAACTCTCTGCCGCTTTTGCGAAGCCCGGCGCGGCTCAAGGCGCGTTTCCTCTTATGGTTCAGTACTTGTTGCCTGTCGGTTTGCGCGGAATTGTGGTCGCCGGGCTGCTCTCAGCCCTCATGGGTTCACTGGCCGGCGTGTTCAACGCCTGTTCCACTCTCTTTACGGTAGACCTTTATGAAAAGCTGCGCCCGAAAGCCTCACAGCACGAGCTGGTTCGCATGGGTCGGATTGCCACGACAGTAATGGTAGTCATTGCGCTTGCCTGGCTGCCGGTTGTCAAAGGCGCTCACGGATTGTATGGCTATTTGCAATCCATCCAGGGTTATCTCGCACCGCCAATCTTCGTTGTATTCTTCTTCGGCGTTTTCTGGAAGCGGTTGAACTGGCAGGGCTGTCTCTGGGCCATGGTGATTGGTTTTGTAGTAGGCCTTTTCCGCATGCTGGTTGATACGCCGATTACGCTGGGAATTTTCAAGAGTTACCCGGCAGGTTCGTTCCTTTGGATCGTAAACAACATCAACTTCCAGTACTTCAGCATTCTGATAACAATAATTTCGGCGATAACAATGATCGTCGTCAGTTACCTGACGCCGGCGCCGGATTACGAGAAGATCAAGGGTCTTACATTTGCCACGGCAACCGATGAACACCGTTCCCAGACGTTCGCAAGCTGGGGCTGGCAGGAAGTCGCTGCTTCATGCTTTATCATGGCGTGTATCATCGGGGCGTACATTTACTTTACTGGCTGATTTGCAGTTGCTGGAAAGTTGGGGCCTCATTTGGCCCTATTTCAAATCATTTGCAAAACATTTGTCTATTTTCAGAAACGGAACACGCCTTACCCATTCGACAAGCTCAGGGCAGGCGGCGTTTACTACAAGCGTAACGCCAGTTCTTTCGCTTGTAGTTTCCGCCTAGGCGGATCCGCAAGGGCTGCGTTGTAAACGAAGAATCCAGCTACCGACCGTTTCGGGCGGCCTGCAATATCAGATGACATGGCCATGTTTCGTTGCTTCAATGAAACATTTAATATCTATTTGGGAAATACTGGATTGCCGGACGCGCACTCTTAAAGAAAACAACTAAACACAGAAGGACACTATGAGATACATCACAACATTGCTGGTAGTCGTAATATTAAATATTGGCGCATTTGGGGTTGCTGAAAACAGCATCACTGTCAGTATTGATAAACCGGGTATAAAGGTGAGTCCCACACTCTGGGGAATATTCTTCGAGGATATCAACCTTTCGGCTGATGGCGGGCTGTATGCTGAACTCGTCAGGAACCGCTCGTTTGAGGATGCGGATAAGCCGGCCAACTGGTCGGTCAAGACAGACCGCGAGGCAAAGGTCGAAATGGCTGTGGACCGCGAAAAACCAATGAGCGCCAAAAACAGCCACTCTCTCAAGGTTACAGTCACCGGTGCCGGCAGTGCGGGAGTTGTCAACGACGGCTATTACGGCATGTCTGTGGGAAAAGACGAGAAATATAATCTTTCCATGTATGCGCGCGGCGCCTCTGAATTCAAAGGACCGCTGCTGGTTACTCTCGAAAGTTCCAACGGCACGGTATATGCAAAAGAGGAAATCAAGGGTCTTACATCGGAATGGCAGAATTACAAGGTTTCGCTCAAGGCAAATGGCACCGATCCGAAGGCCCGACTGGTGATCAGCGCTGAGAAACCCGGCACATTCTGGCTCGATGTGGTTTCGCTGTTTCCTGAAAGGACCTGGAAGGGGCACGGGTTTCGCATAGACTTGTTCGAAAAACTTCTTGCGCTCAAGCCTGCTTTTGTCCGCTTTCCCGGCGGCTGCTGGGTTGAGGGTGATACCATGAAGGAAGCCTACCGCTGGAAGCAGACCATTGGCGATATTGCCGAACGCCGCACACAGAACAACATCTGGGGTTACAAGGCCACGCACGGCATCGGATTTCATGAATACCTCCAGTTGTGCGAGGACCTTGGCGCGGAACCATTGTTCGACATCAATGTTGGTATGTCCCACCGCGAGAACGTTCCGATGGACCAGATGCAGGAATATGTTCAAGACGCGCTCGATGCCATCGAGTATGCCAACGGACCGGTGGATAGCAAGTGGGGGTCTGTACGCGCCAAAGCCGGGCATCCGGCACCGTTCAACATGAAATTCATGGAAATAGGCAATGAGAACGGCGGGCCGGCCTATAACGAGCGTTATGCATGCTACGCGCAGTCCCACGACGCCATCAGGGCGAAATACCCGGCCCTGCAGCTCATCGCCACCATGCCGGTCAAGGCCCGCCGCCCCGATGTTGTCGACGACCACTACTACCGCTCGGCCCGCGCGATGGCCCACGACGCCCACCACTATGACAAATACAACCGCAGCGGCCCGAAGATTTTTGTCGGCGAGTGGGCCAGCACCGAGGGCAACCCGACTCCCACCCTGCAGGCGGCCCTCGGCGATGCCGCCTGGTTGACCGGCATGGAGCGCAACTCGGATGTCGTGGTGCTTTCGTGTTACGCCCCGCTGCTGGTCAACGTCAACCCCGGCGCGCACCAGTGGGGCACCAACTTGATCGGCTACGATGCGCTCACCAGTTTCGGTTCGCCTTCCTACTACGTGCAGAAGATGTTTGCCGAGAACCGGGGCGACGTCGTCCTGCCGGTGGAAGTCAACTCATCCGTTGCTGAAGAGGAAATTGCCGGAAAGATCGGAGTCGGCACCTGGGGTACGAAAGCAGAGTACAAGGATATCAAGGTCATGCGCGGCGATGAAGTGCTGTTCAAGTGCGATTTTGCCGGGGGAACAAAGGGCTGGAAATTCCATGGTGGTGAATGGAAGGTTCAGGATGGCGCGCTGAAGCAGAATGCCGACGGGAATGACTTGCGGGCAATTGCCGGCGACAGTAAATGGAATAATTACACTTACACTCTCAAAGCGCGAAAGACAGGTGGCGCCGAGGGATTCCTTGTAATATTCGGAATGCAGAATGAAACTGAGAAATCATGGTGGAATATCGGCGGATGGTCAAATTCCAAGCACTGCATCCAGATGCCGGGCGGAGACAGCAGCAGCGTGAATGGCAGTGTCGAGACCGGCCGCTGGTATGACATCAAGATTGAAGTCAAGGGTTCCGGCGTCAAGTGTTACCTGGACGGTAAACTGGTGCAGGAAACAAAGAAACCCGCGCTCAGATCGCTCCACGCATCATCGACACTATCCCTGGATGGCAGGGAAGTTATTCTTAAGGTTGTAAATGCCGTGGCCGGTGATGTGGTTGCGGATATAAAGCTGAATGGTGCGAAGAAGGTTTCAGCCAAGGCAAAAGTGATTGTACTGACATCTAAGAACGCAATGGACGAGAACTCTATTGACGAGCCGGTAAAAGTGGTTCCTGTTGAAAGCGAAATAACGAACGCATCCGGAAACTTTAAGCACACGTTCCCCGGCAACTCGGTGACCGTGATCCGGCTGAATGTAAAGAATTAGCAGTTCATTTTTCGCCAAGGCTTTGCAGGATAGCGCGGCGTCCCTTCAAGACTGAGGGAATACATCTGGATAATGATTTACCGTTGACTACTGCCGAGTTACTGAGGCAGAATCCCTCAGCAAGTTGAGAATTCGTGAGGTTCCTGCAATGTTCATTTAACTATGATTATAGGATCTTCATATGACTAAACAATCACTGGATAATCAAAGAATGTCGGGCGCTAAAACGAAGCCTGACGTTTCAGGTCTCGACCATCTTGCGGCCATGTATATTATGCGTGGCGTGGATCTCGCCCGCGTTCATGGATTGCTGCTGCACTGTCCTGTCCGGAAACTCATCGCCGGCGAGGTTCTGATCACTCCGGGTGAGCAGGCGTCCAAGATATATCTTTTGTTGTCCGGCCGGCTTCGCGTCCATCTTGGGAATACCGAAAGCAAACCGCTTGCATTGCTCAATGCCGGTGAAAGCGTCGGTGAACTCTCGATGATTGATGAGCATCCCCGTTCATCCTTTGTGGTTGCTGATGACCCCGCCAGTGTTCTGGAAATCTCGCGCCGTGTCTTCTGGTCTCTCGTGCATTCTTCTCATGAATTTACAATCAATTTGTTGACTATCCTATGCAAGCGCATCCGCGGCAACAATATGGCGTTCACCGACATTGAGCGGCTCAAGGAAAAGTTCGAGCATTACGCCACCATGGATGGACTCACGGGGTTAAATAATCGGCGCTGGCTGAATGATACGCTGTCTGTGCAGGTGAGTCGCAGTTCTGCCGGCGGGAGTCCGCTGTCGGTTATCATGGCAGATGTGGACCATTTTAAGAAGTTCAATGACGTATACGGCCATGCGGCGGGTGATCTTGTTCTCGTCACGATGGGCCAGATGCTGCGGGAATTATTTCGCTCGACGGATCTGGTTGCGCGGTTCGGCGGGGAGGAATTCACTGTCATTCTGCCTGACACGAAGCGTGAAGATGCGCAGATTCTGGCCGAACGTGTCCGGCTGGCAATCAGCGAAAAGGCCATTATCATGCCCGATCAGACGAACCTGCCTGCCGTCACTATTTCGCTGGGCATTGCGGAACTTGAGAAATCCCAGACGGATGAACAGCTTCTCGAAGCGGCAGACAAGGCTCTATACCGTGCCAAAAACGGTGGCCGCAACCGCACGTCGTTCTAATTCGAGCTTATGGTTCTTCGCTTGTAAAAACCATAAGGTGTGTTTTTCCCCGGCAGAGCTATCATGCGCCCCCGTAACCAAATGACTCAGTTTTAGTCTTGATTCAGTTCTATAAAATATAGTATATGGGTCACATTGTCGCAGGTGATCGCGTGGAATTGCGGGAATATCATAATGAAATCGGGATTTATTGATAAAGTAATTGAGAGGTTGGACAGACTTGACTCCAAGAACGTGCAGATCCAGTTTTTACGGCTGGCGCAGGAGCGAGGCCTTCTTGAGACAATTTTTCAGTCGATTCAGGAGGGTATACTTGTTGTCGATGGCAGTGAGAAGTTGACCTATGCCAATAAGGCGGCTGAAGACATGCTGGGTTTTTCAACAGAATCTGCGGTTGGTAAGCCGGTCTCACGTTATCTGCGAGAAATTGACTGGGGCGGGGTTCTGAAATTTGATACTGCCGAATGGTCCAAGCTCATCAGTCGTGAGATAGAAATAAGATATCCTAAACACCGGTTCCTGAATTTTTATGTTGTACCGTTGTCATCCCCGGAGAATGGCGGAAGCGGGGCTGTTGTAATTCTGCGTGACGTTACAAGCGACCGGGCGCAAGAGGTTAGTATTCTTGAGTCCGAAAGATTGAATGCGGTGAAGCTTCTTGCCGCTGGTGTGGCGCACGAAATCGGCAATCCGCTGAATGCGCTCAATATTCATCTTCAGCTTCTTGACCGTGAAATCAGGGCGCTGCCGAAAGAGGAGATGGATCGGTTCAAGGATCTCGTAGGAGTTGCTAGAAATGAAGTTTCCAGGCTCGACCAGATAATTACCCAGTTTCTTCGCGCCTTGAGGCCGGCCAAACCGGCACTTGTTCTTTCGCAGGTTGCGACGATTCTCAAAGAGGCGCTAACCCTCTTGAAGCAGGAGATTCGGAACAGGAATATTGAGATCAAGGTTGATTCACCTGATTCACTTCCGAAAGTGATGGTTGATCCGAACCAGATCAAGCAGGTTTTCTTCAATATCATCAGGAATGCTTTCCAGGCAATGCCGGATGGCGGGATACTTGGGATTACTCTCAAGGCTTCCAGCGAGCACCTGGCGATTTCGTTCAGGGATACAGGGGTTGGTATCGCGCCTGAGGATTTTGGGCGGATATTCAAGGCATACCACACAACCAAGGCTGAGGGGTCGGGGCTGGGTCTTATGATTGTACAGAGAATCATCCAGGACCATGGCGGGCAGATCGAACTGGTCAGCAAGCCCGATGAAGGGACTCGTTTTACAATTCTCCTGCCTTTGGCTGAGCGGCGGGTAAGGTTGTTGACAAGAGGCGGTGAGGAGACTCCTGTGGAGAAACACAGGAAGAAAGAGCGCGGCAGGCACAGGGCCGGCAGGAACGAAGGGGATAAGGAGGGCTAACACCAGCAACCCTAACTACTTTGCGGTCTTTGTGTTCTTAGCTTTGCTAGCTTTGCGTTTAAACTCCGGAGAAAAGAATTCAACGCAAAGGACGCGAAGAGTGCAGGAAAGGAAAGAGCGCAAAGCAAAGAGCGAGGCAAAAGATACACGCAAACGCGTGTATGTTGTCGGAAAAGGTAGAAACCATGAACAAGGCGAAAGAAAAACAGTCAATCCTGATTGTAGACGACGAGAAGAATACGAGGGACGGATTGGAGCGCGCGCTCCGCGTTTCATATAATGTTTTTGTGGCTGAGAATGCGGAACGTGCGCTCAGGATTCTTGGCGAGACCAGGATAGATATTCTTTTGACGGATGTGAGGATGCCGGGCATGGACGGGATGACACTCCTGCAGAGAGCTCTCGGTATTAATCCAAAACTCATCTGCATACTTCTCACAGCCTACGGCAATGTTGAAACTGCTGTAGAGGCCATTAAGCGCGGCGCATACGATTTTCTGATGAAACCAGTGAACCTGGATCATCTTGAGCTTGTGCTGAACAGGGCGCTTCGTTCAAGGGATGTTGAGTCGGAAAATGTTAATTTGCGAGTGCAGCTGGATGACAAGTTTGAGATGGAAAATATAGTGGGTAACTCCCAGGCGATGCAGCAGGTTTTTGACATCATCCGGCAGGCTGCCCCGACGCAGGCAACGGTGCTGATACAGGGCGAAAGCGGAACTGGCAAGGAACTTGTTGCACATGCCCTGCACCGGATGAGCACAAGGGCCAAGGGCCCGTTTGTTGCAGTTCACTGCGCGGCGCTCGCGCCGAGCCTGCTTGAGAGCGAACTGTTCGGTCATGAGAAAGGCGCTTTTACCGGTGCAACAGCGCAGAGGAGGGGCAGGTTTGAGCTCGCCGATGGCGGCACTCTTTTCCTGGATGAGATTTCCGAGACTGATGCATCTGTGCAGGTCAAGCTGCTCCGTGTCCTTGAAGAGCGCGAGTTCGAACGGGTCGGCGGATCAGGGAAGGTGGAGGTGGATATCCGGCTGATAACCGCTACAAACAAGGACCTGAAGACGCTGGTCAAGGAAGGCAAGTTCAGGGAAGATCTGTTTTTCAGGCTTGATGTTGTCAGTGTTACCCTGCCGCCGCTGCGGGACAGAATCGATGATGTGCCGCTGTTGTGCGGTCATTTCCTCAAGGAATTTAGCGAGAAGAACGAGAAGAAACTTGACGGCATAACGCCGGATGCGGTCAACGTGCTTTCATCATATTCCTGGCCAGGTAATGTACGTGAGTTAAGGAACACCATGGAAAAAATGGTTGTTCTCGCGAGAGAGGGCAAGCTGACGGCAAGGGATGTCCCATTAAATATCAGGGATGCTGTGCGCGGTAGTAAGGTGGGTGATGGTTTGAAGGGTGGGCTGGGTGTTGAGGCTGATGCCGGCTCAATTGCAGGTGCCGAGAAAAACCTTATTATTGCAGCGTTGAAAAAATATGACGGTAATCGTACAAAAGCGGCGGTTCACCTTGGCATAAGC
>Ga0118677_10008855_pt1 | contig 15956 bp, 10 predicted proteins | sample AliMusrvi5mmetaG_FD_86154 | JGI IMG/M metagenome (GOLD analysis project Ga0118677, IMG submission 86154) | reverse complement strand
GCCGATCATCCGTGGTTCCTTGGCTGCCAGTTCCATCCGGAATTCAAATCCAAACCGATGAAACCGCACCCGCTCTTCCGGGCCTTCATCAGCGCCGCCCTGAAGAACAAGCAGGGAGGATGATGGTCACCCCGGTTGTTATTCAACATCCGGCCGGGAAACCGATCCTGGTCGGCAGCGGCCAACCGCTCCTGCTGATCGGCGGTCCCTTCGTCATCCTGATGACTGCCCTCTCGGGCATCATTCGGGGAGAGGGGGCCTCCACCGTGGCTATGACCGGCATGGTAGCCAGCGTCCTGATCAACATCGCCCTGGATCCCTTCTTTATCTTCGCCCTGAGGATGAACGTCGCGGGCGCCGCCACGGTGGAATAAGAGACGGTGTAAGCCTGCTGGTCGCGACCGGCATCCTTCCACCCGCCATAGACCGTGATGTTCGTCAACGTGCAGCCTCCGCCAAGGCCGGGCAGCGTGTAAGTCACCAAACTGCCGGCGCTGCTGCCACAGGTCACATAGTTCAAGCTGCAATCACCGTCAGAGGTGGGACCGATTGCCAAAGTGCCGCCATCCGTCAATTCATTGACCGTTCTACCCGCCGTGCCCACGCTAAAATTCCCGGCTGAACTTGACGGCACCATCCCGGCAATCAAATTATTATTCGTCGCCAGCGTCCAAGTTGGAAGAAAAGTTGTGTTGCCGCCAAAGCCGGTTTCGTTGCGGAAGAACAGCAGCATGGCAGCGAAGGTCAGGGCCTGGGTGATGATGGAAAAGTACACGCCCTTGATGCGCGAGCGAAAGGCAAAGTAGCCAAACACCAGGGCCACCAGGCCGGGCGCCACCACCACCAGGATCAGCGTGGACCAAAAGCTGCCACTAAAGAACCAGTGCCAAGGCAGCGTCTTCCAATCCAGAAACACCATGAAGTCCGGCAGCTCGCTTTTGTAGTTACCGTCCAGGCCGATCTGGCGCATCAGGTACATGCCCATGGCATAGCCGCCCAGCGCGAAGAACAAACCATGGCCCAGCGACAAAATCCCCGTATAGCCCCAGATCAGGTCCATGGCCAGGGCGCAGATGGCATAGCACATGATCTTGGCAATCAGGCCGACCGCAAAGTCGCTCATGTGGAAGATGCTACCAACCGGAATCACCAAATTGAGCAGTGGCACCAGCGCGCACAGAATGGCCAGCGCAGCCAGCCAGGCGCTCCAGCCGCGTCCACTCAATAGCGGCGCCTTGGTAGGCATTGGGATACTTGTTTTCATGCTTCTCTCCCCTTCACTGCAAAGATGCCTTGGGGACGCTTTTGAATAAACACGATGATGAAAATCAGCACCGCAATCTTGGCCAGCACGGCACCGGTCCAGCCCTCCAGAAACTTGTTGAGAATGCCCAGACCCAGCGCCGCATAGACGGTACCTGCCAGCTGACCGACACCGCCCAGCACCACCACCATGAAGGCATCGACGATGTAACCCTGACCCAGATCGGGGCCGACATTGCCGACCTGGCTCAAGGCGCAACCGGCCAGGCCTGCAATGCCTGAACCGAGTGCAAACGCATAGGTGTCAATGCGGGCGGTGTTGACGCCCATGCAGGAGGCGATGGCGCGGTTTTGCGTGACGCCGCGCACAAACAGCCCCAGGCGCGTCTTGCCGATCAGAAAGGAGACGGCACCCAACACAAACAGCGCAAAGCCGACGATCACCAGCCGGTTATAGGGCAGCGAAAGATTGCCCATCAACTGCACGCCGCCGCTCATCCAGCTGGGGTTTTCCACGCCCACGTTTTGCGCACCAAAAATCGTGCGCACTGCCTGCATCAACACCAGGCTGATGCCCCAGGTAGCCAGCAGGGTTTCCAACGGGCGGCCATAGAGGAAGCGGATCACGCTGCGCTCCAGCGCTGCGCCCACCAGGGCCGACGCCATGAAGGCCACCGGCACCGAGGCCAGCAAATACCAGTCAAAGGCGCCGGGAAAGTATTTCTGGAACACGCCCTGCACCACATAGGTGGCGTAGGCGCCAATCATCATCAGCTCGCCGTGGGCCATGTTGATCACGCCCATCAGGCCGTAGGTGATGGCCAGGCCGAGCGCCACCAGCAACAGAATGCTACCCAGGCTGATGCCGCTGAAAATAGCGCCCAGGCGGTCGCCCCAGGCCAGGTGCGACTCCACCTTGGAGAGACTGAATTGCAGCGCGCCCTTGACGTCGGGCTCGGTCTCAAGCTGCAGGCGTTCCACCAGCAGCGTCTTGGTGGCGGCCTGTGCGCTCTGGCCCAAGAGGGCAGCGGCTTGCAGGCGCTTGGCCTTGTCGCTGCTGCTCAGCAGGGCGGCGGCGCGCAGCAGGCCGATTTGGTCCTTCAGGTCGGCCACGGCTTCCTGCGCAAAGGCCTTGTCGAGCAGCAACAAGCTGCCTTCATCCACATTGCCCTGCAGCGTCTTGATGGCAGCACGGCGCACAGATTCTTCAGGCGAGAGCAGCTTGAGTGCCGCCAGCGCATTGTCGAGTTCGCCGTGCATGCGGTTGTTGTTCATCACGTCTTCGGCGGCGTCGGGCAGAGGCACGGCCACACCGGTGACAGGGTCCAGACCCTTGTCACCATTGACGATGACGGGTTTGCCCGCCACCAGCTTGACGGCGTCTTCAGACAGGGCCTGTAGGAAGGCCACGGTTTTCTCATCCGGCTTGGCGACTGCAGCATGTAGCGCCTCAATCCGCGCATCGCCTTCGCCAATGGCTATTGCCTGCGCTTCTTTTTCTGTCAGTGCATGGGCACTGGCGGACAGCAGCAAGGCGGCGATGGCTAGGTAATTTCGCATGGTTGTCGTTGTTGGTATCTGTGGGTCAAATGCACATTGCAGCTTGTAGTACGCCGCCGCCAGCGGGGTAGATGTTTCCGTCCGTGTCCCCCGCCCGCCTAAGCGGGCTCCTCCTTTACCTACCGGAAACACCCACCCCACTGGCACCGGCAGCCTGCCAGTTTGCTGTGCACTGACTGACGACCTTTGTGTGCCTACCATGTTTGCGGACTCAGGACGATGCGGTGCTCAGTGCAGCGGCATAAAGGAGGAGGCCGAAGGCCGGGGGACAGCCGCGGAAGTGAGTGCCACGTCGGCCTGAGTCAGAAATGACTCAGATAAACGCGACACCCAACACAACCGTTACTTACTTCGCCACTGGCTCATCGGGCTTCTTGTCATTGCCTTCGATGTACGGAGACCATGGCTTGGCTTTCACCGGGCCGGGTGTCTTCCACACCACATTGAACTGACCGTCGGCCTTGACTTCGCCGATGAATACCGACTTGTGCAGGTGGTGATTCTTGGCGTCCATCTCGGACATGATGCCGCTCGGTGCCTTGAAGGTCTGACCGGCCATGGCCGCAATCACCTTGTCGGTATCGGTGGACTTGGCCTTTTCTACGGCCTGCTTCCACATGTGAATGCCAATCCAGGTGGCTTCCATCGGATCATTGGTCAGTGGCTTATCCTTGTGACCGGCAATGCCCTTGGCCTTGGCGTAATCGCTCCACTGCTTGATGAAGGCCGTGTTGGTCGGGTTCTTCAGGCTCATGAAGTAGTTCCAGGCAGCCAGATGGCCGACCAGGGGCTTGGCATCGACGCCACGCAGTTCTTCTTCACCCACCGAGAAAGCCACCACAGGCACGTCCTTGGCCTTCAGACCCGCGTTGCCGAGTTCCTTGTAGAAGGGCACATTGGAGTCACCATTGATGGTGGACACCACGGCGGTCTTGCCACCGGCGGAGAACTTCTTGATGTCAGCCACGATGGTTTGGTAATCGCTGTGACCAAACGGTGTGTACTTCTCGTCGATGTCGGTGTCCTTCACGCCCTTGGTGTGCAGGTAGGCGCGCAGAATCTTGTTGGTGGTGCGGGGATAGACATAGTCGGTACCCAGCAAGACCCAACGCTTGGCGCCGCCGCCTTCTTTGCTCATCAGGTAATCGACTGCGGGAATAGCTTGCTGGTTAGGCGCAGCACCGGTGTAGAACACGTTCTTGGAGAGCTCTTCGCCTTCGTATTGGACCGGGTAGAACAGCAGGCCGTTCATTTCTTCAACCACTGGCAGCACGGACTTGCGCGATACGCTGGTCCAGCAACCGAAGATCACCGAGACCTTGTCCTGACCCAGCAACTGCTTGGTCTTTTCAGCAAACAGGGGCCAGTTGGAGGCTGGGTCGACCACCACGGGTTCGAGCTGCTTGCCCAACACGCCGCCATGGGCGTTGATGTCGTCGATAGCCATCAGAACCGTATCTTTCAACACGGTTTCGGAAATCGCCATGGTGCCTGAGAGGCTGTGCAGCACGCCGACCTTGATGGTGTCAGCGGCAAACGCTGGCACGGCGGACAGCGTGGTGAGTGCGACGGCAGCGGTTAGTGCCTTGAGAGTAAATCGACGTTGCATAGTGTGTGCTCCGAGGTTGATAAATGCTTGCTTGCTCGCCAGGCCTTGGTTGATTGCCGGTGGCTGGCGATGGCTCCAATGTAGGAAAACCAGGACAATCCGGAAATACGCCAAGTGGCGTATGCGACGCCCTGGCAAGGCGCTTGTCGCCCAACACGCAAAGCCACCAGTGCAACAACTTTTGGACCTGACTTGTGTCACATAAGTGAGATACTTCCGTCCGAAAGGCTCGGTTGGAGAGCAGCTTTCGCCCCTCATCAGGAACAAAACTAAATGAATCGCCAAACCACTTCCAGAATCTGGGTGCAATTGCTCACGACCATTGCGGCGGCCCTGGTTTTTGTATGGATTGGGGTCATCGTCTGGCAGGGCTATGTGTCGCGCAAGGCCGCACTCGAACAGGCGCAGGACTTTTCCTTGAGCATGCACAACGCCACCATGGCCGGTCTGACCGGCATGATGGTGACAGGCACCGTGGGCCAGCGCGATGTGTTTCTGGACCAGATCAAACAGCTAGGCTCGATCCGCGATGTGCGGGTGCTGCGCGGTGAAAACGTCAGCAAGCTGTTTGGGCCGGGCAATGCCAAAAACGAGGCTTCTGCGGACGCACAGGAGTCCGCCGTGCTGCAAAGTGGACGGGAAGCCATAGAGGTGCAAAGCGACGCCAGCGGCGAGTACCTGCGCGCCATCCGCCCAGTGATTGCCATGAAAAATTCCCTGGGCAAGGACTGCACCAGTTGCCATCTGGTGCCCGAGGGCACAGTGCTGGGCGCGGTGAGCATGAAGGTGTCGCTGGACAAGGTCAATGCCGGTCTGGCTGACCAACGCTGGAAGTCGATTCTGGCGGCCATTTTCACCAGCATTCCGGTGCTCTTGCTGATCTACCCGTTCATCCACAAAGTGGTCACCCGCCCGCTGGAGCAAGGCGTGCGCGTGGCGCGCGGCATTGCCGCGGGCGACCTGAGCCAGCAGATTTCCGTGGATTCGAACAACGAAGTGGGCGAGTTGCAGCGTGCACTCATGGAGATGAACCAGGGATTGATTCGCATCGTCAGCCAGGTGCGCGTCGGCACCGACACCATCTTCAGTGCCTCGCGCGACATTGCCAACGGCAACGTGGACCTGTCGCAGCGCACCGAGGCCCAGGCCAGCACGCTGGAGAGCACCAGTTCCTCCATGCAAAGTCTGACCGAGGCGGTCAACCAGACCGCAGACGATGCGCGCCGCGCCAATCAGCTGGCGCAATCGGCCTCGTCCGTGGCGGTCCGTGGCGGCGCCGTGGTGTCCGAGGTGGTGAACACCATGGCCTCCATCAACCAATCTTCACGCCGGATTGTGGACATCATCGGCGTCATCGACGGCATTGCCTTCCAGACCAACATTCTGGCCTTGAACGCTGCCGTGGAAGCGGCCCGAGCCGGCGAACAGGGCCGCGGCTTTGCCGTGGTGGCATCCGAGGTGCGCAGCCTGGCGCAGCGCTCGGCCGAGGCAGCCAAAGAGATAAAGAAGCTGATTGATGACTCGGTTGTCAAGGTGGACGCCGGTGGCGCCCTGGTGCATCAGGCCGGTGCCACCATGACCGAGATTGTGGACAGCATCCGCCATGTCACCGACATCATGGGCAGTATTGCCCAAGCCAGCAGCCTGCAGACAGAGGGCATTGCGCGGGTCAACGAAGCGGTGAACGAAATGAACCATGCCACCCAGCAAAATGCCGCCTTGGTGGAACAGGCCGCAGCCGCCGCCCAATCGCTGCAGGACCAGGCCGCTCAGCTCGAAGACGTGGTCAGCACCTTCAAAACCGGGGCCTAGGCGACCCAACTCCCCATCCCCAGGGGCCGCTTGGGGTATCTATCCTGGCCGAACTTTTTTTTCCAATGTTCAAAAGTCCGTGTAAGAATTCAATGAATAGAAATGCATTGGATTTGTATGGAAAGCACAGCAGCATGGAGTGGTGAGACGACAGGTCCAGCGTATAAAAAATGGGGACTTATCGTCATTTTTTCACTGCTTACAGCTGCGGGCTTGATTGGGAATTATTTTAAATTCCCATTATTTCTAAATATATCATTCATGTTTGGCAGCATTTTTGCGATGCTTGCCCTGCAATCCATTGGCTATTCTCGTGGGGTCTTATCGGCCGCCATCATAGCAAGTTATACCTATTTTATCTGGAATCACCCCTACGCCATTGTCACCATGACTGCAGAGGTTGCGGTGGTGGGTTTGATCATCCGGCGACACAAGATTGGTTTGGTTCTTGCCGATGCCATCTATTGGTTCCTCGTAGGTATGCCATTGGTGTATATTTTTTATCACCTGGTGATGAAATCCTCACTTGATAATACCTATATCAATATGCTCAAGCAGACGGTCAATGGCATCTTCAATGCATTGATCGCACGCATTATTTTCAACATCATCTCCCTCAACGGGAAATATTCAAAAGTTTCCTTTCGAGAAAATATTTACAATATATTGACTTTTTTTGTTCTATGTCCTTCCTTGATTCTTTTTGCCATTGGCAGCAGGTCGGATTTCAAGGAATATGATCTTAAACTACAAGCATCCCTGCTACAAAACAGGACCTTGTTGAAACATCAGCTGAATGAGTGGATTGCAGAGAACAAGAATATCGTACGCAACTTGTCGGAGCGGGCGACGTTGCTTAGCCCGACGCAGCTTTCGGCCTATTTTGAACTAGCAGTCAAGTCGCATCCGGATTTCATGCGCATGGGCTTGCTGGATGCAAAGGCCACCATTACTTCGTACTATCCAATCAAGGATGAATTGGGGAGCAAAAACATTGGCAAAAATTTCTCTGATCGGCCCTACCTGCCAGCGCTCAGGATATCCGAAAAGCCCATGCTCTCGGACGTCGTCATGGGGCGAATGGGCGCACCCAAGCCAATCGTTACGGTTTTGTCGCCGGTCCTGATTCGTAAGGCCTATTCTGGTTACATCTCCGGAACGATGCGACTGGACAGAATCCGAGACTATTTAACTTTAACTGCGGCAAATTCTGGCCTCAGATTTACGCTGCTAGACCGGTCCGGAGATGTGATCTTGACAAATCGATCCGATCAAATCGTCATGCAGCCGTTTAATCCTGGCAAGGGAGAATTCAAGCGTGTCACCGACGACATCAATCTGTGGCTGCCGGCGCCACTCCCGAATACCCCTATTTCCGATCAATCGAAAAATTCCACCTATGCAACCCAAATACCGGTTGGCGATATGGATGAGTGGAACCTAGTGCTTGAGCAACCGATTGGAACGATACAAACGCAGCTATACAATAATTACACCGGTAAATTTACCCTGCTTTTTCTCGTGCTGATTGTGGCAATCGCATTGGGCGAATTCTTGAGCCGAAAAATCACGGCAACCATCGAAATGTTGGGCGTACTGACGCACAAACTGCCGGCCCAGTTGGCGGGCAATGGAGCGGCATTGGTTTGGCCCAAAACCATGGTCGAAGAAACCAGTCTCTTGATAGAAAATTTCCACAGCATGGCGGACTCACTTGCTTCGCACATGGATGATGTGCGCCAACTGAATATTGCCTTGGAAAGGCAGGTGGTGGAGGCGAATTCCGCGAGCAAGTCCAAATCCGAATTTCTTGCCAATATGAGCCATGAAATTCGCACACCCATGAACGTCATCATCGGCATGAGCCACCTGGCGCTGCAAACCCATCTGGATGACAAGCAGCGCAACTTCATCGCAAAAGTGCACCGCTCGGGTGAGAACCTGCTGGGCATCATCAATGACATTCTGGACTTTTCAAAGATTGAAGCGGGCAAGCTGAGCATGGAGCGGAGCGACTTCCATTTGGAAGATGTCATGAACAACCTTTCCAGCCTCATCGGCATGAAAGCCGAAGAAAAAGGCCTGGAGCTGGTCTTCCACATTGCACCCGATGTTCCCATCGTTCTGATCGGTGATGCCTTGCGGCTGGGCCAGGTGCTCACCAACCTGGGCAACAACGCTGTCAAATTTACCGAGAAGGGTGAGATCGTGGTCGGCATCGAGAAGATTGGCGAGCATGCGGATGGCGTGGAATTGCACTTCTGGGTTAGCGACACCGGTATCGGCATGAGCCCGGAGGAATGCGCCAAGTTGTTCCAGAGCTTTAGCCAGGCCGACGCCTCCACCACCCGCAAATACGGGGGCTCTGGGCTCGGCTTGGCCATCTCCAAGAAACTAGTCGAGTGCATGCAGGGCAAGATTTGGGTAGCAAGCGCTATCGGTCAGGGCTCCACTTTCCATTTTCAGGCCCGCTTTGGGGTGCAGACACAGCCCTGGACTCGAAGCCTGTCTGCAGCGGAAGAACTTGAAGCGATTGGCAAGCGCACGGCGCTCACCGACCGCCAAGCCGTTCGATCCGGGAACTACACGCGCTCGGTCGAGAAGCTCAAGGGGGCCCGCGTGCTGCTGGTTGAAGACAACGACATGAACCAGGAATTGGCCATGGAACTGCTGGTCGGCGCAGGCATGCAGGTAGTGCTGGCCAACCACGGCCAACAAGCCCTGGACATCCTGGCCAAAGACTCGCACTTCGATGGAGTGTTGATGGACTGCCAGATGCCCGTGATGGACGGATACGCCGCCACCCAGGTCATCCGAAAAGATCCGGCCTTCCATGCCTTGCCCATCATCGCCATGACCGCTAATGCCATGGCGGGTGACAAAGAAAAGGTGCTGGAGGCCGGCATGCAGGACCACATTGCCAAGCCGCTCAATATGGAGGAGATGTTTGCAACCATGGCGAAATGGATCACGCCTGCGACCGCATCGGCCATCCCAGCAGAAGCTGCACCAGCGCAGGCTTGGCCCGCAGGTCCATCGGTGGCCACTGGCTTTTTTACCGAACTGCAGCTGCCTGGCATTGACACCTGGGCAGGCCTGGCCGTGGCTTTGAACAGGCCGCCGCTGTACCAGCGCTTTTTGATTAAATTCCGCGACAGCCAGCAGCAATTTGCAGAACGGTTTACCCAGGCCCGACGCGGACCCGATGGCAGCGCGGCCCTGCGCTGTGCGCATACGCTTAACGGCGCGGCCGCCAACGTGGGCGCCCAGCGCGTGCGGGAAGCTGCGCAGCGCTTGGAGCAGGGCTGCAAACAGCAGCTTGCCGACGCACAGATTGACGATCTGCTGGAGCAGGTGATGGAGGAGCTGTTGCCGGTGCTGGCTGGGCTCAAAGGACTGGGCAGCGAAGAGCCGATGCCAGCGCCCAAAGCACCGGATAAAGAGCTGCTTGCCAGCGTTCGTGCCCGCCTGTTGGAACTGTTGGGACAGGGGGATTCGCGGGCTATTCGCCTGTGCGATGAGCACCAGGATTTGTGGTCGGCGGCCTACCCTAAGCAATGGAAAGAGATGGCCGACAGCATTCACCGTTTTGACTTTGAAGCTGCGCTGCTGCTGCTACAAACACTGGATCGCAAGAGCGACTTGGTGGACATGGCATGAATGATGACGCAATGGGGGTGGCCAAGCCGACGATTCTGGTCGTTGATGACACGCCCGACAATCTGTCGCTGATGATGGAATTGCTGGACGGTGACTACCGGGTCAAGCTTGCGAATGGTGGCGAGCGTGCGCTGAAACTGGCCGAGATGGCGCCGCATCCGGATCTCATCCTGCTCGACGTCATGATGCCCGGCATGGACGGTTACGAGGTCTGCCAGAGACTCAAGGCCATGCCGCAGACCAGGGACATTCCGGTGGTTTTTTTAACCGCCAAATCTGACGTGGAAGACGAAACAAAAGGGCTGGAGATCGGCGCGGTCGACTACATCACCAAACCCATCAGCCCGCCCATCGTGCTGGCGCGGGTAAAGATCCATCTAGCCCTGAAGGCGCATGCCGACTTTCTGCGGGACAAGAGCGACTTTCTGGAAGCCGAAGTCAGCAAACGCACGCGCGAGGTGGTCGCCATTCAGGACGTCACCATTTTGGCGATGGCATCGCTTGCCGAAATGCGGGACTCCGACACCGGCAACCACATCCGCCGCACCCAGCACTATGTGCGTGCCCTGGCCAGCAAGCTCTCCACCCATCCACGGTTTCGCAACTATTTGACGCCGCCTGTCATCAGCAGCTTGTATAAGTCGGCGCCCCTGCACGACATTGGCAAGGTCGGCATACCGGACAGCATTTTGCTCAAACCCGGCAAGCTGACGGCAGATGAGTTCGACATCATGAAGACGCACACCACCCTGGGGCATGAAGCCATAGCGCACGCCGAAAAGGAGATGGGAGCCGACGTCGAATTTCTGACCATGGCCAAGGAAATCACCTACAGCCACCACGAACATTGGGACGGCAGCGGCTACCCCGAAGGGCTTAGGGGCGACGCGATTCCCATTTCCGCCCGGCTCATGGCCTTGGCCGATGTCTATGATGCCCTGATCAGCCGCCGCGTGTACAAGGAGCCCATGGCCCATGCCGAGGCGGTGCAGTTGATTGTGCCCTTGCGCGGGCGGCAATTTGATCCGGACGTGCTGGATGCCTTTCTGGAAATTCAGGACCAGTTTTACGCCATCGCCCGCAGCTATTGAACTTTTTCAGTCATCGGCGCCACGGCAAGAGCCGGACGATTCAGGGACTCCAAGGCGGAATCAGGACCGGCGGCGGTTCTCACGCAGCATAAAAAGGTAAAGCCCCTCCACCTTGTCGCGCGCCCAGGGCGTCTTGCGCAGGAACTTCAGGCTCGACGCCACGCTGGGTTCGGACGTGAAGCAGCGCACCGGGATGCGCTCGCCCAGGCCGTCCCAGCCGTAGCCTTCCACCAAGGCCGTCAGGATGGCCTCTAATGTCATGCCATGCAGGGGGTTGCGCGGCTGCTCTTTGGGGGTATCGGTCATTAGCGGGGCTAAGTCAATAAGGCTTGAAGTTACCACTTCCGCGCACCGCCGTGGGCTGCAGTGCGGAGCTCAGACGTGGCGCGGCGGCGCGGCGCTCTTGGCCCAGCGCCTTGCGTGCTGCACTGACCGGTGCCTCATCGTCGGTCTTGAAGAAGTCAATGCTTTCTTGCAACTGCTCGGCCTGGCCGCTGAGCTCTTCGCTGGTGGCAGCCAGCTGTTCCGAGGCCGACGCGTTTTGCTGCGTGGCCTTGCTGAGTTGCCCCATGGCGCCACCAATCTGCAGCACCGATTCGCTTTGCTCGCTGCTGGCCGCGGCAATTTCCTGCACCAGTTCGCTGGTCTTCTGGATGCTGGGCACAATCTCCGTCAGCAGCTTGCCCGCGCGCTCGGCAGTCGACACGCTGCTGCTCGCCAGGTCCCCAATTTCCTTGGCCGCCAACTGGCTGCGTTCGGCCAGCTTGCGCACCTCGGCCGCCACCACCGCAAAGCCCTTGCCATGCTCACCGGCACGCGCCGCCTCAATGGCAGCGTTCAGCGCCAGCAGATTGGTCTGGTAGGCAATGTCGTCAACGATGCCAATCTTGGAGGCAATCTGCTTCATCGCCAGCACCGTCTGGCTGACCGCAGCACCGCCATCGGCCGCCTCGCGGTTGGTCTTGGTGGCCATGCCGTCGGTGACGCGGGCGTTGTCGCTGTTTTGCGCGATCGAGGCCGACATCGTGTCTATGCTGGCCGTGGTCTGCTCGACGCTGGCGGCCTGCTCGCTGGCGGCCTGCGACAAGGACTGGGCCGTTGCACTGACTTGGGCTGCCGCACCGGTCAGCGCGTCGGAGGCGGCGCGCACCTCGCCAATCACCCGGGTCAGATTCTCGGAGGTGGCATTGGCGCTGCTCTTGAGCTGGCCAAACAGACCCGCATAGTCGCGCGTGATGCGGTGCGTCAGGTCGCCCTCGGCCAGTGCGGCCAGAGCCTGGGCGGTGTCATTCATCACGCCCTGGCTGACATCCAGCAGCTGGTTCATAGCCGTGGCCAGGTTGCCAAAAAAGCCGCTCTTTCCTGCCATGTCCACACGTCCGCTCAGGTCGCCATGGACCGCCGCCGTGACGATCGCCGAGACCTCTTGCTCCGAGGCGATTTCGTCGGTGCGGTCCAGCCACTGCGTGATGCGCCCAATCGCCACACCGCTGTCGTTGTGCACCGGGCGCGCCAGCAGGCGCAGCTTGCGCCCCTGGATTTCCATGTCCACGGTTTCGCCCGAGCGCACCGCCGCATCAAAGCGGGCGGAATCATCCGGGTTCTTGAACAGGGTGCTGAGCTTGTTGCCGTAAAAGGCATCGGTGTCGAAACTGGCGCCGCCAAACAGCTTGAGCAGATCCTTGGCCGGGGGCGTGGCGTGCACCAGCAGCGCCTCGGCATTGGACACCGTGACGCAGACCGGCAGGCTGTCCAGCGACAAGCGAATACGCTGGTTAAAGGTGGCGGCGGCCGCCGCGTCTTGCATCTGATCCTTGGCTGCGTTCACCACCTCGGTAATGCGCTTCTTCTGTCCGGGCAGAGCTTCCATGCTTTGCTCAAAGCCGCCATGCGCATATTGGTCCATCAGGTCGACGGCGCGTGCGTTGAGGTCGATGTGCGACTTGACCATGGCATTCACGCCCAAAGCCAGTTCACCATAGGCGCCCGGCAAGTCATGGGCCGGCATGCTGTGGGAGATTTCACCGGCATCGTGCTTTTGCGCCATTTCGGATTGCGCCGCCTGAAACTGGCCCAGCACGCCATGCACCATGATCAGGGAATTCAGCACCTCGGCAATTTCGTCGCTGGTGGTGGGTGCAGCCGGTACATGGCTCAGGTCGCCATCGGCCAATTCCTGCAAATGGCTCTTGACGGCTTTGAGCCCACGACTGGTGACCAGATAAAAACTGTAGAAGAAATAGCCCGCCAACAGCAGGCCCAGGCACAACACCGCAATGCCCGTGTGCAGCTCTGAACGGATGCCGGCCACGCGCTTTTTCAACAGGCCTTCCAGCTCGGTCAGCATGCGATCGGTCAGCGCGTATTGACCCGCGATGGCCTTGTTAGCCAGGGCCAGATAGGCCGTCTGGGTTTCCGGTGCATAGTCTTTGCCGTCTATCACTGCCTTGCGCGCCAGTTCAAAGAACGCGGCCGTGGCATCCAGCGCCTCGCTGGCATTCACCTTGGTGCCAAGCTCCGCGTTGTAGGCAAAGGCCTTGCCCAGGCCGTCGCGCATGTTGCCGAACTGGAAGTCGGCGATTGGGACGACCGCATTGAGCGTCTTCATCTGCTCGGGCGTGCTGGAACCGGCCTTCATGATGCCCAGGCCCAGACCGCGCAGCTTGCCGGAACTCTCCACAATATCCGGGACACGAAAGAACACCGAGTCCACCAGGTAATAGCTGTCTATGTCGGGATCCAGACTCAGATTGGAAGCGTCGGTCACCTGCGACAGCAGCGCCACCAGGGCCTGGATGGAGGCGGTGTGTGCATCGAACACTTGCGTCAGTCCCTCGGCCTTGTCGGCCTGGGCGATGGCCTTCTCCACCTCGGCATAGGCCTTGGCCGTACCCAGCGTGCTGCCCAGGCGCGCGTCCACCGCTGCCAATTTGGCCAACGCAGACTTGAGCCGGGTCTGAACCTCGGCCATGGTGGCGGGCACGTTACCACTGGCGGCTGCCGCACTGGCGTCACGGCGCAGTTGCTGCGCCATGTCGATGACCGGATAGACCTCGCGGTTGTACTCAACTCCGAGAATTTCCTTGGACGAGAATTCCAGACTGGTGTTCTGGCTGTAGAAAAGGCTCCAGGCCATCCAGCTCAGCGGCGCCAGGAAAAACAGGCAAATTACCAGCGCCTTGAACCCGAATTGCAGGCCCCCCATGAACCGTACACCGGGCGCCCAAAGCCCAAAAACCGTGGAGGACTCGGGAGCGGAACTGCGCTCGGCCTGATGTAACGACATGTTGTGCTGCCTGCTTTGTAGTAGACCCTGTTTATATCAAATGCGGTGCCCGCATGACGCCACCTTGATCAAACTTCAAATTGCGGCTGCAACAAACGGATGCGTCCCATGGCCATGCCGGCGGCGGCGGTGCGGGTCTCGACGCCGAGCTTAACGAAGATGTGCTCCAGGTGCTTTTTGACCGTCGCCGGGCTACTACCCAGAATGTCGCCAATGTCCTTGTTGGTCTTGCCCTTGACCACCCAGTACAAGACCTCGGCCTCCTTGGGAGTGAGCTTGAAGCTCAAGGACAGGGCCTCGATCACGGCCTGGTCAGACACCTCGCGCATCACGATCAGCCAATCGCCTTGCGGGTCGGCGTCGTCAATTTGCTGGTGCAGACGGAACGAGAGCCGCTTGGCGCCCTGCTCCAGCGTCAGGCGCGGTGGTTCGCCGGGCTGGTCCAGTTTGCTTAAACACTGCTGCAGCCAGTCCATCACGGCGGACGGCGTCTGCGGCGCCTGGGTGCCGCAGTAGCGCTCCAACAGTTCGCGCGCCAGCGGCGTTTGCCACAGCAGGGCACCGTCGGAGGCGCGCACGGTGATGGTGGCATAGCCAAAGGCATCGAGCGCATTGCGGGTCTGGCGGCGTTCGCGCGCGCCGGCCAGGTGCACCGCCATGCGGGCCAGCACTTCTTTGGGCTTGATCGGCTTGGTAACGTAGTCCACCGCTCCGCATTCCAGCGCCGCCACCAGATGCTCGGTCTCGGTCAGCCCGGTCATGAAGATGATGGGAATATGTGCCGTCTGGGGATTGGCCTTGAGGCGGCGCGCCACCTCAAAGCCATCCATGCCAGGCATCATGGCATCCAGCAGCACCACATCGGGCAAGGCCTGCGCGGCACGCTGCAGTGCAGCCTCGCCGCTGATGGCAATCAGCACGGTAAAGCCGGACTCGTCCAGCGCGTCATGCAACACCGAGAGGTTGTCGGGCACGTCGTCCACGATCAACACCACATCGCTGTTGCTGCGGTCCAGCGTGCGATCCATGTCAATCGACGGGTTCATCCAGCACTTTCTGTAGTTGGCTCAACATGGTTTCAAACTGGTACTGGCGCGCCAAAGCGGCTTGCGCGCTCGCGAAGGCGCTGCACTGTGGCTGTGCCAATGCGATGGCATCGAGCTTGTTAATGATGCCGCGAAAATAACCCAGTTGCACCAGAGTCTGCAAGGCTAACAGGTCGGCGCGCGAAGGCAGCTCCGGCGCGGCCAAAGGCGCCTGTAGGTCAGCGTGCACTGGCAGCGCGGCGCTCACCCATTGCAGCTGCAGGCGCCGCTCCAGCCAGTCCAGCAGCTCGCTGTGGCGCACCGGCTTGACGATGAAGTCCTCGGAAGCAATGCCCAGACCGTGGTCCAGCGCACGGTCAAAGGCATTGGCCGAGACAATCGCCACCGCCGGTTGCGGATCGCCCAGGGCGCGTATGCGACGCAGGGTTTCCCAGCCGTCAATGCCGGGCATGGCCAGGTCCAACAACACTACATCCGGGTTCAGGCCTGCGGCCAGCAGGTCCAGGCAGTCGTGACCGCTGGCGGCCTGGCGCAGCTCAAAGCCCAGCGGCTCCAGCAGTTGCAAGAGCAGGCTGCGGTCGTCGGCCTCGTTGTCCACCACCAGCATCGTGCGCCTAGGTCCCGTAGAG
>Ga0118677_10008852_pt1 | contig 15960 bp, 14 predicted proteins | sample AliMusrvi5mmetaG_FD_86154 | JGI IMG/M metagenome (GOLD analysis project Ga0118677, IMG submission 86154) | reverse complement strand
TCGATATATTGTTTGGACAAATTAAGACCAAATGACAAAGCGGAATCTGAGGCGGCTTTAATCGTTGGGTTGTCGTCGTTAAAAACCTTACCCGTCTTACCCGAGTTATTGGCAAATTGCGCATCGATCGCCGGCAGATCCATCTGGGAAACGTCGGTAGGTTTGGCATTAGGATTAGTGACCTGGATAACATCACACCTGCAGCCCCAATCGAGCGGAGGATAGTAAGTATCCCAGAACTCATCATCCACCGGACGGATAACTCCGTTAAGCTCCGCATGCTCCTCACGGACGCGATCATCACCGGCGGTTATGAATTCCAAATAAGGCATTACATCTGCATCATCTACATAGCCCTGCCATTTATCTGCCATCATTCCGGCACTGGTAGAAGTGTTCCATTCCGTCTGCATCCAGTTTTTGTTATACTGAATATTGAGGGAGTCAACCACTTTTTTAAAGTTCGAAAAAGAAAGCGGATTGCCGTCACCGTCAAGCATTAGCGCCTTCATATCGTATTGAAAGCCCTGAACCTTAGCCGCGCTGAACTGATAGGCATTTTGGATGAGTTTTTCGCCCAAGACACGTCTATTGCTCCCAAACTCATAATCGCCAATAGTACCGTATCCCTCTTCTATGGCTTTTACAAGACTATCCGCAATGAGTTGTACCAGGTCCTCATCAACTACAAATCCATCAGGAAGGTTATCATCATAGATCATCTTTGCAATCCGGTGTGCTTCGGTCTGAGCCTGAGCAGCGAATGCATCGATCGGATTCTTTTTACCTTTTAGGGTTGAGAAAAAACCTGATAATAGGGCTCTTAAGCGCCCTGACGGTTTATTTGGAGTTGTGTCCTTTTTTTTGCCTTTGTTGGGCTTAGAGGGTACTGATCCATCTTCACTCTCTTTAGCTAATGCCTGCCCGGCGTTTGGCTCAAGACCTTCATTAACGGCTGGCGCCTCATCTCCTGCAGCAAGAGCGACAGCCGCCTTGCTCGCGGTTAAGGCATCAACTGCCGCTTTTTGATCGGCCTTCAGCTGATCGTAGTTTTCAGGTTTAGGAATATCAAAAGTTTCGTAGATATAATCATCCGAAACGGGTACGCTAAGATCTATTTTGATAGTCTTAACCATGTCGAGCTGAACCTTACGACTCAATTCCTCGGTATCCTGGTAAAAGAATTCTCCGCCGGAAACCGGGAACCCGTGGAGCTCGAGTAACTTCATGAAGTCATTATTCAAGATTGACATTACATCCATGCAGTCCTCGTTAAAGACATCCTGCTCACCACGCTCATGGATTTCCCCAAGCGCCCTTGCGCCTTTATTACCGGCATCGGTTGTCAGGGTTGACCCGATGATTAGTTTTGATATCTCATCATTACAAGCAGCCTTTAAAAGCTGATAAATATCTCCTGTAAGATTACTTCCCGCTGCATCGACGATTACTTCTGTGCCCTCGGGATAGGCAATATATGGCGCACCGCCTAAGCCAGCAAGCATTTGTAATAATGCGTTTTTTCCAGCTGTATCGCTCGGATTATATTTCCCTTTACGAAGAGGTCTACCAAATAGTTCTGCCAGTTCTGACCAATCGCCCATACAACCTCTTTTCCAAATCACATACTGAGCGGCAGAAACCAATAGACCAAGATCGCGAATTCCACCTGCTTCAATGACATAATTACTTTCCGGATTGCTTCGGAAATCGACGCCGGAGGTATCACCCTGATTGATCGTGACCAGGCCAAATTCAGGCATTACATGCTTGCGCGGGATGAGATCATATTTTAATTTTTCGCCGGTAAAATCGCACTGTACCAAGGTATGACCGTAGAACTTGTGGTCATTGAGGTCAGAGAGCAATTGACGAAATGCTGAGGTATTCAAAAAGTTTGAAACTTCCTCTACCTCCTCACCATCTTTCAAAAACGATATAGGCATAGCCCGAACTGCCCGGCGCCTCTTATCGATTACGGAGCGCAAATGACCGTCTAACATCAAATCCTCATAAAGATCATATAAGAGTAAACGCCTTGGTGATATTATACTCTCAGCGGACTGTATAGCCGTTCGCCAGGAGGCGATATCGACATTAGAACGGTAAGGTTGTTTGAGTACAAGCTCTGTGACTTTAATCGTACCGGTTGCACCGGCTTTGCGGGTTGTCTTTGCCATATTTTTTTAAAATATAAATTGCATAGTTAAAAAGGTAAGGGTAAATAATCACTCCAGCAGACAAATGAGCCATCTGAATTTAGTGTTATGGCTGGAGATATATTACTACATTTCCCAGAACCCAGATTATGAGGGCAATCAGACTTACGACAGTCGATTTGTGCGGGCTGATCCTCACACATCGGATAACGAGATAAGTCCTTTTTTATGTCTTTGGTCTGTGGCATTTTAGTAATGTGATACGCGTTTGTCGTTTGAGCCTCCTGCAATTGGGGCATAAGCAATAACTGCCGGATTGATATTGACGGATGTGGTACCCAGCTGGGCGGCTTTCAGAAAGTCGAGTGCGGCTGAGTAACGTGCGCTCCGGGTATGCGGAATGCTGGCCGCATCGACATAGCTCCAAATATGATAGATAGCCAGGTCGCGCGCGATCATGAGCACCATGTCATCGCGTGCAGTTCCGGTATTGGTAAGCTCCGTGGCAATATCATACTTTTCGCTCAGGTATGCCCTAAGCTGGCTTGCGGCTTGTGAACACGCTGTCGTAATAATACTGTCGTCAGAAGAAAAATCGAGCGCATCTAAAAGTGTTTGCTCGATACTGGTTTCAAGATCGGATTTTGTAATGTAACCCATAATGGTGATGTATTAATATTTTTTAGATCCTCCTTTTCGAACGCCAAGTGTAATGGGTTCGGAGGCAATTGTTTTTTGATTCAAAATAAAGACTCCTCCTTCAATAGCGTCTGGCCCGTCGATGTGGCTCGTTGTATTTGCGGCAAAATTCCGAAACTGATCCTCGAGACGGAGCATGTGTGGGTTTGACCTTTCTGCCTCATTCAAGATTAACCGGCTTTGGCGATTCAACGGTTCAAGATTCCCCTCGATGCGGGCAAATTTATCGGGCTTTTTTCGCACGTCGGGAGTGATATGGACATAATGCCCCTTCTCGCGTCCAATGGTGAAAAACAGCGGCTGAAACACTTGCTCATAAAAAGGATCCTGCAGTGAGTTATTCTCAATGTGATTAAAGGCCTGACTTTTGCCTCCTATATACTCTTCGATATCGTAATACCACTCCACAAACTTTGCATTTTTAACCTGCTCAAGATAGCCGGTCAGGATGTAGAATTTACCCTCCTGTTCTCCGATTAAAAATAAAGCTTTATAGCAGTTATCCTTATTCTCCTTATTTGAGGGGGCGGGGTCGCCGTAAGCTACCAGAAACTTAAATTCTGAGAGTTTGGGGCATTTCCCCCACGTTACCTCCTTAAATACGGTACCCTGGATAATCGGGTTATTGTAATACTCCTTTTGTACGGAGTTGTATGAGATCTTTGAGAGGAGCCAGTCGATATGCTCCTCCGTGTTTTTATCAGGCCAGGTGGATTTGCCATTTTTGTCACGGATGTTAATGGTATCGATGTGGTCAGCCTTTTCGCTTGAGCGGGCGATGATGCTATTTTTTGATATCAGGTTTCCCTGGAAGATGATACGCACATTACCGGAAACGGAAACGGTGGGGATGAGCGCCTGTTCCACCCAGTCCCATGTATCTGACACCCGCTTTTCATTTCGGCATCGCTCGTCCGTATCTATATCGTCAATTCGGATCACATCCGGACGGACGGCTTCGTTTCGCGTTCCACGCGGACTTTGACCTGCACCTATTGCGCGGAAGCTACAGGATTGACGTGTAACAAAATCGCCCATTTCCCACTGGCGGAAACCCCGCTGGAGACCGTAATCACTAATCAGCCTGGCATTGCTCTCCAGGTTAATCATGTAGGGCATTAAGAGCTCCTCCGCATTGTCATAAGTATGCGATACCAGAAGAAAGTTACGGGCGCGACCGGTCATGGCCATGTAAAGATCCTCCATCATGCCTCGGGTAGACTTAGCGAGTTCACGACTCCAGCGGCGTACTTCGTACCACCGGTTGTTTTTCAGTAACCTTTCGGTTGCCTTGCGATGAAATGGTGCTGAAGGGCTTGAGTAATACGCCGGAAAATAATAGGCAAACCAACTCTCTGAGTTTTTTTCGAGTTTGGCAATGCGAGCCCTGCGGGTAATTTCGTCCTCAGTAGGCAGCGGTGTACTGCGCATAAGGTTATCGCGGTAGGCTTCCCAACGTTCGATCTGATCCTTTGTTGATTTTATTGCCATGTTAATAATTATATGGTTGGTAATTCTACCGTTTGACCGGCTAAGGAATGCTGACAATCTGGTAAAAATTCAATAATACCGTTAGTGATAAATGAATGACATCTATCAACTTCAATATCGTGCATTCCTGTTGTTGGATTTTTTCGATAACTGCGAGTTAATACAGACATTCTTACTGTTGGTTTGTCAAAATCACCGTTAAATGTCCAGCAGACGTTTGGATAGCCTATTGATTCTTTATCGTGAATAAAATGCTTGCATTTGCAACCTGGACACATAAATCCAAGTTCGCCATGATATCCACCATCTTTCTCTCTATATCTTTTAATCCTTGCCATTTACTACGATTTGCTTTTATAAAAGTCTGCTATTTCCTGAACTGATTTAAAGCACTCCCTCTCATCTTTCACAACTGTTAAGTCTTTCGAACTAAGATCAATTGATTTACTGACTAATAGGATATACCTGATAATGAGGTAATTTTTAGTTTTATTGCACTCAATAGCCGATATTTCAAGAGTTGTAATCACGTTATAATTTATGGTTACAACCTTGTCTCCTACATTAAACTTGGTATCTATTTTCATTGTTTAAACGTTTCTTAATTGCTCTTTAATGAAGGCATCCTGCAGCTCTACCATTTTCTTAGAGAGGCTAAAATCAGCGTCCCTAAGCCAATTGCCGAACTTGATAAACACATCGATATAGATCGAGATTGAGAGCTCTGTCTCCAGGGCTTTGGCTGTCGCTGCCAACTTGGATAACGTATCGGCCTCTTTGGATTGAATAAGGCGCACCACCCGGGTACCCTCGAGATCCTGACCCTCGAGCGAATCGAATATCTGGTTAATCTGTGCATAGGTTCTGCTGAGTGTTTCCTGGCGGCTGATCACAAAGTTTGCTTTCAAGCTCTCCCAATTGCCGTCGGCCTTCCATTTGGTAATTGTCTGCGCTGAGGTACCTACACGGGACGCAATTTCGGCCTGTGAAAGGTTGTCCTTGAGATATAACATGCGCGCATAATCTTTACGCATGGTCATGGTCGTTTCGCTCTTTGCCATCGCTGGTGGTTTTAATGTATCACAAACTTACACCTAACCCCTTTGAGTGACAATTCGAATTTTTCTGTTGTGCGCCACACGGTAAAATTATCCTGTACGCTGCGAATTTTACCGTGTAGCGCACACCAGTATTATCTGATTTGCAGAGCGCATGAATAAGTTGAAAATTTGCAAGAACGTAATCGCAGACACTCTTAATTACTTTAACTATGTGGGGAGACATCTACATTTATAAGCCGATCGGACCACGCGACGGTGACGATGATAACGATGATCAGGTGATCACCGCTGGAGACATACAAAGCCAATTAGACTGGTGCGACGGGGATACCGTAACCGTACACGTTAATTGTCCGGGAGGATCCTACTTTGAAGGGCTCGCCATCTTCCAGGCACTGAATACCTGTGAGAAAAAAGTTATTGTCAAAGTTGAAGGGATTGCCGCGAGCATGGCCAGCATCATCATACTTGCTGCGGATGAAATTGTGTTGTCGCCCTTTGCGCGGATTATGACTCACTGCATTCAGGGTACCAGTAACGGAAATGCTTCGCAATTGCGCGCTGATGCTACCGAAATGGAAAATTTTGAAGATTCGATGCTCGCCATCTATTCTGCTCGAACCGGACTCACCACGGAGGAATGCAGGGTGAAATTTATGAGCGATACCGACACTTGGTTCACTGCCGAGGAGGCTATTGCCGCCAAATTGGCCGATCGCATCGAAATGGGGAAATTGACCGCCAATATAGGCCGGGCGAATGATAACTTACCCCTGCGAGCCATCGCCCTATACCAATCCATGGCCGCATTATTAATTGTACCCAATCAATCAAAAGATATGGATTTTCTGAAAATTAAAAACCAATTCCAACTCAGCGACGACGTTACTGAGGATGCCTTCCTTGCCCAGGTCGAGGGATGGCGGACAAAAGCTACCGAGGTAGAGCAGCTTACCGCTCAGCTCGACGGCTTTAAAACTGCTGCGGCACAAGCCGAGATTGCCCGCGTTGATGGGCTGATTGCTCAGGCTGTGAATGACAAACGGATTGTCGCATCTCAAAAAGAGATGTGGATATCATTATTTGCTGCTAATCCACAGAGCGCTGAACAGGCGTTAATGGGAATTGCTCCGGCCAAGAATCTCACTAATGTAGCTGGAGGTACAGGTACCCCGAGTGAACGTGAAGAGCTTGCAAAGCTAAGCTTTGATCAGCTTGATCGTGGGAATAAGCTTGAGCATGTCAGAGCCCAGTATTACGATTTATACGAGGCTAAGTTCGAGCAGAAATTTGGCAAAAAGCCGGCAAATAAATAGGGCCGGAGATACGGGTTTGAAACCTGTATGTACTATTCAGTTTCATAATCAGAATTTTAATTTCTAATTCATTTCATATCATGAAAAAAATTGCATCTCTATTAGTAGCTATCCTTTTTATGGCCATTTCGGCTACGGTTCTGGGAGCCGTGACGGGGGTTGCACCCGTCTTCCTTTTTGCGGGCTTAACCGCGACCTCCTTTATTCCAATGCCTTCAGGCGTATCGTTCATGGCCATCCAAAAAGAAATCTGGATCAATGACATTGTGGCAAACCTGTTTATGCAGAACCCGCACCTAAATGCGGCTTATAATGCAGACGGGTTCGTTTATGAGGGAAAGGTAGTCCATATTCCCAATGCGGGCACTAAACCCTTAACTACAAAAAACAGGAGTACTTATCCTGGTACGGTAATTACCAGAACAGACGTCGATATTACTTTTTCACTCGATGAATTTAGCTCTGATCCGATTAAGATTGCCAATGCTGATAAGTACGAATTGAGCTACGACAAACGAGCCTCAGTAATGGGAGCGCAATATAACTCGATCGCGGAAGCAATCGGTACCTGGTTCTTTTACTATTGGGCACCTACAGTTTTGGCCCAGATGGCCAGATGTACCGGCACAACCGCTGCAGCGACCGTAGGAACCGGAGTTCGTAATATTCTGATGCTGGCAGATATTCAGAACATGCAAAAACTGTTCAACAAGCAAAATATCCCACAAGCTGACCGGTTTGCGCAGCTTGATGCGGACTTGTACAATCAGCTATTGAATCAGCTCAATGCGACTACTTATCGCGATTTCTCGGCAGCAATGAACCTGGAGGCAGGGGTTGTTGGTAAACTGTTTGGGTTTACATTCTTAGCGCCCCGCTCAACCGTTTTGGTGTATGACAATAGCACAACTCCAATTCCCTATGACCCTACTCAAACCCCAGTAGCTGCAACGGCAAATGCCGCAGGTCTATTCTGGCATAAGGATAGTGTAATCAGGGCGCTTGGACATAACGATTTTTTCGAGAACCTCAATGATCCGCTCTATTATGGTGACGTGTATTCGACCCTTGTAAGGGCCGGAGGACGGATCCGTAGAAACGATGGTGCAGGGGTTGCAGTTTTAGTGCAGGCATAGTTAATTTAAAAACCATCCCCGATAGGGGCATGAGTAGGACGGTTCTGAATCCGTCGCTCATGCCCCGCTGATCGGAGTTAACAAATACAACGATTATGGCATATCAATTAGGATCGCAAATGGCGATCAAGTGGAACGCAAAGCTGCTGCTTGGCAAGCTATCAGCAGGATTAACAGGATCAACAGCTGTGGTCGATACAACTAACGATACATCAGCGGGGTTCAAGAGCTCGTTACCCGGTGACATTAGTGGCAGTGCAAGTTTCTCTGCTGTATATGACCCCTTAGCCATCACTGGTCAGGGCATTGAGGACCTTAAAGCGGACTGGCTATCGGGAGCTACTCACCCCTTGATATTTGGTGGCACCACTACCGGAGATCATATCACCACAGTAACTGCCTATATCAGCAAGTTTTCTATTACCGCAAAACATGGTGATAAGATTACTGCAGATGTGACCTGGGAATTTACGGGGTCTATTGTTGGAGGCACAGGAGTATAATTTAATCATCTAAACCGCTCCAGGGGTCTCGAGACCACCTGGAGGGTTTATTGAAAAAAAAAAAGGTAAATGGCAAACGAAACAATTAAATTGGAATTCAAGGGGCGCATCAGGGAACTTCGCTTTGGAATAGGACCTACACGCATCCTTTGCGAGGAGTTGGATATTCAGCCGTCAGAAATGAAAGATCTTGATTTTAATACCTTCATTCAGGATATAATTTCTGCCTCACTAAAATATGATTGTTTACTCACTGGCGTGCCGATTGACTTCACTAAATGGGAGGTATATCAGTGGATCACTGATATGGAGCAAGAAACGTTCCAGCAAATTTTTGACATATTTTTAAAGACAAGGATCATCGGTAAATCAATATATGACCGGTATATCAAGGAGCTGGACAAAAATGCTGGTCAGACAACTGATTCATTGGATGAAAAAAAAAACAGTCTTGGGACGATTTAGATGAGCTTGCAGCGGAAATAGGGATATCCCCTGATCGTTTTGATTTAATGACCTGGAGGGAATTTGATTTAACGATTCGGGGATATTTTTTACGATATAATCGGCAGAAATGGATGATGCGAGAGGTCATCTGGAATATTTGGGCGGCAAATTCGATGAGCGATAATTTTAACCTTACCAGACAAGATTTAATGTTATTGCCCTGGGATGAAAAAGAGCCACCATTTATAGAACCTACCAGGGAGGAGATTGAGGAAATCAGCAAGCGATTTGATCAGGCAGCAGTAGCCGCTTATGCTGTAGACAACCGGCATTATAAATAAGGGACAGGTCTCGATCTATACCTACGATAATATAACTACAATGGCAGATATTGGCGATCTATTCATACGGATTTTTGCAGACGGATCACAACTGGAGGGAGGGCTTAACCAGGCACAAGGGAAAGTGGAAATTTTTGAGGAAGGCGTTAAAAAGCTCGGTAAACAAATGATGGAAATATTCTCCGTTGTGGCCATAGAAGAGTTTGTGCGAAGTTGCGTGGATGCAGCTGATGAGGCGGCCAGGGCGACTGCAAAAGTAGAACAAGCGTTAAAGAATACCGGAGAGGCATCAGGTCAATCGCTTGAGGAACTTAAAAAAACCGCTGAGGAGCTTCAGAATACCTCACTCTTCCGAGATGACACCATATTGACCGATGTTACGAGCCAGTTTTTGACATTTTCGAATATTGGTGTAGACTCATTTAAGCGAGCGCAGGTGGCGGCCATGGATATGGCCACGGCTATTGGTGATGGGGAGGGATTACAGGGTATGGCCAGATTACTTGGTAAAGCGCTTAATGATCCAGTAGCTGGTCTTAATTTATTACAGCGCCAATTACGCATTTTTTCACCCGATCAGCGTGAGCTCATAAAGAACTTCATGGATACCAATGACATTGCGGGGGCGCAAAATGTCATATTAAGTGTTGTCGAAAGCAGATATGGGAGTCAAGCGAAAGCAGCTGCAGACGCGAGCAACGGTTTGGTGCAATTGAAAAATACCATACATCAAATTAACGGAGAAATTGGAACGTCACTTACTCAGGGTGATTTTTTTAAAAGTTTTTTACACGGGATCGGAGAGGAATTACACTTTATTTTTGATAAAACAATCGATTCAACTGACCCTTTGGAGAATCTGACTGAAAAAATGAAGCGGGTTTATAAAGACCATGGATGGAAAACCGCCGCTGAAACTCAGAAGGGGAAGACAGATTCAAACACTTCTGATACGCCAGGAGAAACTACCTATCAGGATGAACTTAATACCCTTAAAGAATTACAGGAAAAATTTCTAAGTTCAACGGGTGAAACCCGAGCCGCGCTTAGCCAGCAAATTGAAAAACAAAAGGAAGTCATTAAAGCCTGGGAAAATTCTGGAAAGGCAGTTGTCGATTATACGGGTACGATTAAAGAGCTTGAAAATGAGTTGTCTGCTATGCAAACAGCGAGGGAAGCAATGCCTTCTGATAATCCGTTGGCTATTGCTCAGCAGACCGAACTAATTAATCAAAAGCAGAATGAGGTTAACATCTTAAAAAATGCCTCAGTATCATGGGTTGAATACGGTGATTCGCTTAATTTAACTATCAATGGTCGAGTTGTAACCGGGATTGATGAAATGTGTACCGCATGGGACAGATATAAGAGTAAAAGCATCAATACTTTAATGGATACCGCCGGTAGCCAGAAGGTTATATTAGAAAATATGGCTAAAACTCAGAAGGAAATTGATGATAAGAAAAAGGCCGACACTGATTCGTACAATGCAACTTTAATACAGGATGAAAAAGCCATCATTGCGAGTGTAGCAACTACCTTAGGTAAGGCGATTGGAGACGTGATTTCTGGTAATGAAACAATGGGAGAGGCATTTGCAAAAGTATTGGGGGGGTTATTAACCCAAGTGGGGGAAGCTGCAATAGCTATTGGTACTACCTATTTAGCTTTAGATGCATTATCTGATGACCCACTTGATCCTGCAGCTGCATTAGCTGTCATTGGTTATGGAATTGCAGCCGTTGCACTTGGTGAAATTCTAACGAATGTAAGCAAGTCATCATCATCTTCGAGTGGTAATAGCTCAAGTTCAGGATCGGCAAGTAACACATTTGATACCCGAACACAACAAGCCTCTCTTTTTCAAAATCAAACCATTGAATTAGTATTAAAGGGTCGGGATATGGGGACCCAGATTAAACTTAATCAACTCTATTATAATAGGCAAGGTTAGATACGGGTTGATAACCCATATCTAACAACGCAATGAAAAAATAACTTATGTCCTACGGAACAAAATATCATTACCAGGTTACAGATGTCTTCGGGGTTATAACTCTTGTGAATCTGAAGCTTAGTGGCTATTCCGGCACTGACAATGCATTGGATCAAGGTGGAATTACGTTTGAATTTGGGCAGACACAAGCTACTACCGTTGTGCGAGGAGCCTCGGCTAAGGTTGGTCTGTGGTCCCTCACCCAGGGTCAATTTGCTGAGTTTCGCGATATCACCGACCGCAGCTGGATGGTAGAGGTCATTAAAGGAGGTAACCCGTTCTGGTATGGATGGTTGACGCCTGAGATTTTCTCTGAGCCTTTTAAGTGCTCTATCCCTTACCGCATCGAACTCGTGGCTGTTGACGGACTTGGAGACCTCACTAATATTGCCTATCCGGTTGACTTTTCGGCTGGCAGCTCCCTGCGGGTTAATTTTAGAACGATCATTAATCAGTGTTTAATCAATACCGGACTGGCCTTAAATGTTTGTTTTAGCGCCTCAATTCGGCCTAACCTTACCTCGGGAGATGTATTTGATGTCGCCTATTATTCACCGTATATGTTCGTGGACTCGAGCAATGTGCCATTTAAATGCAGTGACGTACTCGAGAGCTTTCTCCCCCTGGGGATCACGGTGAAGCAATGCCGGGGGAAATGGTATGTAATCAGAACTGAAGACTTAACAGGGCATGTTCTTTATTACGAATATGACTCAACCGGGGCTTATGTGACTGATTATTATCTTGACCTGAATGAGACGATTGATGACACGTCCACACCCGGAGCCGTTAATCTACCTTTAAATCAAAGCGGGATAATGAGCCAGGTTGCAGCGTATAAGGAGGCCAGTGTCCACGTGGATTATGGAAAAAAAACCTCAATGCTCGATAATCCTGATTTTATTAATGCGGGAGATAATTGGACGGGGCCTACCGGGATGTCATCAATGCCGGCACTGACATTACCCTCGCTGGTTTATGGCGTAGTTAATGACGTTTATTGTGCGTTCATGGGTTATTATGATCGCTATAACGCAGGACTCAATATCAAACAATCTATTGCCGTTGCGGCTTCCCCCAATGAGGATTTTTGTTTTTCGCTTAAGTATGCCTGCTGGTCGAATAGCTCGGATCCACCTGGGAAGGTTACCGCCCTGAATGTACAGTTCCAGGTGAGCTTGCATGCATTATTCGGTGGCACCACCTATTATCTTAACACCTCGACAGGTTGGAGCACTACACCGAATTTGATCACACTACTTAATGTTCCGTGCACGGATAATGAAACTTTATATTACCTGAATTTTGACAGCTGGAAGGATTTTAAGTGCACAACTAAACCGTTGCCAATTGGTGGCATATTAACAGTTACTTTATTCTGGTTACCGCAAACTCAGCCCGCTCCGTTTACGTCTCGGACGCCATGCGGACTTGCTTTTACGAACATATTGGCCTATCATCCGGGTAATGATTATTTATCGACACAAGATTTAAAGGGAGTCAATAATTCGGCATGCAATTATATACCAAGCACGCCATCGCTGATCATTAATGACGCCCCGAACTTGCCAAACGCACTATTGATGTACCGGAATTATATCAGTAATGCGAGCGGGATACCAACAACGCTGTGGGGAGCTGATGGGATAACCGGGAGTTTTCCTCTTGCTGAACTTTACCTGCGTCACGATATTTCGGCACATAGAAGGCCGCTTAAGGTTATCACCATGAACTTTCGGGGAAATCTCGAATGGGGCGGTACAATGACAGACCGGGACGGAAATTTTTATGAGGTGGTATCCGCTACGCTGGATAGCCGAAACGCGCAATGGAATGTGCAGCTCCGAGAAATTCTGGAATTTCAGGATTTAAGTCCTGTAATTTCAGTCACGGCAACAACTATAAGCTCGGCGGGTGGAAGCGGTACGGCTATTGCCGCAAGCTCAACACTTACGCCCACAACCGTATATATGGCTATCATATCGTTTACCGCAACACAAGCGCCTACAATTAGCGGGTATGATAGTACTTACGCTTCAACACACGGACAGTTTCCAAATGTACGACTCATTACTATTGACGGGGCAGGTAACCGTTTGGAACGGGCGGAAAAACCAAAATTTGTGATGGTGTCAGGAATTATTGATAGCATCGTTTATGACTTGGCAAAAACTGAAACAGGATTTATAATTTTAACATGATATGAAAAAACTACTTACTCTCTTATTCGCCCTTACCACCTTGTTTGTTTTTGGCCAGGATACCGCGCCAGACAGCACAGCCGTGCGGCTTAATAGCCCGTCATTTTATTATTCCCCGGGAGATTCTGCTTTGAGCATTTATAAAAGCTACGTATATGGCTGGACTAAGCTCGCGCCTCAGCGTAACGTTGATAATTTAGCCGCCTGGGCCGGAACTGTTAAAAGCGTTGGGATTACTGTGCCGACAGGGCTTTCGGTCTCTGGATCACCGGTAACTGTTTCCGGCGCTATTGGCATCGGGTTGGCATCTGGTTACTCTATACCATCTACGAGTGATCAGAGTACATGGACAAGCAAGGAGCCAGCAATTGCAACCGGAAGCACGTTGCAATTCTGGCGGGGCGATAAAACTTGGCAGGCACTTAATCCCGCAAATGTTGGATTATCAAACGTTAGTAATAATGCGCAGTGGTATTCAGGGTATCACCCTACTACACTGGTCGGTTATGGTATTACGGATACGCCTTGGACCGGTATGGGCTACCTGATTAGCGGGGGCGCATTAGGCACTCCCAGCTCCGGGACATTGACGAACTGCACGTTTCCGACGCTTAATCAATCAACGACAGGATCCGCGGCGACACTTACAACAGCCAGGACGATCGCGGGAACGAGTTTTAATGGCTCAGCTAATATTGCGCTTGCAAACAAATTTATCGTACAGGGCACGAGTGATGCGGGTTTAAGCGGGCCCCAATTCCTTGGGGCGTTAGCTACCGGCGTTGTTAAAAATACGACCACAACCGGCGTTTTAAGTATTGCGACGGGCGCGGATCTTCCGGCCATGTCTGCAACGGTTGGGGGAGCTGTGCCCACGCCTCCAAATGACGCGACTAAATTTTTAAGTGGGGCAGGTACTTTTTTGGCACCCTCCGGAACAGTATCTGCAGTTTCAGTTACAACTGCCAACGGAATAAGCGGCACCGTGGCCACACCCACAACTACGCCCGCAATATCGCTAACCTTAGGAGCGATAACCCCCTCATCGACAAATGGAGTAACAGCCGCAACTATGGCTTTCATGGATGCGACGAGTTCTGTTCAAACTCAATTAAATAACAAAGTTATTTCTGGCGGCGCTTTAGGTACACCCAGCTCCGGAGCGCTAACTAACTGCACATTTCCAACGCTTAACCAGTCTACCACAGGATCAGCTGCTACACTTACCACAGCGCGGACAATTGCGGGAACGAGCTTTAACGGCTCGGCTAATATTGCGCTTTCAAATAAATTTATCGTCCAGGGAACCACGGATGCCGGATTATCGGGGCCCCAATTCCTTGGGGCGTTAGGTACCGGAATTTTAAAAAATACGACTACCACTGGCGTGCTGTCAATTGCGACTGGCGCGGATTTGCCGGCCATGTCTGCAACGGTTGGAGGAGCTGTGCCCACGCCTCCAAATGACGCGACTAAATTTTTAAGCGGGGCAGGTACTTTTTTAACTCCGTCCTCCGGATTAACCGGTACCGGTACATTAGGATATATTCCCTATTGGTCAACAGCGACAAATCTTATAAAATCACCTTTGTTTTCTGACGGTACAAATACCGGCTTCGGAACGTCAACGTTATCGCACCAAGTTGAAATATTAGGCACAACTGATTACCCTGTTCAAGTTAAGGGCAGTAGCGGAGGGGGCTGGATAATAGGCGACGGAGTATTTTCATCCCCTGCGGGATCCATGTTATGGCCCTCGCTTGGTATTTCAGGTGCGGCAATTGTGCCTGGAGGTACGAATTACACTTTAGGCGTATGGCCGGCAGGAATGGTAAATCTTAATATACCTACAACAGGTTATGGTATTAACATGACCATAGGAGGTACCAATATGCTTGGAATGACCGAAAATGGAGCGCTATATCTGGGAAGTACCTATGCAGCGGGTGGTATTAACGCAACGCTTCCAGCCGGCTCTTTTGTGATGTCAGGGAATCATGGTATTGGTCTTGGTATTATTGGCACAGCCGGAACAACCCCGGTAGTGCCAACTGCGCGTATGCATATTGTTGGGGGAACCGCAGCGGCAGGAACCGCGCCATTGAAACTCAACTCTGGCACACTAATGACTACGCCTGAAGCAGGGGCGATTGAAAATGATGGCGCAAATTTATATTATACAACCACTGGTACTGTTAATAGAATGCGTCTTAATAAGCCTACAAATCATAGTCAATATACCTTAACCGGTCCTGTAACTGGAGTAGGAGCGGTGAACTCGCTCACAAGTAATGTTATGATGACTTTCCTCGAGGCTCACGCACTTATTATGCTTTCTGCCAATCTGGCTGTTACATCGTCGCAGGCATTTACCATTAATATCACTGTTAATGGAACAACAGTTCAGACAACTTCGGGGACTATTGCTGCCGGCTCGCAACAAATATCTTTTCAGGTTTATACTGCTGTAACCACGGGATCAAGTATCCCAATAGCGGCAACATGGAATGCCACATCTGCCGTTACAGCAAAATCAATTAGTCTGACAACCATTGAATTGCCATAATTAATAAATTTCATTTAATGAAAAATGGATTTTTTGAAGGGGTT
>Ga0118677_10008851_pt1 | contig 15961 bp, 13 predicted proteins | sample AliMusrvi5mmetaG_FD_86154 | JGI IMG/M metagenome (GOLD analysis project Ga0118677, IMG submission 86154) | reverse complement strand
AGCTCTAGCGAACTCTCAGAACTACCGGCTGTTTTTGCTTTAAAACTTTGAGGCTACTTGAGTACTCCAACGCTTCCCAAGACGGCGAGGATAAAGAGCAAGAAGAGTACGCCGATAGTGACCCTGCGGCGTAACTTTGCACTCATCATTTTTGCAGCTCCGCCACCACATATTCAATGCAGGCAGTGAGAGCGCGTACATCAGCAGGATCGATCGCTGGGAACATTGCGATGCGCAATTGATTCTTGCCGAGTTTGCGATAAGGCTCGGTATCAACGATGCCGTTGGCGCGTAGCGCCTTTGCAACCGCCATGGCATCGATCGCATCATCAAAGTTGATCGTGCCAACTACCTTAGAGCGAGCTGCAGGATCTTCTACAAATGGCGTCGTATATGAAGTCTTTTCGGCCCAGTCGTAGAGGTGGGTTGAGGACTCGTTGCTCCGTCCAGCAGCGAAGGAGAGGCCACCACCCGCATTCATCCACTTGATCTGTTCGTTGAGCAGAATCAGAGTGGCGATCGCTGGTGTGTTGTAGGTTTGCTCCAAGCGAGAGTTCTCAATCGCGATGGTGAGATCGAAGAATGCAGGAATCCAACGACCGGATGCCTTGATCTTTTCGACTCGCGCGATTGCTGCGGGACTCATAATCGCTATCCAGAGTCCACCATCTGATGCAAAAGATTTCTGGGGGGCAAAGTAATAGACATCGCTCTGTGTCAGATCGACATCTAAGCCGCCCGCACCGCTCGTGGCATCTACAAGAACAAGCGCACCGTCCGTACCAGCCGGGCGAATGATAGAAGCCGCAACTCCGGTACTTGTTTCGTTGTGGGTCAGCGCATAGACGTCGACGCCGGACTCCGCTACCGCAACCGGATGGGTTCCTGGTTCGGACCTGATAACCGTTGGATCTTCCAAGAAGGGCGCCTCTTTGGCAGCTGCAGCAAACTTCGATGAGAACTCCCCAAAGACCAGGTGCTGCGACTTCTTCTCAATGAGGTTGAAGGTCGCGATATCCCAGAATGCGGTCGACCCACCGTTGCCAAGGATGACTTCGTAGCCTTCGGGGATACTGAAAAGTTGAGCGAGGCCAGCTCGCACCTCTTTGACCACGTTCTTTACGGGGGCCTGACGATGGGATGTTCCAAGGAGCAGGGAGTTACTGGCGGCTAGAACCGCGACCGCCTCACTTGAAATCTTTGATGGCCCACAACCAAAACGTCCGTCGCGAGGCTTGAGGTTGGCAGGAATTTGAATATCGCTCATGGGCAAACCCTAAAGCATTGCTAGGGGTGCAGGCGTGTGAGATCCCACCCAGTGGAGTCGCCAGAAGAGCTCCGAGTGAAGAGTAAGCGGTCGTGCAATCTGGAGTATCGCCCTTGCCAGAATTCGACTGAGGTGGGTGTGACCAGATAGCCGCCCCAGTGTGGCGGAGTAGGGACAACTGACCCTTCTGGATACTGCACTGCCAATTCGTCGTATCGGGCTTGCAGGTGTTCGCGTGACTCTAGATCTCGGGATTGAGAACTCGCCCAGGCCCCGATCTGGCTTCCCCATGGACGAGTGGCAAAGTAGTGAGCGCTCGCCTCCGCCGAAACCTTCTGGGCCGAACCTCGGACAATTACCTGGCGCTCCATGGCGTACCACGGAAATAGAAGCGAAACTCGGGGGTTGAAAGCGATAGCACGAGCCTTCTTTGACTCGTAATTGGTAAAGAAGGAGAAGCCGTCGCTTCCTACATCCTTCAGCAGGACAGTTCGCGACTGTGGCCCCTCTTCATCAACGGTAGATAGGACCATCGCATTCGCTTCGACGATCACCGGGTTCGCCGCCGCCTCTAAGAGCCAGCGGTGGAATTGGGTGATGGGATCACCGGCCAGATCAGTCTCCGTTAATCCGAGCTCTCCGTAGGAGCGTCGCATCGCCCTAATCTGATCGCGATTTAACTCGCCGTTGGCCTCTCTTGGGGTGCCCATAGGTGTATCTAACGTCACTTTTGCGGATTCGGCTATTTGGGGCAGGGGGTTTGTACCGCGCACCTTCTAGCGTAAGAATAAGCGCACCTAATGTGGAGGGAATTTTTCGTGAGCGATGATTTCAAGCCTGGCCTAGAGGGCGTAATTGCCTTTGAGTCGACGATTGCCGAACCAGATAAAGAGGGAAGTGCGCTGCGCTATCGCGGTGTTGATATTGAAGATCTCGTCGGCCGCGTCACCTTTGGAAATGTCTGGGGATTGCTGGTCGACGATGAGTTCAACCCAGGGTTACCTCCTGCCGAGCGCTTCCCACTACCAGTGCACTCCGGAGATGTGCGCGTAGATGTGCAATCTGCGATCGCGATGTTGGCCCCTGCGTGGGGACTCAAGCCACTCCTTGATATCTCTGATGATGAGGCGCGTTCTAATTTAGCTCGCGCATCAGTCATGGTTCTCTCCTACGTTGCACAATCCGCTCGCGGAGTTATCCAACCCGTCGTTCCAGAATCTGAAATTGATAAGGCCCACACTGTCGTTGAACGCATGATGATTCGTTGGCGTGGCGAACCTGATCCATTGCATGTGCGTGCCATCGATGCCTACTTCGTATCAGCCGCAGAGCATGGAATGAACGCATCTACATTCACCGCTCGAGTTATCGCATCAACGGGTGCTGATGTTGCTGCCTCTTTGTCTGGAGCTATCGGCGCGATGTCGGGTCCATTACATGGTGGCGCTCCAGCTCGCGTCCTCAGCATGATTGAGGGCGTTGAGAAGATGGGCGATGCCACCGCGTATGTAAAGGGAATTATGGATCGCGGTGAGAGATTGATGGGCTTCGGTCACCGTGTTTATCGTGCCGAGGATCCACGCGCCCGTACCTTGCGTCGCACAGCCAAAGAACTTAACGCTCCGCGATATGAAGTAGCGCTCGCTCTTGAGAAGGCAGCGCTCGCTGAATTGCATGAGCGCCATCCTGAGCGCGTGCTCGAAACCAACGTGGAATTCTGGGCAGCTATCGTTCTGGATTTTGCGGAAGTTCCAGCCCCACTCTTTACCTCGATGTTTACGGCCGCTCGTACCGCTGGCTGGGCTGCACATATCCTGGAGCAGAAGCGCACCGGGCGTTTAATCCGACCATCTGCTCGCTACATCGGACCGGGACCCCGTTCCCCGCAAGATGTTAAGGGCTGGGACGAGAGCGTTCACCAACTCCACAACTAATAGGGGTAGTCAGATCGCTTAAATAGCTGTAGAAATTCCAACTCAAAGACCAATGCGGAGGTACTGAGTGAAATCTCTTCAACCCCATCATGATGGAAGCGATCTCTACCTCAGTACCAGTTCACCGCAGTTGGGTGAGAGCGTGGAATTCAAGGTCCGCGTACCGATTGACTTTCCAATCTCTAAGTTGCACCTGCGCATCTATCACGATGGTGAAGCCCGCACCTTTGAGATGTCGGTAACCTCTTTCAATGCCACCGAGAGTTGGTGGAGCGTAAAGGCGCCGGTACTCAATCTTGTGGCGCAATATCGCTTCTTAATCATTGAGAAGAAGAGTTACAAGTGGCTTAATGCTGCGGGGCTATTTCCCTTTGACGTCTCAAGCGCGAATGATTTTCAGATCTTTGCTAAGCCTAAATATCCGCAGTGGATAAATAAATCTGTCTTCTATCAAATCTTTCCAGATCGTTTTGCCTCATCGGGCAAGGTTCGCAAGATTCCCGCAGAGTTCGTTCGGCGCGACTGGGACAACCTTCCAAAAGGACGCGACATAACAACAGGAGTTGAGTATTTTGGTGGAGATCTCGAAGGTGTCACCGAACATCTAGATCACATTACCCATTTGGGAGCTTCGGGAATTTATTTCACGCCATTCTTTGCCGCTCGGTCGACCCATCGCTATGACGCAAGTAGTTTTGATCATGTCGATCCATTACTTGGGGGAGACGAAGCACTCTTTGCTCTCTCGAAGGCCGCAAGCAAGAAAGGCATCCGGATCATGGGTGACCTCACCACTAACCATTGTGGAGCTGGGCACACGTGGATCAAAAAAGCTTTGGCAGATCCTAAGAGCAAGGAGCGCGCCTTCTTCTACTGGGATAAATCCATCAAGCACGGTTATGAAGGTTGGTGGGGACTTGCCTCCCTTCCTAAACTCAACTACTCATCACTACTCTTAAGAAAACTGGTTTGGGATTCTAAAAATTCCATCGTTCGTAAGTGGCTACGCGCTCCGTACAACATGGCTGGCTGGCGCATCGATGTAGGCAATATGACAGGGCGGTACAAAGATCAAGATCTCAATCGCGAGGTAATGCGAGGGATTCGACAGGCGATGGATATCGAAAATCCTGATGCATGGTTGGTTGCAGAGAATGCCGATCACTTCCCAGCGGACTTAGATGGTTTTGGTTGGCATGGCACCATGAACTACAACGGATTTATGCGCCCGATCTGGGGATGGTTGCAACACAATCCCGAAGTCGAAGGAGGATTCTTTGGACTTCCGACGAACGTTCCACTCTTTACTGGCGAGCAGATGGTCGCTGCTATGCAGATGTTTAATGGCGGAATTCCATGGCGGGCACTTGTTGCAAGCATGCTGCTACTGGATTCGCACGACACCGCACGTTTTAGAAATGTAGTAGGCGGGGATGCAGAGCGCCATCTTGCGGGCATGGGATTGCTCATGACGTATCCCGGAGTTCCCTCGATCTTTGCAGGAGATGAAATTGGCTTGCGAGGTGCATGGGGTGAGGATGCACGGCGCACAATCAACTGGGTTGATCGAAGTGGTTGGGATCACGAATTTTTTGCACAGGTAAAAGAACTCGTTGCGATTCGTCGTACTAGCCATGCGCTAGCGTTTGGTGGATTGCGTTGGGTCGATGTGAAAGATGATTGTGTGGCCTACCTACGCGAGAGCAAGAAGGAAGTGCTCCTAGTAGTTGTTGCACGTAAGTCCACTAAGGTAGACATAGATTTATCTGAGTACGGATACTCGGTAGAGAATTCTGTGTATGGACCATCTGCTCATGGCAGTCGGATCCGCCTTAATCTCGAGAGACCCACCGTCGGGATTTGGAGATTGCAGAGCCCCAAGAAGTAGCGTTACCTAGATGTTATGAAAGAGATTATCCGTCATCAAAAAATAACGATTAGGTATCAATCATCTGAGAAGTTCGAAAACAGGCGTCAAATAAGGGCTAGCCCATCAACTATCTGTACGACTTGTCCATTTATTCCTTGACTTGACCTACTCGCTGGTATCAAATTATCCCACTCGCTTAATCCCCTCGGTTAAGCAAATTTCACATATAGGAGTCACATGATTCAACGTAAATTTGGAAAGGTAGCCGCTCTCACGGTTGCAGCGGGGCTGATTTCTGGCTTCATCTCTGCACCTGTGCATGCTGCCTCCAACACGATCATAGTGTGGGCCGATGAAACTCGTGGACCTAACTTGCAGCAAGTTATCGCTGCAAAGGGCGACTGGGTTCCTGGCTACACAATCAAGATTGTTCCGTTCTCAAGCTTTGACGCTTTGAACGCAGCCTTCGGAAATGCAACAGCACTCACTGGCCCAGATATTGTGGTCGGTGCCAACGACTGGGTCGCAACTGGAGCAAAGAATGGCAAGCTCGCACCTGTCACTTTGTCCTCATCAGTTCGCGCAAATTTCACAGCGAACAACTTCTTTGACCTCTCCTACAAAGGCGTTCTTTACGGCGTTCCACTAGATGTCAATAACGTCGCAATGCTCTACAACTCTAAGTTGACTGGTAAGCCAGGAACTTTGGCTCAGATGGTCAGCTTCTATCTCAAGAACAAGACCGCCGACAAGTTGACCGCTGGTCTCTGCGTTGCCGGTGGCGGAATGTCATGGGGCGCAGAATCTGTGCTCAATGCTCTTGGTGGAGCACCATACGTTATGACCGCTACTGGATCTGTTGATCCAACGGCAGATCCTGTTCCTGCCGCGACGGTTGCAGCCAACATCAAGACGTATCTTCTCGATAAGAATGGCAAGAGCAATGGTTTCTTCCCAGCAACAGATACCGGTTGCAAGACTGCGTTCTTAGCCGGAACAGTCCCTTACGCAATCATTGGTAACTGGGAGTGGCAGGATTATGTAAAGGCTGGTTTCGATATGAACAACCTCATGCCTCTACCTGGTCTGTACCACGGAACCTACGGAGCAGCATTCGCATCTGTATCAGGTGCAATGTTGACAACATTCGCAGCCCAACACGGTGTTGATCAAGGTGCCAAGAGCCTCTTGAACAACTTCTTCGGATCAGCTGCAGGTGCCGTTGCTTATCAGAACGTTGAGCTTCGTCCACCAGCTAACAAGAAGGCTCAAAAGGATGCCTCAGTCACCACAGCTCAAAAGAACTTCGGTAAGGCTGGAGCCGTTGCTGGTCTTCCACAGATTGGTGCAATTCTCAACGGTGCAACTGGATCGAAGTCCTTCTGGGATCTCCTCCCAGCATTCTGGACAGATGTCCTCGTCAACGGAAAGGATCCACAGACCTCAGCGGCTGCGATGGATGCTTTCTTTAAGACGAATATCACTGCCGGAATCCCTCAGCTCTAACTCCTTCTCTTAGTAGGAGCAGATCTACTGAAATTGGTGGGCAAGGAAACTTGCCCACCAATTTCTTCAATTAAATCTGGGAAGATGAATCAACTGATCGGATGTAAAAGTGGAGAAGCTTTTTCAGCGTAAAGTCACGGTGACGCTCAAGTACATCACCGTCGCTTTGGTCTCCGCCATTCTTCTCCTGCTGATAGAAAGTTCTTTCGCTAAGCGCGAGTACGCGATATCTGCCTTTTTGACTGTAGGTCTGATCGCGATCGTAATCACTTATCTCACCAATTTTTCAATCCCAATGAAGTTCTTCCTTCCTGGAATGTTCTTTCTCTTCGCCTTTGTTGTGGGGCCGATTCTCTACACCATCGCAATGTCTGGCTTTCATTACCAGACAGGTAATTACATCTCTAAACCCGAATCGATTACACAGATTCTCGCCGGTGGCATACGACCGGATGCCGCCCAAACTACTTTCGACATTATTATTGGTGAGGATCCCGCAAAGAACTTAGAAATTCTCGCCTCGGATCCCACAAATAAGAAGTACTTTCTAGCGACTGCGACGACTAAGACTGATTTGGATCCCGCGGGGCTGGCAATCGATGGAAACGGCGATGCCACCGTAGCCCCCGGTTTTACGCCACTGACACCAAGTCAACAGGCCGCCGAGGACAAGGCTTTGGCGACTACCCGCTTTGCCTACTCCTCCGACTACTTCATAACAATTGAAGGTGGCAATGTTGCTTCGCTCAAGGAGCAGAGTCTGAAGTACGACTCCTCCACCGATACCTTTACCAACGTCCTTACTCACGCCGTTTATCGAGATAACGGCACCGGCAACTTCGCCAACATCAAAGATAAGAACGATCAACTGCAGCCCGGCTGGCGAGCGCCTATCTGGTTTGAGAATTACGCAAAACTCTTCACCGATCCGCAAATTCGCTCTGCGCTTATTCCAGTATTTATTTGGACAATCGTCTTCGCCTCACTGACGGTGCTGACCCAATTTGCTCTCGGGCTGCTGATCGCAATGACGCTTAACAGGAAGTTACACGGGCGAAGGATCTATCGCTCGATCCTCATCCTGCCCTACGCGATGCCAAGCATTATGAGCATCTTGATCTGGGGAGGAATGTTCGATACCGAATTTGGTGCGATCAACCACCTCTTTGGCACCCATGTCCACTGGTTCCAAAGCGCGCTCTACGCACGTCTAGCCGTCATCATCGTCAACCTCTGGCTTGGCTTCCCCTACTTCTACCTTATTTGTAGCGGCGCCTTGCAGGCGATTCCAGCTGAGCTCTCCGAGGCGGCTGCTATCGATGGCGCTTCGAGTCGGCAGATCTTCAGAAAGATCACCCTTCCTCTTCTTCTCCAGGTTGTCGCACCGCTCTTGGTCGCCTCCTTCGCCTTCAACTTTAATAATTTCAACATCATCTACCTTTTGACTGGTGGAGGACCACAGAACACGCTTGGGGGAGCGGTCGCCGGTTCGACAGATATCTTGATCAGTTACACCTACAAGATCGCGTTTAGCGCTGGCAACCAAAATCTTGGACTGGCTAGTGCAATCTCTGTGGTGATCTTCGTGATTATCGCTTCGATTTCACTGTATGGAATCAGACGCTCTAAAGTATTGGATTCATTCAAATGAAAAAGTGGGTAAAGGAAGATCTCTGGAGACACATAGTTCTCCTCGTTACCTGTTTCTTTGTCTTATTCCCTATCTACCTGGTATTCCTCTCTGCACTGAGTCCTACCGGAAGTTTGCAGGTAACCTCCTTCATTCCTAAGACGATCTCGTTTAATAACTTCCACCTTCTCTTTCACAGCCCGAAGATTCCATACCTCATCTGGATGAAGAACTCGATCGTGATTGCGGGGTTGGTGGCGGTACTCTCGGTCGTGATTGGCGCAGCGTCAGCCTTCTCATTTAGTCGGTTGCGTTTTAGAGGGAAGAAGCAGGGCCTACAACTTCTCCTGTTAGTGCAGATGTTCCCTGCGATCCTCTCGCTCTCCGCCGTTTACGTAATTATGGAGCGCGTCTACAACTTTGCTCCCCACATTGGACTAGGTACAGAACCGGGTCTGCTCCTCGTCTACCTTGGTGGAGCAATGGGGGTAAATATCTGGCTGTTGAAAGGCTTTGTGGACTCAATTCCCATAGAACTAGATGAAGCAGCAAAGGTTGATGGCGCAAGCGCTGTGCAAACTTATTGGTTGATCTTTGTACCTCTCGCTGCGCCGATCTTGGCAGTTGTAAGCCTCTTGAGTTTTATTGGAACTTTCAATGAGTTCATCCTTGCTCGCCTCTTCTTGGTCGATCAAAATTCTCGAACGATCGCAGTAGGTTTGCAGAGCTTCATCAGCGGTCAATATGCGACCAACTGGGGACCGTTTGCCGCTGGCTCGATCATCGCCTCAATTCCACTAGTCGCCATATTCCTCTCCTTACAGCGGTACATCATCAGCGGGCTGACCGCTGGCTCCGTCAAAGGTTAAGGTCATGCGTCGCGCTCGTAGGTATGGTGCGTTAGCGATACTCCTCACCTTGATTGTCGCTGGTTCGCCAGTTAAAGCCGCGACAACCCCTGCCGCTCACGCCGAGATGATCTACTTTGTCATGCTCGATCGCTTTGCAAATGGCGATCCGACGAACGACACGGGCGGTCTCGCGGGTGGTCCTACCTCCACCGGTTTCCAGCCTTCCGATCCCGGTTTCTATCATGGGGGAGATCTGCGCGGTCTGATCCAAGAGATCCCTTACATCAAATCACTTGGCTTTACCGCCATTTGGGTGACGCCTGTGGTGCGCCAACTCCCCGTCGCTGCCGATGGCAAGAGCGCTGCCTACCATGGATATTGGGGGGTCGGATTTGATCAAGTGGATCCACACCTAGGGACGATGGCTGATTTCAAGGAGTTTGTTTCCGATGCACATGCCGCCCAGATGAAGGTGATCCTAGATATCGTTGTAAATCACACCGCAGATGTCATTCACTACGTTCAAGGTGGTTCCTACGTTGGTCTGGCAGATCAGCCCTATAAGACAATTAGCGGTAAAGCCTTTGATCCAAAGGCGATCGCAGATTCACCAAGTTTTCCTAGCCTCGATCAGTTGAGCGCCGCCACAAGTTTCCCAAAGACTCCAGTGATTGATCCACAAAATCTCACTGTGAAGAGTCCCGCTTGGCTCAATGACCCGCGTAACTACCATAATCGTGGCGATGTAGCGCAATCCGATGAATCGTTGCAGTATGGTGATTTTTACGGTCTCGATGATCTCTTCACCGAGAGCCCCACAGTCTTGAAGGGTTGGATCAGCGTATTTACTCAGTGGATTACTAATACCGGGATCGATGGCTTCCGAATAGATACGGCGCGCCACGTGAACAAGGAGTTCTGGAACGCATTCCTCCCCGCGATGCGCAAGGCTGCATTCACTCAAGGAAAGAATAATTTCCCGATGTGGGGCGAGATTTATGACACAGATCCTCGTAAGACCTCATTCTGGGTTAAGCAAGCCTCTTTCAACGAAGTCCTCGACTTCCCTATGCAATCGATTATGGTCAACTACGTCAATGCGCAAGATGCCACTCTGCTCGGCACCTACTTCAACAATGACGACTTTTATACAACGGCCACAACAAATGCCAACGGCTTAGCAACTTTCTTGGGCAACCACGATATGGGACGTATCGGCTCTTTTATCGTGGCGCAAACATCAGATCCTTCTGTGGCTCTGAAGCGGGATCAGTTAGCGCACGCACTCCTCTTCACGATTCGTGGAGTCCCGACTGTCTACTATGGAGATGAATTTGGTTTAACCGGTGGCAGCGATAAAGAGGCGAGGCAAGATCTCTTTTCCACTGCCGTTTCAAGTTGGCAGGATCAATTCAGGATCGGTTCCGATCCAATTGGGACGAAGAGCAGTTTCGATACGACCAACCCGCTACAAGACACTATCCGCACGTTGACCGCGCTCCGAGATAAATATCCGGCGCTGGCAAACGGTAGCCAGCTCACCGATTATGCTTCGAGCGGCATCTTCGTTTTTAGTAGATTTGATAAGAGTTCTCACCAAGAGGTCCTGGTTGCACTCAATGCAAACAGTGATGCAGGATCGGCAACATTCTTATCTAACTCTGGGAACTCTTCGTGGAGTTTGCAGGGTGGAACTGGGAGCGCAAGCGTCTCTGCCGCAAATACCACGGTCTCACTGCCCGCACTGAGTTGGGCAGTTTTTACCGCGGATACTCCAACTCCAAAGGCGAGCAAAGTCAGCACCACGTTGACTTCGGTCATCCCAGACCCACTCGATTCAGATCAGATTGAGGTTGATGCAACTGCGCAGGGCTCTCCATTCCTTGATGTGACCTTCAAGTACCGCGTAGGTAAGGGATCCTGGATTAGTTTGGGAGTGGATTCGGCGCCAACTTTCTCTTCCGACAAAATGCAGAGCGGCTTCTACAGAGTCTTTCCTTTAGTAGCGAGCTTCCCGAAGAAGAAGACTATTCAATTCGAGGCGATTGCTACTGATTCATATGGGGTGAGTGCGACGAGTGCAATCAAAAGCCTCACTACAAAGTAATTAATTTCCCATCCAAAAGCGTAGAGCCTGGTTCACGTAACTCGACCACGAGCGTTCATTATGTGTTGTGCGATTGAAGATCGGAGTCGCCAAATCGCGTCCATACCGATATCCAGAGGCGATCGCATAATTATTCGCAAGATCCTGAAAAGGTCCGTAGCGCGAATCATGTGACTTTGTCCCGCGACTCATCCAAATTTTGTGGCTTCCCGCTTTGGGCATGGTTGCCATTAGACGCTCAACTAGTGGAGTACCCCCGCAGATCCAATGTGGCGAGAAGGCGAGTGCGGTGCGGAAGAGATCGGGATATTGGGCCACTCCGTTGAGGGCGGCTAGTCCTCCCATGCTCGCTCCGAGGAGTGCCGTACGCTCTGGATAAATTTGGTGGCCTACGTAGTCGCAGATGGTCGGAACTATCGACTCGGCTATCTCTTGCAGATATTTATTTCCGTGTAACTCCGAGAGCGGAAAACTCGGAGTCGGGGTGGGCCAAATTCCCGATGTATTAAGTACCGGCTCCACTCCACCTGTGAAAACATCTTGAGGAGCCAGATCTTTGGCGCGACCATAAGGATCGCTCGTGCTGCTGGAGTGGAAGATGGCGATGATCACGGGAGGTTGCACACCACGCTCGCGCGCCACTGTATTCGCGCTTCCCGCTAACTCCCATGTGCGATTCCTGCTGGAGCTCTTCTTATCAAATATATTTTGGCCATCGTGGGTCACGAGTAAGAAAGGAGTTGGCTCGGCGGGCGCCCAAAAATCTACAGTCCTACCCGAAATGGTTGTGCGCCTTACTGAGCGGGCTGCTCCGCGCACCTGAAAACTCTTCAAGATCTCCATCGCTGCGCCATTCTAAATGGATTGTGAAAGGATGGCGCCATGGCGACCCGCTCTCTATTCTGGTTTCGTCGCGACCTTCGTCTACACGACAATCCTGCTCTTCTTGACGCCTTGGCGGCGGGCCAGAAGACCCTTCTGCTCTTTATTATGGATGAAGCGATTGCAGAACGAGCCGGAGAGTATCGTCGTGCCTACCTGGCAGATTCACTGGCGAGATTAGATGAATCTGTGGGAGGTCACCTCGCAGTTATCGCAGGGGAACCCGCTGAGGTTCTGCGAGATGTGGTGGCTCGCTACCAGATCACATCAATCCATGCTGCCCGTCAATATGCACCCTATGGAGTGGCGGCTGAGGCTGCGCTAGCAGCGGCAGGAATCGAAATCGAGTACACCGGTTCGAATTATGCAGTTGCTCCCGGGAGGGTGCGCAAGCCCGATGAGAGTAACTACCGCGTCTATACCCCCTTCTTCCGTGCCTGGCAGGCACACGGTTGGCGCGCTCCTGCTCCAGCACCGACAAAGCCACAGTTCATCAAGCCACAGCAGCAGGATCGCGATCTGCCAACCTGGCTCCCACCTCAAGGTGTGGCTCTGCAGAGCGCGGGGGAGTTAGCCGCACGAGAGCGTTGGGAAGCCTATAAATCAGCAGCTCTATCGCAGTACGACGAGCAGCGAAATTTTCCAGGAGTAGCTGGCACGAGTCGATTAAGTCCGCACCTAAGGTGGGGGGAAATCCACCCCCGAACCCTCCTTGCAGACTTAAACAAAAGCAGCGCCCACGAGGTCTTTCGCAAAGAGATCGCCTGGCGCGAGTTTTACGCCGACGTCTTGCATCACTACCCATCTAGTTCTCGGGACTACTACTCACCAACTTTTGCTGCGATGCGATATGACTTACCGGAAGAAAAGTTTCAAGCTTGGTGTGCTGGTAAAACAGGTTATCCGATCGTTGACGCCGCTATGCGCCAACTCCGCGCGGAGGGTTGGATGCACAACCGCACTCGGATGGTGGTCGCATCATTCCTCGTCAAGGATTTACATATCGAATGGCAGCATGGCGCTGATTACTTCATGAAATACCTCATCGATAATGATGTTGCCTCTAACTCGCATGGGTGGCAGTGGACAGCGGGGTGTGGAACCGATGCGTCGCCGTACTATCGCGTCTTCAATCCAATTGAACAAGGTCGCCGCTTTGATCCCGACGGGGATTACATCAAGAGATACGTTCCCGAGTTACGGCACTTAAGCGCACCGGATATTCACACCCCGTGGGAAGTTCTCGATGGAAATATAAATGGCTATCCAGCCCCGATCGTGGATCATGCAGTCGAAAGGGTGGAGGCACTGGCGCGCTTAGAAGAGATTAAGGCTGCCAAAGCACCATACCCCCACCAGAACGCTTAGCCTCATACATCGCGGCATCGGCACGCGCCATTAAATCTACTCCGCCATCATTGACCACGCGGCCAATACTTACCCCGACGTTGATTTCGTGGCCCGCGACAATAAACGGGTAGGAGACTGTCGAAGCCAGCGCCATTCCGACCTCTAGTCCAAGTCGTGTACTACCGAGAGCAATGACACCAAACTCATCGCCTCCTAATCGTGCCAAGAGCGAACCCGTCGGAGTAACGCGAGAGAAGCGGAGTGCAATCTGCCGCAACAGCTCATCACCCGCTTCGTGGCCCAAAGTGTCGTTGACCGCTTTGAACCCATCTAAATCCAGCAAGAGAAGTGTTGCCGGATCGCCGTCGAGGTTCGTAAGTTGATGTATGAAGCGACGTCGATTTGCTAGCCCAGTTAGCTCGTCTATACGAGCCAGTTCTAAGTTGTTCGCCGCACTGCGGGCCTGTTGCAGTGCGATAGCCATCCTAGCCACGGCGAGTGCAATAGTTGCGATAGCTGGAATTAATACAACCGTCGGCAGAAAAGTCTGCCTGAGAGCAGAGATCGCAAGTATCAATCCGCTGCAGACCATCGCGACAGTAGTGAGACTCGAGATAACACGTTCACTGAGCTCTTCTTCGCCACCATGGTGCCAAAGCGCTTCAGCCATAACGCTCAGTCCGAGCAACCAACCATCGTCACTCAACTCCCCAAAGTTGTACTGGCTACTTGCCGATTTAAAGAGAAAGTAGAGGTCGGTCGCGGTAAATATCGCGATACCAAGGAGGAAGAGAAAAGAGCGCAGGGCTCGCCTCTGCGCCAGCACGATGAAGAGAGCGATGGCAAGGAGCACCACGTCACCGATCGGATAGACGATAGAGAGAAAGACGGTAGTGGAGTCACCAGTGAAATGGGTCATCGCACTCTTCAAAAAGAGATAAGCGATGAGAGTGGAAAGACCAAAGGTAATGATGACGACCTCTAAGAGCTCTGCGAAACGAAATGTCCGATGTGCCGTTAGAGCTCGGATAAGGCTTAACAAAATAAGTGGGTAGAACAATATGTAACAGAGATCAGAGAAGTTGGACCAGAAGAAGGGCCCGTAAAAATCGTTCCACGTCGTCGTTATTGATCCGAGAGTCCAGATGAAAAGGGCAACGGATAGCAATACTCGTGCCAGCCTGTCGTTGTAAGCGGGTGCGTAGAAAGCGACAATGGCTGCGAGGACCCCTACAGCGTTATAAATGTAGAGATCTGCGAGGGGAGTCGTGCCGGAGGAGAAGAAACGAACTGCGAAGTGCAAAAGAAGAAGTGCAAGTGGCGCGATCCGAAGCCTGAGATATGTCTTGGACGTTCCAATTGCCATCGCCCGAGATTAGTGACTCGCAATTAAGAAAATCAGTAGATTATTTACCTGTTAACAAAAAGAGAGCCTCCCAGGACTTAGCTGCGCTGCTAAGTCCTGGGAGGCTCCAGATCGCTAGATTTAGAGGTTTTGCGCCCTCTTTAAAAATTCGTCCTACAACCCTGCCTTACATGCGAGAGCGCGCGTGGTCTTTGCCGTCGTAATCGCTGCCGTCAGTTGGGCTGTAAGTTGCTTCTGCTGCGCGATAGCGTTGTTGACAGTTGATGTCCAGGTTGTGATCTGGGTCTGATCGTTGGTAATCGTCGAATTGATGCGAGCCAAAGTCCGAGTGAGTTGGTCAATAGTCTGCTGACGATACTTGACTCCCGTGGTGTACGCATTGACCGTTGCTTGATCACCCTTCGCCTTCTGGCTTCCAACGACATCTGCATTTAGCGCAGCTTGCGCTGCGGCAAGGCCAGCCTGATCAGCGGCTAACTTTGCCTGGTAGGCCGCGATGGCTGCGTTATAACCCGTGACTTGAGTCGATGGTTTGTGCGTTGCTGGGTCATAGTCAATCGTGTACAAATTCTTATTCATCACCGCATCGAGAGAGGTCTGGGCAACGGTGAGTGCGTTCTGGTACGAAGCGAGAAGGCTCTGTGCCTGACTTGCCGCATTGGTTGCATTCTTTGTGTAAGTGGTGAGGTTCCCGACATTGCTGAGGTAATCGGCTTGTGAGGTGATGCAACTGGCCGTAGCCCATACGAGCTTTGGTGAGGTCGTTGTTGGATTGGCTACGCAGGTATAGGTGCCTGATTTAAGATTTAATTTTGTGCATGCGGTGCCTTGTTTTCCTGCGGCATCAGCTGAGGCGCTCAGAGCAATCGATCCACCCACAATGAGTGCACCCGCAAGGAGCACGCTTGCCAGTTTTCGAGTAGAGAGCATCTTCATCTTTGTTTCCTCCAATAGGCCCAGGTCTTCTGGAACATGGGTTGATTCTAGAGCGTTCCCCCACTCGGAGACGGGAAAACCCCACGTTAGAGTTGTGAAGTTGGTGTGAATTCAGCCGATTAAACTAGGCAGTTGGTACCACCTGATAGCCCCCCGTCCCAGTAGCTCAGTGGATAGAGCAACCGCCTCCTAAGCGGTAGGCCGCCGGTTCAACTCCGGCCTGGGACACTCGCCCGAGAGCCCCCTGGTCAAAAGATGATGG
>Ga0118677_10008850_pt1 | contig 15963 bp, 18 predicted proteins | sample AliMusrvi5mmetaG_FD_86154 | JGI IMG/M metagenome (GOLD analysis project Ga0118677, IMG submission 86154) | reverse complement strand
AGCCGAAGCTCAATCGAAATCCAAAGAGAAGATACATAACAAGACATGGCTGGACAACCGGCGTTAAACATCTCAACCTCATGACAAATTCCTTGCAAAAGCCGCCGGTGCCAGCATATTGGCGTTAGCCTTGAGAACAAGATTACCGAATGCCATACTTCCGGTCATTAAAACTTACTGCGCCGAACGCTGACCCCGGGTTATCGTGGCCAATTGACGGTCTGTCGTATGTGATCGCATTCATGGGACCGTTGTCCGCAGGTCCAATTGTCGGCATGATTACCCGCGATTGGGGCGCAATAGCAATCGGAATTCTTGCTGGGGTTGGTATCACATTACTCAACGCATGGTGGAGCGATAGGTTCGTCGACCCATGGATTGCTAGGCACCAGGAACGGCTACAGAAGGCCGCCCCAAGGCTACTCACCAACATTGTGGCATTTACGTGGGCCGTCATCCTGTGCGCACTTTCGATGTATGCTCCAATCGTCGTCTTCAGCAACTCGCTATTTTTTGACACCAAGTGACAGCGCTATTCGCCACACCGAAAATGAAGAAGGCTAACAAGACGCTCCATCCAACGGCGGGTAACGCTCCTATTTGAATTCGGGCTTCCATCCCCGCCGTGGATGAGCTAGACGTTCTGCCAAGACAATAAGACAATGAATCCGATCAGTCGTGCAATAAGTCGTTACGAAGCGGTCATTGATCGACTCGCATTGGCAACTGATCGGCATCTCTTTGGAATCGGAGACCCATGCTTGGAGGGCGTGAGATTTTACACGTTTGAGCAGCTCAGCGGAAACCTCGATTACAGTCGAGCCCATGAGCTCGCCGCTGATGAGGTGGATGAGATAGAACATGATCTCTTCAAGGCAGAACAGCCATACTCGCTCCTACTGCCGCTGACTGAAAAGATGCGATTCGCTGCACCACGTTTCAACTCATTCGGGAAGGTTGTCTTCGTTGGATCGTGGGGGATGGGACCGGGCGAGATTGGTTGGATGATTCGCTATCTCAATGATCAAACTAGCTTTGAGCGGTATATAGAAGTTTCTGGCGTCCACGTACAGATGATCGATGCTTACAACGAGGCCTACGAGCGGGACTTCAAAGAGGCAGAACAAATCATGGATGGCAACCGCGAATAGCTCCCCAATTTCATCCCAGTCACACCTCAACCACGCGGTGCCATCACATTAAACGTTCTGCATGAATTGAAGACAATGAAATCCAAGCGTCCCAAGACAATCACGACCGTACGTAAGACAGAATGATCAGGACTCTCGCCAGTCGCGGCCCCGCCGAATCAAGATGCCCCCGGCGGACGCTTCTCGACCAATGCAGATAATGAAACGATCAATTCTTCCCATTCTTCTACTCGCGCTGCTTTGGGTGACAGTAAGGGGTGCTGTCGTAGTCACCTATCGCGGCGACTTGCCAAATACCTTTGGGCTCCTTCCCTTGCCGTCTAACACCAGGTTTGACGTTAATGCCGACGGCATCGCAGACTACCGTTTCCTTGGCGACGGTAATTTCGTTGCGGGAATCCAATCCTTCGGAAGCAACCGTTTCATCAGTGCGCTTGCCACTTCCCAGGATATTGGTGGAAGCGTGGTGCCGGTCAGTATCGGGAGCAGCATCGGCACTGATACAACATTATTACCCGGAGGTTGGCATCACCACAGTGACAATGGAGGAGGTTCCATGTTCGACCTAAACTATGGCCCCATGCCCATGCAATTTGCCGACGCATACATCGGATTGGAATTCGCAGCGGCAGACGGCATTCACTATGGCTGGATTCAATACGTCGGATATAGCCATCCGGAAAAGGGACTTGGTTACTATGTCCCCGGAGGATTCATCGACTCATGGGCATGGGAGACGCAACCCGGTCTACCGATCATTGCCGGAGCTGTCCCTGAGACCTCACATACCGTACTTTTTGGAGTCGGGTGCATCCTACTGCTGGTCAAGCGTCATCGAGATGAAGAGCAGAACAAATCATGGATGCCAACCTTCCATTTGCCACTCAACCACTCAGCAACGCCGCCCAGTAGCGCGGTGGCATCACATTAAACGTTATGTAGATACAATCAGAGAAGACATTTACAGTCGGCGATGTCGCGCGTGTCGTTCCAACAAGAATATCACTCCAAAATTCAATTTATGTGCTTTCTCTCGAAGAATAATAAGAATAGCCTCGGGCCTGAGGCGGACATTTCTCGGGTGGTCTGAGAATCAGTGATCGGTGAGGGTGATCAGACAAGAAAAAGAATTCCGCTTCCACACTTGCCAATTCCAAGAGACATAGAAGAGAAGAATATGGACATGGGCGGCACATTCCGGGGGGAGCCGAAGCTCAATCGAAATCCAAAGAGAAGATACATAACAAGACATGGCTGGACAACCGGCGTTAAACATCTCAACATCATGACAAATGCCTAGCAAACTCCGCCGGTGCCAGCATATTGGCGTTCGCTCTAGAAAATGAAAAGACTACTACACATCCTGCTCCTTGCGCTTCTTGTCCCATCGGCATATGGCCAGATTGGCGATGAGGAGGTCAGCTTGAATCACGTGACAAGCGATGGGAAATCGACAATCCACAAGATCTCTGTAGCCAAGGCGAGAGCTCTTGACGAATGGGATCCAGAGTCCGGAGATCCGGCGCCCCTATCCTTTAAGAAAGCGATCACGGAAGGAAAGGCATGGATGATGAAGAAATATCCCAAGATGGACGACTTCCAGGTGAGATCAATCACAATTGAAAAGATGGGCTGGAGTTCTCTTCGAAACCGATGGTATTACAAGATTGAATTCAATCCAATTGTTGGCGGGCAGAAGCTATTCGGATCGATGTTCACCGCAGTAGTGCTTCTCGATGGATCAGTTGTTGAACCAGTTGTCCGTGGGGACGAAATGCACTCTGATTACCGGCACGAGGAGAGGCATCGGCAGATTCCTCGCCGAGCACTACGTGCGCCAGGGGCACAGAGTCATCGGCTGCAGCCGCTCGAAGCCAGACTGGGAGTTGGAAAACTACCAGCACTTCGAGGTCGATGTAGCGGACGAGCATGCCGTCTGTGGGCTGTTTTCTCAGATACGGAAGCACTACGGTGGACTTGACCACCTCATCAACAATGCCGGTATCGCCTCGATGAATCACTGCGTGTTGACGCCGCTGGAAACGGTGCAGCGGGTGCTTTCGACGAACGTGTGCGGAACTTTTCTGTTCTGTCGGGAAGCTGCGAAGGTGATGGGTCGGCGTCGGTGGGGGCGGATCGTGAACCTCACCAGCGTGGCAGTGCCGCTCAAATTAGAAGGTGAGGCGGTCTATGTGGCTTCGAAAGCAGCCGTCCTGAGCCTCACCCACGTGCTGGCGCGTGAATTGGGGCCATTGGGGATCACCGTCAACGCGTTAGGTCCTACACCCATCGAAACCGATCTGATAAGTGCCGTACCACCCGCGAAGATTCAGGCACTGGTCGATCGTCAGGCGATTCACCGTAAGGGAGAGTTTCGAGATGTAGCCAATGTAGTTGACACCTGCTAGCCCGCCGACCGAGAATCCGCCATTGCCAATGACCGTACTAGCGCTGTAGACGTTACTGATATTACCGTAGTTGCTGCCAACCAACCCGCCGACAGAATCACCGGCACTGCTGACCACGCCGCTGCTGTAAGCATTGCTGAGGGTGCCATAGAATTTAGAACCGACTAGCCCACCGACTTGTTGATTTCCGCTAACATTACCGCTACTGTAGTCATTGATGATGTTGCCATAGTAGTTATAGCCAACCAGACCTCCGACCGTCTGGTTACCCGTGACATTGGAACCCACCAGCCCTACATTGCGGAGAGTGCCGTTTGAAACCCCAAACAAGCCGACATAATCTGTCGTTGGCCGGTTGATGGTCAAGCCACTAATGGTGTGGCCCAGGCCGTCAAATGTGCCGAGGAAATTGCTTGAGGAATTCCCCACAGGGCTGAAACCGGCCGTGACCCCGCCTAAAACATTCCACGTTGATGTGGCTGAAGCGTCGATATTGCTGCCCAGTGCGTAGTGACCGGACAGGCCATTTTGCATGCCTTGCAAGGTAATAGTCGAGCTATCGTTAGCCGTCCCTAGGCTGTTGATGACGGTGTAAGTGACCAAACTGCCAGTCGGCCCGATTTGCAGTTTGGCGGTGCTAGGGAGGTTGACTGCCGCGCCATTGTTGACAAAATCGCCGTTATTGCCACCCGCACCATAGCTCAACGTCAAACTAGGGTTCGTGCCGGTCGCGGTGATGCTGGCATTGACGTTGATATTATTGGTAGCTTGCAAGCTGAAGGTGTTGTTGCTGGACCAAGAAACCGGGGCATTGACGGTGATGTCACCTTTATCGGTCGTGCCACTCCCGGTTGTCGTGATGGTGACATTACCATTGGCAAGCCCGTTGGCAATATCCGTGTTGTTGACGTTGGAGCCAGAAGCGGAGGGAGTCCAAATGCCGCCATTGGAGCTTCCACCGCCCGTTGCCGCCGTGCTAATTGTCACGTTATAAGGGTCTAACAACCATTGCCCACTTTGCCCTAGCAAGGCACTGGTATCCACCTTGACACCCGTCACATCCAGCCAAGCGCCGGAGGTTTCGACTGTTCCGCCGTTTCCGCCATTCGGCCCACCGGTGGCGTTGAATGTGCCATAGGCGCGGCTGGCAGAGTCGCCCCACGCGACGATGGTGCCGCCGTTGCCGGTGGCGGTGGCAGAGGCGTCCAGCGTTGCGCCTTGTTCGACGCGGGTGTAGGTGGCGTTAACAAAGACCGACTCGGTTTTCAAAACCGAGTCGGTCTGTGAAGGTAGAGGGGAGCCATGCAAACCGCCGCCGGCGTATATTGCCCCGCCGCCAGTCGCACCGGTCACGGTGGTCACGCTGCCATTGTCAAGTTGCAGGTATTCGCCGGCCAGCACGACCTGACCGCCAGCACCATATAAGGAATCGGCATGGATGGTGCCGCCTTGGTGGACGAGTGGGCCGGGAGCCGCATTCAAAACCGGGTCGGCTGCCACAACCGGGTCGGCCTGTGGCGTTGTCTGGTTAGTCGCGGGGGTGAGGGCCACGGTGACGTTGCCACCCGCCGTCGCGCCGGAGGCATCTATTGTGCCGCTGTTGTCGATGCCACTGGTGGCTGTCAATGTGACGCTGCCGCCATTGCCTGCGCTGGAAGCCGCCGTGACCGTACCGGATTGGTTGATGGTGGATGCGGCGGCAAGCTGCACCGTGCCGCCCGTGGTCTTGCCGGAGGCATCCAGCGTACCGCTGTTGTCGATCTCGTTGGCCCCAGTCAGCCGGATCACGCCGCCGCTACTGGTGATGGAGTTGGCCTCCACGGTACCCGTGTTGTTGATCACCGCGCCTTGCAGTTGGCTCGCCGCCACGGCGGTCATCAGCACTTGCCCGTCAGGGGCTTGGATCAGTTGTTTGTTTTCGATCAGGGTCTTGACGGTGGCTGGGTCAACTTGGATGTTGACCAAGTTGCTGCCGTTAAACTGGAGCGTGACCCCTTCGCCCGCCGCCAGTGCCACGGTGCCATGGTTGGCGGTAATCGTGCCATTGTTGACCACCGTCGCGCCAATGAGGGCGACATAACCGCCGTTGGCTGCGGTGATCTGGCCATTATTGACCACCGACGCCGTCGATCCGTCGCGGGTGAAGTGGTATTTGCCGTTGGCAAAGTCCTTGTCGGAAATATTCATCGTCGTGGCGACCAGCCCGCCGACATCGACCTGGGCGGTCTTGCCGAAGATCACGCCGCCCGGATTGACCAGAAACACCTGCCCGTTGGCGGTCAGCTTGCCCTCAATCACCGAGGCATCACTTTGCAACACCCGGTTGAGCGCCACGGAACTGGCGTTGGGCTGCTGGAAGTTGACCTGCGCCGCCGAGCCTATGTTGAAGGTCTGCCAGTTCAACGTGGCCTGCTGGGTGGCTTGGTTGATTTGCAGTTGCGCCGCACCCGGTTGCGAGATCGTCGCCTGACCGGAGACGACCTGCCCACCGGTAGGCAGCGCGGTCGGCGCTGGCCCGGCCATGGCCGCACCTGCTAGGACCAGTTGCAAGCCTAAAACGATGGGGTGGAGGCGAAACCTGAATTCATTGTATTGGGTGTCCATGACAATTACTCGAGTGGTTACAGATGAAATTGCCCTTTGAGCGATGCCTCTGTTCTCATATTAAAATCACCCACTCTATCTTTTCACTCTTTCAATGAGGAAAGGCTTACGCTCAAACGCTAGTCCTTTCAATTATACAACTTTCATACTACGTATGAACTGATTATATTAAGCGGCGATTTTTTTTGTCGTTTTACTTTCGCAGAAGGCTTTGTGCGGTGATGGGATGCGAAAAGGGCATGACAGGCTACCTTCTCACAAGGTATTATCCACCGATTTCAACCAGAAGACGGAGGAACACAATGACACAAGACGAACTCAAGAAAAAAGTTGCCGAAGCGGCCCTGCAATATGTCAAAGGCTTATCGGTATTGGGGGTGGGCACAGGCTCAACAGTAAACCACCTGATCGGAATGCTCGCTGATTTCAAATCCCAAATCGACGGGGCAGTTTCCAGCTCAGAAGGCACCTCGGCAAGGCTTAGGCAAGTCGGCATTCCAGTCCTTGATTTGAACGATACAGGCACGTTGGAAGTCTACATAGACGGTGCTGACGAAGTAAACGCCCACTTCCAGATGATCAAGGGCGGCGGCGGCGCACTGACCCGTGAAAAAATCATTGGTGCCGCTAGTCGAAAGTTCATCTGCATCGCCGATGCCAGCAAATATGTCGATGTGCTGGGCAAATTCCCGCTTCCTGTGGAAGTCCTGCCCATGGCTCGGAGCTTTGTCGCACGCGAAATGGTCAAGCTAGGTGGCCAGCCGGTATGGCGCGAGGGCTTCATCAGTGACAACGGTGGGCAAATCCTTGATGTGCATAATCTTCAAATCCTCAATCCCGTGGAATTGGAGAAAGAAATCAATAACATTCCTGGTGTCATCACGGTCGGCATTTTCGCCATCCGTCCCGCCGATGTCGTGCTGTTGGGTTCTGAGGAAGGCATTAAGACTTTACAATAACCATTTTTAGACCGACTCGGTTTTTTAAACTGAGTCGGTCTTACAGCGTTTTCAACATCAAAGAGTTACTTGATAACTTGCATGAAAGGGCAAGATATTCCGTTAACTTGAAGCATTAACTGATTATCCTTTATTAGGGATATTTTAAAGATGAAAACGCTGTACATAATTATTTCTCCCCACTCACATACCATTTTCATAAATGTACCTGATTAGGAAGATTCTTCAGCTATTCCGGCATGGACCGCCGGAATTCAGATTGCATGGATGCCCAAAGCCCGCCGTCCATGGAGCCTAGGTTCCGGCGATCCATGCCGGAACGACGACGCTCTGGGTTTTGCTGAAACATCTTCCTAATCTGGACGGCCTAGATGCTAATACATCGCAAGAAGTCCCGGATTGTATTTATGTACAGCATTTTTTCTTAACAAAGGGTAATAATAAAGGACGTTCAATCAAACCATCTTGCGTGTATGTGCCTTGCAAAATAATATAATCTAAAGGTAACTCTCTGATATTAAAAATGCTGTATTAGATCAATAGGCATGTGAATGAAAAATCTTCCTCATCCAATTCAATATCAAGGCAGCAAGCGGAATTTAGCCCCTATCATACTGCGCTATTTCCCCAAGGCTGTTAATCGCCTAGTAGAGACTTTCGCAGGTTCTGCGGCAATTAGCATAGCGGCGGCGGCCAAAGGCTTGGTCCAAAGGTATTGGATCAACGACTTAAACCACGCTTTGACAGAGCTTTTAGAACTGGTTGCGGAAAAGCCGGAAGAATTATCGGATTTTTATGAACAGCTATGGAACCATCAACACCCCGATTCGATAGATCAATTTTACCGGGTCAGGGACGAATTCAATCGAACCCATGACCCACGTTTGTTTTTATATCTGCTTGCCCGCTGCGTCAAAGGCTCTGTTCGTTATAATTCCGAAGGCTTGCTTAATCAAAGCCCGGATAAAAGACGCCTCGGCACCCGCCCCGAAACCATGCGTAAAAACATCATGGGTGTAGCCTGTCTGTTGAAAGGCAAAGCAGCGTTCACCTCGCTCGATTATAGGGATGTGTTTAAGAGGGTTGAGCAAAACGATCTGATTTATATGGACCCGCCCTACCAAGGCGTTTGCGGCCATCGTGATGCCCGCTATTATTCAGGCATCAGCCATGAGGAATTTGTCGAAGCCTTACAGGAACTCACCGCCAGAAACCTGCTATTCATCATCAGCTATGATGGTAGACGGGGTGACAAGACATTTGGGGAGTTCCTCCCGGAAAGCCTTGATTTGACACGCATAGAAATAGAAGCTGGACGTTCCAGCCAATCCACGTTGCTTGGGCTTGACGAGGTGACTTTTGAATCTTTGTATCTTTCCCGTGCGTTGACTGAGAAGCTTAACTTTAAACCTATAAACCACCACAAACCATTGCAGCAGCAATACAGCTTGTTTGATCGAACAAGCACTTGAAAGGCATAAGTTCTGAAATTACATTTAACCAAAACATTCCTCCCACACAGCAGCTTATTCAACAACACCGCCTGACCCCACTCCACTTCCGTTCTAACTCCTGCTTGAAAAATGTTTCGCTGTCCAAAGGCTTGCTACTTTCCTGAGCGTGGTGCTCCCGCCAATGGACGAGATAACGCTCGTAGGCATCATCGCCAGTAACTTCACGCAAACCTAGCCAGCATTTTCTGATAAGGCCAATGACGAAAATGATTTGACCAACTCCCCTTTTTGAGGAAATCCAGCCGCCCCCCCCTTTGAAAAGGGGAATAAACATTTTCAGAAATCGCTTAAAGTCCAACGAGCGCAATGGCATATTCATTACAGCGTTTTCATGTTTAAAAACTAACTAAAAATGAATATTCGATCAAGTTCTGATTTAATAAAGTATTTGGCACAACCATACGCCTTAACAAGTAATCATTTGATGTTGAAAACGCTGTATTCCCCTGAATCGCCACTGCTAAATTCCTCATCCTTACCATCCGATAATAATTCGCGCAAATACTTAAACAACAATCGGGCCGAGCGTGGCGAAGCCTCGGTTTCGTACTCTTTGTGGGCATCACGGATCAATTGTCGCAGCTTTTGCCGCTCGGCATCCGGGTATTCGGCCATCAAGGCATTTAGTTCGTGGTCGCCGCCTTTGAGGAGACGGTCACGCCATCGCTCAACATGATGCAGTTGATGGGTAGCCCTGGCGCTTAAGTTACTATGGCGTTCGAGCTGTTCGCGGATCGGCGACACATCCATTTCTCGCAGCAATTTGGTGATGAATTTGCGTTGGCGCTTGGCTGCCCCATGATGATTTGCGATGTTTTGCGCCAACTTGACAGCCTCGAATAACTCGTTTGGTAGAGCCAAGCCATTCAAACGATCCACAGGCAGCGCTATAAGGTCCTCCCCCAACTCTTCCAACGCGGCGTTCTCGCGCTTGATTGCGGATTTATTGGGGCGTACGGAATATTGGTGCTCTAGTTCATCAAAATCGTCGTCGATTTGGTTCATAGTCTTACAGTCGTGAAGCGAAAATTAGAAAAAACACAAACAAGACAACCACCAATAAGGGAATCAATACGGCAGGCCAATCCGCTTTGACTTGTTTGCCACGCACCAACGCGGCCTTGATGCCGGGGCTAAACCAGAAAATGGCCAATAGCGCAGTCAGTCCGATTGTGATCGTTTCCAAGATTGAATAATTTTGCATACCCGCCTCGAAAGATATGATTTGATAGTGGGACATCATAGGTATAAAATTGATTCAAATCAAGCCAACTAAATTTATTTTCCTAGTCAACTTATGTGCTGTGTAAGTGTCACGCAACGATTTTGATGGATGTGTCTAAAACTTGACATATTTGTCAGGCGTTTTTTACAGCCTATGTACTTCATCTAGGCTACAGCTTGAACAGTGCGAATGGATCATATTTTCGGAATAAGACATGTTTAATCTTAAGATACACCGATTTGGACCTATTATAGATGCAGATATTTCTATTCGCCGCTTGGAAATATTGATCGGTCCGCAATCTTCTGGAAAAAGCACTATTGCAAAACTAGTTTACTTTTTTCTTCACATCAGAGATGAAGTGACTGCTTTTATCTTAGAACCGCCAGAATCAAACGATTCATGGGCTATTAACAATGCCCTGCAAAAAAGGCTGCGAAATCGGTTTCTTGAGTTTTTTGGCCCCACTCCTCAGCCAGCAGATGTAAAAATCCGCTTTACATATTGTGAAAGCCATTATTTGGAAATCACACTTGATAAAAAGCAACATAAATATCTGAGCCTAATATTTTCACCAAATATATGGAATAGAATATTGACTGTGTTGAGTGAATCTAAAGAGGCACAAAAATCCATACCCAAACACCATGGATTTATTTCTTCACTAGGAAGAATCGTATCCGACCAGGAGCGGGTAACAATTTCTGAAAAAGTAAGAGATCAATGCAATAACATTTTTAGATTTGATAAAGATTTATTTTTTATTCCTGCTGGACGGAGTTTACTATCCACACTTTCTGACCAAATTCAATATATACATCCACACCAATTGGATTTCCCTATGCGCCGATTCGTCGAGGCGGTAAATAGCACAAAAGCTTTTTTTGATAAATCATTAGATGATCTTATTCTTGAAAGACAGGCATTATCTACCGAGCGACTATTCTTTTCCGCTATAAGAAAGGCTCAGGGGCATGTAAAGCGCATTTTACGAGGAGAATATCGCTATGATAAAGAAGGTGGAAAAATTCTCGTATCATCTGGAATTTACACAAAATTAAGTTTTGCATCATCTGGACAACAGGAAGTTGTTTGGATTTTATTATCACTTTTCTTCTTAGTGCTAGAAAAATCGAAAGCACTGGTGTTTGTCGAAGAACCGGAAGCACATTTGTTCCCAAATGCGCAAAAAGAAATAATGGATTTCATTGCATTTGTTTTCAATGAACTGAACTGTGATTTTTTTATCACCACTCACTCACCCTATATACTTTCCAGTATCAACAATCTACTTTACGCTTACGAATTGGGGCATGAAAAAAAATCAGGAGATGTCCGTCATGTTGTTCCTGACGAGCAATGGTTAAAACAAACGGAAGTTGGCGGATATTTCGTCAACGATGGTAACGCTATCAATTTATTAAATGAAGAAATGTCCGTATTAAGGACTGAACTGCTTGATCAAGCATCAGTAAAAATCAACGCTCAATATGAAGAACTATTGGAAATCGAGCGGGGATTATATGGGAATTGATAAACTAGGTGACAAGGGCCTTGAATCTGATGATTGCAGAAAAGTTTTATCGGTCAAAGAACATGGTCGCAGCTATTATTTGTTAAACCCCTGTGAATATCGTGTACGTTGTTTTCGAATTGATGGAGGCGTTATTACCGATGGCATGAGATGTGACTATGGAATATTAACTGACTTTTCCAATTGCAGCAACGCAGCTAGCACTGAAATAAAACTGGGCAATTTTACCAAAAAACAATGCCGATTTTATTTAGTTGAACTAAAAGGTAAAGATCTGAGCCATGCCGCTGAACAGTTGAATGATACTATAACTAAACTGGAGCACTCTATTGCAGCCTGTGTTATTGAAGCAAGAATCATTCTAAGTCGAGTATCCCATCCTGACCTCCCAGTTACCTCAGTTATACAACTAGAAAGAAGGCTTGCACGGCTAGGCGGCAGGCTTAAGAAAGCTAGCAACATGCTTGAAGAAACCCTTCTAGTATAGAAAAATTAACTTTATCTCCAAGCCCCCAACAATAAAACCACCCCCAACCCACCAAGGATACCACTGACCAAAGGTATGTTGGACACTTCGGCAGGCCCCGTCCCTAGCAGTAGCGCAGAACAAACCATCAACGCCGCGCCGGCGATACTGGCCACGGTTTGCTGACGATTACGCCGCATTTCCTTGCGCAGCTTGTCAAACTCGCGATTATCTAGGCGCAATTCCATCTTACCGTTGGCTGCTTTGTGCAGGACATCGTGCACCAGCCCCGGCATTTCCGGCCACTGGGCCGCCCATTCAGGCAAATGTCCGCGCAATTTGTTGTAAACCGCTTGCGGACCCAACTGGCGGCGGAACCAGTTTTCCAAAAAAGGCTTGGCCGTCTGCCAAAGATCGAGTTCTGGATAAAGATCGCGGCCCAAGCCTTCAATGTTGAGCAGGGTTTTTTGCAATAGCACCAGTTGCGGCTGCACCTGCATATCGAAACGACGGGCCACTTGAAACAGCCGCAACAACAAATGGCCGTAAGAAATTTCCTTCAGCGGTTTCTCGAAAATCGGCTCACTGACGGTGCGAATGGCCGACTCAAACTCGTCAACGCGGGTATCCGCTGGCACCCACCCAGACTCAATGTGCATTTCTGCACAACGGCGATAATCACGCTTGAAGAAGGCGTGCAGGTTTTCTGCCACATAATGCTGATCAGCCTTGGTAAGGGTGCCCACAATGCCGAAATCAATGGCGATGTATTGCTCGTTGGGTCCGACGAAGATATTGCCGGGGTGCATATCGGCGTGGAAGAAATTGTCACGGAACACTTGAGTAAAGAAAATTTCCACCCCTCGGTAAGCCAATATTTTCAGGTTGACCCCTTCACGCTTTAGACGGGCCACATCGCCGACAGGAATCCCACCCACCTTTTCCATCACCATGATATCGCGGCGGGTGTAGTCCCAGTAGATTTTGGGGATATAGAGCATCTCCGACTTATCAAAATGCCGGCGGATTTCCGAGGCATTGGCGGCCTCCCGCACCAAGTCCAGTTCATCTATGATGGTCTTCTCAAATTCCGCCACCACCTCCACCGGACGCAGACGGCGGGCATCCGGCAAAAAACGCCGTGCCAACTTCGCCAACTCATAAAGTACACCAAGGTCGGAACGAATTTTCTTCTCAATGCCGGGCCGTAGCACCTTCACCACCACCTCCTCTCCAGTGTGCAAACGGGCGGTGTGGACTTGGGCGATGGAGGCTGAGGCCAGCGGGGTTACATCAAACTCGCGGAAAATTTCCAACACTGGCTTGCCCAGCGATTTCTCAATGATGAGGCGGGCCTCCTCGCCCGGAAATGGCGGCACCCGGTCTTGCAGCTTGACTAACTCTTCGGCCACGTCTTCGGGCAAGAGATCACGCCGGGTGGACAAGGTCTGTCCAAACTTTACGAAAATCGGACCCAACTCTTCCAATGCCTCGCGGATGCGCACCCCACGGGGTCCATGCTTGGAACGCCGCCAGTAACTAGGGGAGAAAACGGCAAGATAGCGCACCGGGCGGAATAAATGAGTGGCAAGGATCAAATCATCCAGACCGTGATAAATCAAAACCCACTGGATATGCAACAGGCGGCGGAGAACTGAGAATTGGTTCACGTTGGGGTTCCTAAAATAATATGCTTTACGACCATCACGAGTTCACTCATTTGTAACCGTTCACTCCCCCTCGGGAGCGCGGGCGTCTCGCCCGCAGGAATGGCGGTCAAGATGACCGCGTTCACAGGAAAAGGTAGGGGGAGTGAACAGTTACACTCATTTAACCCGTGCATGGGGAATATTCGGACTGGCTGGATCAACAGAAATTTCACGCCTACCAGGGTTTACAATCAAATCCATGTCTTCCATGGGAATGGCACCAAGCAATACTTCATCACCTAACACCAACGCGCCCACATAACAAAATCGCTTCCCAAAGCTTACTTTTATCGGTCCCACATAAGGGACATTGGAACTACGCCCGTCGGCAACCGACACTTCGCGCAAGGATTCAGTCTCCAACTGGAGTTGGTTGGCGATGTGTTCCGGTATGCACAGCATTAACGCTCCCGTATCAACCAAGGCATTGGACTTGATTGGAGCTAACTCCTGCTGGCGCGGATTGCTTAATTGGATTTCTGCGAAGACATGGCCCATGCTATCTTGCTCAAATTTTTGGAATTAAAGAAAATCTTGACCAGTTAAAAAACGACCGGGCAGAGATTTCAACTCCCCGCCCATATCCTTCATTTTCTTTGCGCCTTTGCGCCTTTGCGTGAGACTTTCTTTTTGCTTTTATTGCAATACGGCTAGGGTATTCCGTTGGGCGAAAATTTTTATGCCTCACGCAAAGACGCAAAGGCGCAAAGGCGCAAAGTTAAGAGCTTCGTATTCTATTTCGGCAACATCCATTGTCATTCATCCAATCCTACTATTCGAAAAAGTCTGCTATATCTTCGCTTACGTTATTTGCGTTTGCGACAACCGACTCATAAAGGCATCTCATAATCTCATAATCATTTTCGTCTTCCGTAACCCTAAATTGCGTCGACTTACCTGCTGTCACAAGCCTAAAAATAAAAGATGACAACCCTCTATCCTCATCAAAGTGATGCCAAATATGGAGCGTATGATTTTTATGGTCACAAAAAAATGCGTCATTATCACCCTCATTCCAGACGATTTTTTCCCCTTCTGTGAAGTCGGAGAGTGCAGAGATAAACTCTTTAAGTTGCTTTGGAATCATTGGAGTTACTCTTTATAACTTGATTTTAAACCCACCATCTGAGATAGATGCCCCATTGATGAAAGAAGCGATCTTTTCAAATGGACATTGCTTGGTGTTGGAATTTCACTCGCTGTGAAATAATAAGAATCGATGGTAGATCGATTTTTTCTATGCTCAGACTTGGCATCATTCAATTGAACATGAAATATCTCTGAATAGTGCTTCACAATCAGGCATAACGTGGATGCCGATATTCTCTGACCTTCATCAATACATGAAACGGCAGTCTCAATCGCTTTTTGACATTCGACAATATCACGCACACTGAAAAAATCATTGATTTTTTCATGCGCTTTTTTGGCCTCATGCTCGGCTAGCTCTGCGGCGGATTTTGCACGTTTCACTTCAACTATGGCAAATATTACGCCATAAAGCGTCACAAAGAAACCGATTGTGGAAAAGCTTGTAGTTGAATCCTTGATAAGATCAGGCCATTTCCAAGCACACAAAAGGCTTGCACTAAGCACAGCAAGAAACCAGACTACATGAGGAATTATATTTGCCACTCTTCCTCTCCCATTAGTTACTTGCAGATTGTCCGCTAGCTTTCCCCTCCAACCTCAACACCCTCGCCTCTAGCCGGTCACAATCCGCCCTCAGCGTATCCACATCCGCGTAAAACACTTCAGCCTCAAAAGTCGCGGGCAACTCGCGGCTTTCTTCCTGTAAATACTCGGCGACATCAAGTTCCAAGGCTTCCACAGTCTCGACCCGCCAAGCATGGGAAGAACGCAAACCGTCGGCTAAACGAGCGGCAATCCCTTGCCCGAGAAAACTGGCCAACAAACCTTCCCAGTCTATGTCCAACCGCTCGAACAAGTTCTGGAATCGCCGTGCCACATTCGTGTCGCCTTCGATTACCACTTCACCGGCAAACAGCGCGCGCCGGGACGAGCCGCCTAGCCCCATCCTAGCGAAAGCCAACGGCGATCCGGTAAACGTCACATCAGGCTCGATGCCGAGACTAGGAAGCACCTCTATCGTGGAATCGCTAGGGGCCAAGTAAAGCCGCCAATTAAAAGGCGTAAATCGAAACGCGATAACCCTCCCCGCTATGGGGGCAAGATATTGATGGCTATTCGGCGCAAGCTTTAGGAAGCGATCAATCGCCTTGCCCAACACGCCGGCGAATATCTCTGGAAAAAGGGTTGAACCGGCCATGGCGTTAAAACTTGTAGGCGCGATGGACAGCGACGACACCTTGCGTGATATTGAAATATTCGCAACGCTCAAACCCCGCCTCCGCCATCATTTTTTTGAGGGT